>SAMEA3663092__coassemble_58_pt1 | contig 45353 bp, 31 predicted proteins | sample SAMEA3663092__metabat2_high_PE_017 | metagenome-assembled genome bin SAMEA3663092 (sample SAMEA3663092) | pig gut metagenome | biome: pig gut; feature: pig-associated habitat; material: faeces | place: France | collected 2012 | reverse complement strand
TCTACGAAGGTGATGTGTTGCCACAGGATTTTATTTGTCCGGTATGCAAACATCCGGCATCTGATTTCAAGGCCAGCGAATAGTGTAATATCATATTTCAATTCACCCACTTGTGAACTGAAAATCGGATTGAAATCGGCTGAAAAACGGAGCATGTCCGTTCACCTGTTGCGAGAATATATGAGCCTGAGATGTGAATTATACAAAACAAAATACAGAAACTGATGGATTTTATCTTCTATAAAAGATAAAATCACTATCTTTGCAGAAAATTCAATCTATAAAATATATGCAAGCAATAGTAAGACATAGTTATCTTGACAGGATTGAGAAATATCTTGGTAAGGATACCATCATTATTATAGTTGGTCAGCGACGAGTGGGAAAGAGTTACACCCTGCGGCTCTTTAGAGATAAAGTGGCAAATGACATTAATGCAAATATTATCTTCATTGACAAAGAGAAACATGAGTACAGAGATATTCAGACAGACCAAGACTTGAATGCCTATATTGATGAACGTAGAGATAAAACCAAGACCAACTATATCTTGATAGATGAAGTGCAGGATATTGATGGATTTGAGAAAAGTATTAGAAGTTATTATGAGGAACCAGATGTTGAACTCATTGTGACTGGTTCAAACTCCAATATGCTTAGCAGTGACTTAGCTAATAAAATTGGCGGTCGTTACAAGGAAATCTTTGTTCAGGCGCTTAGTTACGAGGAATTTATGGAGTTTCATGATTTGCCCGACAATGATGATACCTTGGCAAAGTATATTCAGTTTGGAGGATTGCCAGGATTGAAAAAGATTGGGCTTGATGAGCAGGATGCACGGGAGTATCAGATGGATATCTATAGTACAGTATTGCTGAAGGATGTTATCAGGCGGAATAATATCCGCAATGTGACATTTTTGGAGAATCTTGCGCATTTCATAGCTGACAATGCAGGGAAAATGTGTTCTGCCAACAGCATAGCAAAGTATATGAGGTCTCAAGGTGAAAACATAACATCATCTGCTATTATCAATTATGCCAGATATTTGTGTGAATCATATATGATACAAAAAGTAAACAGGTATGATATTCACGGAAAGAAGATCTTTGAGAGCAATGAAAAATATTATTTTGAAGATAATGGCATTCGTAATGCCCTCGTAGGTGGTTCGCGTGAGAGGGATATTGAGAAGGTGATAGAGAATATCATCTACAATCATCTTGTCCGTCTTGGTTATGATGTGATGATTGGACAATTACAGGTTGGCGAGATTGATTTCGTCTGTACGAAGCCCCAAGGTGAAAGGATATACGTGCAGGCTGCTTATATTATTGCAGACAATAACACGTATGAGCGTGAATTTGGCAATCTCCGTGCCATCAAGGATAATTATCCCAAATATGTCATCTCTATGACACCGTTGGTTACCAAGTCTGATGATAATGGCATAACACATCTTCATCTCAGGAAGTTCTTGACAGAAGGGATATAGGAGTAATATGGTGATTGATAGCAAAAAAAGCACTTGCGAGTAATCGCAAGTGCTTTCTCTTTGGCGGTGGGCCATCTAGGGCTTGAACCTAGGACCTCCAGATTATGAGTCTGTTGCTCTAACCAACTGAGCTAAAAGCCCGTGAAACACGTGGTGTGTCTCATTTCCGTGTGCAAAGGTACAGTGTTTTCTTTAAATAACCAAATATTTTTTGTAAAAAGTAGTAAAAAGCAATGAGAATACTTTAATTATCAACAAAAAACCATTGCCATTACCTATCATATCACATTATTTGTGTAACTTTGCACCATATTAAATATATATATTAAAGTGAAAGATACTGATACAGATAAACAGGTCATGGGCCTGACATCACAACAAGTTGAAGCAAGTAGAGAGAAATGGGGAGAGAACTTGCTTACTCCTCCAGCCAAAACATCCGTTTGGCGGTTGTATATAGAGAAATATAATGATCCTATGGTAAAGATTCTCTTGGTGGCCGCAGTTATATCACTTGTTTTGTCGTGTGTAAAGGGTGATTTTATGGAAACCATAGGAATATTTCTTGCTATCTTCTTTGCCACAACAGTTGGATTCTATTTTGAGCGCGATGCCGCACGCAAGTTTGATGTGCTCACCGCCCTTGGCGAAGAGTCGCCAGTAAAAGTGGTGCGTGAAGGAAAGGTTACGGAGATACGCCGCCGCGATGTGGTGGTGGGCGATGTGGTGCTCCTTCAGGTGGGCGACGAAATTCCTGCCGACGGCTTGCTCACCATGGCTACCGACCTGCAGATTGACGAGTCGTCGCTTACTGGCGAACCTATCATCACCAAGAGTGTGGAGATAATAGATGACGGCGCCACCTATCCCTCTAACACAGTATGGCGTTCGACGATGGTGATGAACGGAAGTGGTATGATGACCGTGAGTGCAGTGGGAGATGCTACGGAGATAGGCAAGGTGGCACGCAAGTCTACAGAGATTACTGCTGTTAAGACTCCACTCAATATACAACTGACCAAACTGGCTAAACTTATTAGCAAGATAGGAGGGGCTATATCGGTGTTGGCCTTCATCCTTTTCCTCATACATGATATCATGACCAACAGCCTTTGGCATACAGATCAGTATATAGACATGTTTGAGGTGGTGCTCAAGTATTTTATGATGGCGGTGACACTCATCGTTATGGCTGTGCCTGAGGGGCTGCCAATGGCGGTAACTCTGGCCTTGGCTCTAAACATGCGACGCATGCTCAAAAGCAATAACCTGGTAAGAAAACTGCATGCCTGCGAAACTATGGGTGCCGTAACGGTGATATGTACTGACAAGACGGGCACTCTTACGCAAAATAAAATGCAGGTGGGTGAGATGATTATTGAAGGTGATGGACTGTTGCTGCCTGTTAGCATGGCTGTAAACTCTTCGGCTAATCTCGATGGTGAGCGTGGCATAGGTAATCCTACTGAGGTGGCCCTGCTGCTATGGTTGAAACAAGAGGGTTATGACTATCAGAAGTTGCGTGCGGACCATGGTATAGAATGGTTGCTGCCTTTCTCCACCGAGCGTAAGATGATGGCCACGATGACTACCGTGGATGGTAAGCGCATACTTTTTGTGAAGGGTGCCCCAGAGATGATTATCAGTCATTGCAGTCTTGACGGCGATGACTTGTTGCGGGTGAGCAATCAACTATATGCTTGCCAGGCTAAGGCTATGCGCACTCTTGCATTCGCCTATGCCTATGCCAACGATAAGGATGGGGCTACTATGATTAATGATATCCGCGAGGGTAGGGAGCTGCTCACCTTCCAGGCCGTGGCAGCCATTAGTGATCCTCTGCGAGAAGAGGTGCCCATGGCAGTGAGCGAATGTCATAGTGCTGGAATAGAAGTAAAAGTGGTTACCGGCGATACTTCTGCCACAGCCATAGAGATAGCACGCCAGATAGGTATATGGAATGAAGAGATGCCCGATGGTGCCCAGATTACCGGGCAGGAGTTTGAGGCTCTCAGCGATGAAGAGGCCTATGAGCGTGTGGCTATGCTCAAGGTGATGAGTCGCGCTCGTCCTGCCGACAAGCAACGCTTGGTAAACATGCTGCAGAAGCGAGGAGAGGTGGTGGCGGTGACCGGAGATGGCACTAATGATGCACCAGCCCTTAACCATGCTCATGTAGGACTGTCGCTGGGGTCTGGCACCAGTGTGGCCAAGAATGCCAGCGATATGACCCTTATCGACGACTCTTTCGGCAGTATAGTGCGTGCTGTGCAGTGGGGCCGCTCGCTGTATATGAATATCCAGCGCTTTATCTTCTTCCAGTTGGTGGTAAACGTGACGGCGCTGCTACTTGTGCTCTTCGGTTCGGTGATAGGAACAGAACTGCCACTCACCATCACTCAGATATTATGGATAAACCTTATCATGGACACCTTTGCCGCCATGGCACTGGCATCGCTGCCCGCTGAGCGTGAGGTGATGAGTGAGAAACCGCGCAATCAGGCTGACTTTATCATAACTCGCAGCATGGCATGGGCCATAACCATGATAGGTCTTGTGTTTTCTGTGCTGATGATGATACTGCTCTATCATTGTGAGATGGTGGCAGGCATGTCATTGAGCGAGTTGACCATCTTCTTCACTGTTTTCGTAATGCTGCAATGGTGGAATATGTTTAATGCCAAAACACTCGGTTCCACTCATAGCGCATTCAAGGGGTTTGTGGAAGACCGTGCCCTGATGCTCGTGCTCGGCATGATATTGGCTGGTCAGTGGGCAATAGTAACATTTGGAGGAAAGATGTTTCGTACTACACCCCTCGACATTGAGACATGGCTACTCATAATCATTGCTACATCGCCAGTGATGCTTATTGGCGAGGCCTCGAGGGCTTGGCTAAGATTAAGAAGGAGGGGAGCATAATGAGAACAGTGATGTTGACATCAGAAGGTATGGACATGCAACCTTGTGTGGCCACCATAGGATTCTTTGACGGTGTGCACAAGGGGCATCAGTATCTTGTGTCGGCGGTAATAGAAGAAGCCCATCAGCGTGATTTACAGTCTATGGTTATCACTTTCGACCGACATCCTCGAGAGGTGCTCGGAAGCGATTTCATTCCACGCATGCTCAGCACATACGACGAGAAACTTATCATGCTTTCAAAGACGGGAGTGGACACCGCCGTGGTGCTACCCTTTGACCGAGAGATGGCATCGCTGACCGCCTATGATTTTATGCGCGATGTGTTGAGAAACCGTTTGAATGTCAAGGTATTGGTGATTGGTTATGACAACCGTTTCGGTAGCCGTGGCTCTGATGTTTTCGATGATTATGTGAGATATGGGCGCGAGTTGGGCATAGATGTAATCAGCAGCCAGTCATTGGAACTGTCGGGAGTGAAGGTTAGTTCATCTGTGGTGCGCTCGCTTATTCAGGAAGGAGAGATTGAGATGGCCCACCGCTGTCTTGGTTATCCTTATACTATAGTAGGTACAGTGGTCAAGGGGTATCATATAGGCACTGGCATTGGTTTTCCAACAGCCAATATCACTGTTGACGACCCACGTAAACTCATTCCTTCGCCAGGGGTCTATGCTGTATGGGTGCGGCTGTCGGGCAGTATGGAGCGCAAGCAAGCCATGATGAATATAGGCATGCGTCCCACTTTTGATGGTAGGGAAACCACCCTTGAGGTGCACATACTGCATTATAGTGGCAATCTATATGGCGAGCATCTCTCAGTATCTTTCATCAAAAGGTTGCGCCAGGAGCAGAAGTTCCGTAGTGTGGCCGAACTAACCAATCAGTTGCATGCCGATGCCCAGCAGGCTGAGGAGGTGCTTGGTAATCAAGAATAATAACAAGAAAATCTATCAATAAGAAATGAAGAATGCTTTGATATATCTGATCGTGTTTGCAGCCCTACAGATTTTAGTAGAGAGTGTGCTGAAACTGATATCCACCCAGGTATTGGCGGAACCCCTTTCGGCTGTTAATATCACCATCATGAGCATGTCGCTCAGTGGGGTAATCATTCTCTGCCTGTTTGTCAAATTGCGTTGGGCTGAGGTGTCGCCAGCATATCTGCGTAGCCGTCAGTGGGGAGTGCTCGTATGGAGTGCTCTTGCATCGTTGGGTATGCTTGTGCCCTCGTTGTGGATTCAGGAGATGCTACCTCCGTTGCCCGATTTACTTCAGGAGATTATGACCGATGTGATGAAGGAACCGTTGGGATATATGGCGGTGGGAGTGTTTGCGCCGATAGTAGAGGAACTGGTCTTTAGGGGAGCCATTCTTGCTGCACTGCTTACTGCGTTTCCCCGCAGTTGGCACGGCATAGTCGTTTCGGCCCTTCTCTTTGCCCTGATACATTTTAATCCTGCCCAGATGCCCCATGCTTTTGTAGGTGGTGTGCTGTTGGGTTGGATGTATGTGCGCACGGGCAGTATAGTGCCTGGAGTGGTTTTTCATTGGACCAACAATACCATAGCATATATACTGTGTAATATACTGCCAGATCCGAATATCACGCTTACAGAGTTTTATCATGGCAACACCCAGAGTGTGCTGCTTTCGGTGCTATTCTCGCTCTGTATCTTTATTCCCTCGCTGCTGCAGCTCAACAGGATGATGAAGAAAGCATAAGAGATAAGACACGGCAGAAAATGAAAGGGCCGCCCTTCAGATGAGGAGCGACCCTTTAACTTTAGTATGTTATGAAAAATTTGAGAGAGTTATGAAACTTCACAGTTTCATTTTGTTTTATAAACATGATTATATTTATTGAAAGCATAGAAAAAAATCACGTTAAGTATGTCTGCCAGCCTGTTTGCGAGTAATCTGTTGCGATGTCTTGCCAGCCACATTATTGGAGAGCATGTTTACAAACTCATCGTCGATGTCGCCAGTCAGATTGACAATAACCAACTTGTCATCGCTGACATGAAGCAGAACAAGTTCAACCGTCTGACCATTTTTGAGTTGACGTGAATAGAAGACACCCTTTTTATTGTCGTCTTCATACGATTTGCTCATCTTGAATCTCTTGGCATTACGTTTCATCAGTATTTCTGCCTGGGCGAAATAATACTCGCCGTTTATGTTGGCTGTGATGATCTGTGCGCTTTTGAGCTTCTGTATGGCCTGCACCATTCTTTCGTTGTGGTTTTGGTTTTGTTGGCGCGTCATCATGTCCATCATCTTTGGGCTTACGGCGACGCACTGCAGAATGGAGTCGCCCTTGCATTCCCTCATGAACTTGGTGGCGAAGTCAATGGTTTTCTGCGCATTGGCTGAGCATGCCAGCATTATTATGTAAATAAAGCAAAGAACTCTTTTCATTATCTCAATGAGTCATTGGTCACAATAGATGACTTTGCCATGGCGAGAGAGTCGTTTTCTTTTACGCTCACCAATCCTTCCGACACGAGTTGCAATGCGTTTTCCATCTTGTCGTATGCAGCCTGCGGGTCGTTATAGGTATCTTTGATATTGGCATAGTCTATTTCTTCGTCGGTGCTCTCGCTGTTGAAAGAGAGTTGTGCGGCATTGCCCAGAGTGACTATCATTGCCACTACGGCAGCAGCCTTGAACAGCGGTTTGAGCCTGGTGGCGAGAGGGATGGTGATGGCCTTTACGGTCTTTGTTTCTTCCTCTTCTGTGATGCTGAGAATCTTGGAATCGAAGTCATCTCCGAGAGATAACTCTTCGCCCTCTGTATGCTGCAGCACAAAGAGTTCGCGGTATTTGGCGAGGCTGTCGGGCACATCATCCTGGCTGAAGAATGTGCGCAGTATGGCTTCCTCTTGGAGGGTGGTCTCGCATCTCCAGTATTTGTCCAACAGTTGTTCAATGTACTTATAGTCCATAATTCTCTTTTTCTGAATATCTTTGTTTTATTGTTTGCCTTGCCCTAAAGAGGTTTACTTTTACCTGCTCTTCGCTCACATTCATGATGAGGGCTATTTCCTTGTATGTCTTGCCTTCGAAGTCTCTGAGTTGTATCACTGTTCGTTGCTTCTCAGGCAGTTTGTTGATGAGGTCTCTTACTATCTGCAGCCTGTCGTGCTGCATGGTTTGCTCCTCGGGGTTGGCATTGTATGACCTGTCGGCATGTTCAGGCCCAGAGTCATCATCGAGCGACTGGTTGTTGTTTGCCATTCTCCTTGTTTTATCGATGGCGAGGTTGCGGCATATGGTCATGCATAGCGCTTCCATAGAGTCGATGTTGTGCCAGTCTTCTCGTTTGTTCCACACTTTAATCATTGTTTCCTGCACGACATCTTCTGCCTCTGCGCTATCGAGAGTGATGCGCATGGCAAGCCGGAAGAGTATGTTCTTGAGCGGCAATACATCGTTGCGGAAACTATAATTTTTCATCCTCTCTATATTGGTGACGAATGGTTTGGATAAAAGTTACAGTGTGGTATGATTTTTTTTATTTATTTTTCAAGGATTGTGGTTCCGTGTTTGCCGTCGATGGCATTTGCGTTTGTTATCACCACTTTTTTCACACCCTGTCTGATGGCAGCCAGTGCGTTTTCTATTTTGGGTATCATGCCTCCGGCTATTGTGCCATTGTCTACGAGGGTATGGAAATCGTTGGCGGTGATCACGGGAATGACGCTGTTGTCATCGTTGGCATTGGCAAGCACGCCATTTTTCTCAAAGCAGTACATCAGTGTCACATCGTAATGTTTTGCCAGGGCCTTGGCGGTTTCTGCTGCTATGGTGTCGGCATTGGTATTGAGTATGTTTCCCTGGCCATCGTGTGTCAGCGGCGCCATTACAGGAGTGATGCCCTGCTCAATGATATTATGAAGGATATCACTATCGGCACGGTCTACATCGCCCACAAATCCAAAGTCAACACCATCCTTAAGAGGTCTTTTATGAGAGAGCATCACGTTCATGTCGGCACCAGTCAGACCAAGGGCGTTTACTCCCAGGGATTGCAGTTTGGCCACCACATTCTTGTTGACCAGGCCACCATAAACCATGGTAACCACCTCGAGCATGTCTTGGTCTGTGATGCGTCTGCCGTTTACCATCTTGCTTTCGATGCCCAGTTTGGAGGCTATGACAGTGGCGCTGCGGCCACCCCCGTGCACTAATACTTTTCTGCCCTTTATATCCTTGAATGCAGAGAGCAGATTATACAATTGGGAGCCGTCTTCCACGACGGCTCCACCCACTTTAACTACAGTAATTGTTTCTTTCATACTTTGTTATGATAGGAGCATAAGATATGTGCTCCCGGTTATTATTCCAAGTAAGTATATCCATAGAGTCCTGAGCGGTAGTTAGACAAGAATTCCTTGCCCTCTTCGAGAGAGATCTTGCCCGATTTGACACTCTTGGCCACCCATATCTCCAATTGTCTAACCAGTTTTTTCGGGTCATACTGCACATAGTCGAGCACTTCTGCTACTGTTTCTCCGTCTATCACCTGGTCTATATGGTATTTGTTGTCTTTTACGCTGATATGAACGGCTGTGGTATCTCCGAAGAGGTTATGCATATCTCCGAGTATCTCCTGATAGGCTCCCACGAGAAAGACACCGAGATAGTAGGGCTCGTTCTTCTTAAGCGAGTGAACAGGCAGGATATGTGAGTTGTTTCTGTTTGTCACAAAGTTGGCTATCTTGCCATCGCTATCGCAGGTGATATCCTGAAGGGTGGCGCTGCGTGTGGGTCTCTCGTTTAGTCTCTGTAGCGGCACTATGGGGAAGAGTTGGTCTATGGCCCATGAGTCTGGGAGAGACTGGAAGAGTGAGAAATTGCAGAAATACTTGTCGGCAAGCAGTTTGTCGAGGTTCATAAGTTCCTCTGGGGTATGCTTGAGATGCTTTGCCAGAATGTTTATCTCATGGCAGACGCTCCAGTACATACGTTCGATGTCGGCCCTGGTCTTGAGGTCTACGAGGCCGTGGCTGAAGAGGTCGAGGGCTTCTTCTCTGATTTGTTCGGCATCGTGCCAGTCTTCAAGCATGTTTCTTGGGGTTAGGTTATCCCATATCTCATAGAGGTCTTTAACCAGTTGGTGACTATCTTCTGCGGGTTCATAGTCATCCTCCATTTCAGGCAGCGATGCTGTTTCGAGCACGTCTATGACCATCACTGAGTGGTGTGCAGTGAGTGAGCGTCCGCTTTCTGTTATGATGTTTGGATGAGGCAGTCCGTTTTTGTCGGCAGCATCTACGAAGGTATAGATACAGTCGTTTACATATTCCTGTATGGAGTAGTTGACAGAACTTTCGCTGCTCGACGACCTTGTGCCATCGTAGTCAACGCCCAGGCCGCCTCCGCAGTCAACGAAGTTTACGTCATAACCCATCTTATGCAGTTGGATATAGAACATTGAGGCTTCTCTCAGTGCTGTCTGTATGCGTCTGATCTTTGTTATCTGGCTGCCGATATGGAAATGGATGAGTTTGAGGCAGTCGTGCATGCCTTTTTTGTCGAGAAGTTCGAGTGCCTCGAGAAGTTCGCTACTGGTGAGTCCGAACTTGCTGGCATCGCCGCCGCTATCTTCCCATTTGCCGCTACCCGACGAAGCGAGTTTTATCCTAATGCCGAGGTTTGGTTTGACATTAAGTTTTTTTGCCACTCTTGCAATGGTTTCCAGTTCATTCAGTTTCTCAACCACAATGAAGATCCTTTTGCCCATTTTCTGTGCGAGCAGGGCCAGTTCGATATAACTTTGGTCTTTATATCCATTGCAGATGATGAGCGAGTCGCTTTGGCATTGCACCGCTATCACGGCATGCAGTTCGGGTTTTGAACCCGCTTCCAGTCCGAGGTTGAATTTCTTTCCGTGGCTGATGATTTCTTCCACCACGGGTTGCATCTGGTTGACCTTGATAGGATAGATGATAAAGTTTTCGCCTTTGTAGTTATACTCCTGAGCCGCTTTTTGGTAGCAACTGCTCGTTTTCTCTATTCTGTTGTCGAGGATGTCGGGGAATCGTAACAACACCGGCGAGGCCACATCCCTCAGTGCCAGTTCATCCATCACTTCTCGCAAGTCAATCTGCACGTTGTCCTTGCATGGCGTAGCATACACGTTGCCTTGCTCGTTTACTCCAAAGTAGGATGTACCCCATCCACAGATGTTATACAGTTCTTTAGAGTCTTCAATGGTCCATTTCTTCATTTCTGATGTTTAGTAGGTCTAAGATCTTGTTAACAGATATTTTTATTTTCTCGTAATTGTCCATGAGGTCCACATTCAGTGTATATTGCGCTTTGGAGTAGAAGGGGTCTCTTATCTGCAGTTGCTGGCATATATATTCATGGAGTTCTTCTTCGCTTTTACCCTTGATGAGCGGTCTTTCTGTCTTGCCCATTTTGAGATGCTTGAGCAGCACGTGGGGGGATGCCTTGAGATACACCACCTGCCCTTGCTGGTTGAGGTAATCCATATTGTCATAGAAGCAAGGTGTGCCACCTCCGCAACTGATTACCACGTTTTCAAATTCTGCCACTTCATGCAGCATGTTATGCTCGATTTTTCTGAATCCCTCCTCACCCTTCTCTGCGAATATCTGAGACACCGTTTTTCTCATTCTGCTCTCTATATACCAGTCGAGGTCATAGAATTCGAGTCCGAGCGTTTTGGCGAGCGCTTTGCCCACGGTTGTTTTGCCAGCGCCCATATATCCTACGATGATGATGCGTATCATTTTGACTTTTTGGTTGGAGTGGAGTTGATTACTTCCATGCATTGTTCGATGGTCAGGTCGGCAGCCTTATCATGCAATGACTTAGGCAGTCTGTAGTTGGTGCCCTTATAAGCGATATATGGCCCGTATCTGCCGTTGAGCACTTCCAGTTCGGGGTCTTCCTCAAAAGTCTTGATATGTTTTTGTTTCTCTGCTGTGCGATTCTTCTCGATAAGTTGTATTGCTTTGTCGAGGGTGATGGTCATGGGGTCTTCGCCCTTTGGCAGCGACACATATTTCTTGTTATGTAGTATGTAAGGTCCGAAACGTCCGGCTCCCACTCTTACTTCTGTGTCTTCGAACAAACCGAGTGTGCGAGGCAGTTTAAACAGTTCGAGAGCCTCCTCGAGTGTGATGGTTTCAAGGCTTTTGTCGGATGGTACCTGTGCAAACAGAGGTTTTTCTTTGTCTTCGGCAGAACCAATCTGCACCACTGGTCCAAATCGTCCTATCTTTACGTATACCGGCTTGTTGCTCTTTGGGTCGTTGCCCAGATACTTTTCTCCGGCCTTATGCTCTGAGCGTGCGTTCATGGTGTTGTCAACGGTAGGTTTGAATTCTTTGTAGAACTCGCTCATCATGTCGGTCCACTGTTCGTTGCCGTCGGCAATCTCGTCAAACTGCTGCTCCACCTTTGCCGTGAAGTTATAATCCATGATAGATGGGAAGTATTCGATAAGGAAATCGTTGACCACTATGCCTATATCGCTTGGTAGCAGTTTGCCCTTTTCGCTTCCAGTCGTCTCTTTTTTGATTGTTTGCTTTATCTGTATGCCCTTGAGAGTGTCTACGGTATAGCGTCTTTCTTCTCCTGGTTTGTCGCCTTTCCTCACATACTCCCTCTGCTGTATGGTGCTGATGGTGGGGGCGTATGTAGAAGGTCTGCCAATGCCCAGTTCTTCGAGTTTATGTACGAGGCTTGCTTCTGAGTATCTTAGTGGTCCCTGGCTAAATCGTTCTGTGGCGGCTATCTCTCTGCGGTTGAGGCTGTCGCCCTGCTTGAGGTCAGGAAGTGTGTGAAGCAGGCTGTCGTCGTCGGCATTCTCGTCGTCTGTCGACTCGTTGTAAACCTTGAGGAAACCGTCGAAGGTGACTATCTGTCCTGTGGCCTGGAACTGGTCGTCGAGAATACCGTCTGGAGTAACGATATTGATATTGATGATAGTCTTTTCTATTTCAGCATCGGCCATCTGGCTGGCTGCTGTGCGTTTCCATATCAAGTCATAGAGTCGCTTCTCCTGCACGTTGCCATCGATGGTGGTGGCATTCATATAAGTAGGTCTGATGGCCTCGTGAGCCTCCTGGGCACCTTTTGAGTTGGTGTGGTATTGTCTTACCTTGCTGTATTCCTCGCCCCATAACTTCTTTATCTCCTCTTTGCATGCGCCTATGCAGAGTGATGAGAGGTTTACGGAGTCGGTACGCATGTATGTGATGAGACCGTTTTCATACAGCCTTTGGGCCATCATCATGGTTTGCGAAACGGTGAATCCCAGTTTTCGTGCAGCCTCCTGCTGAAGAGTAGAGGTGGTGAAAGGAGGTGCTGGAGTGCGCTTCATTGGTTTTTTGCTTACAGCATCCACTATGAACTTGGCATTTTTGCATTTTTCGAGGAATGCGATTACTTCGTCGTGTTTTGTGAATTTCTGTGGCAGTTCGGCTTTTACTTCGGTGGCTGAGCCATCTGGGTTGTCATATCCGAATATTGCGCTCACCTTATAATAGGGTTCGCTCTTGAAAGACTGTATCTCCCTTTCGCGCTCCACTATGAGTCTCACTGCCACGCTCTGCACGCGACCTGCTGAAAGGGCGGGTTTCACTTTGCGCCATAATACCGGTGAGAGCATGAATCCTACAAGTCTGTCGAGCACACGTCTGGCTTGCTGTGCATTCACCAAGTTCATGTCGATATGTCGTGGGTTTTCTATGGCAGCCAATATGGCTGGCTTGGTTATCTCGTGGAATACTATGCGGTTTGTTTTCTGTTCGTCCAATCCGAGCACTTCGCACAGATGCCATGATATAGCCTCTCCTTCGCGGTCTTCATCGGATGCGAGCCATATCTTGTCTGCTTTCTTGGCGTTGCTTTTGAGCTCTGCCACAAGTTTTTTCTTCTCTTCAGGAATTTCGTATGTTGGGTGAAGGTTGTCGGTGTCGATGCTCAGTTCGCGCTTTTTTAGGTCGCGGATATGACCATAACTCGACATGACCTTAAAGTCTTTCCCTAAAAATTTCTCTATAGTCTTGGCCTTTGCAGGTGACTCGACTATTACCAGATTCTTTTGCATATCTCAGATTATTTATCTATTATTTGGTGTGCAAAAGTAATCAAAAGTTTTTCTTCCACCTTATTATATGTAGAGATTTTTGTTTTTTTAAGAAAAATGGGCCTAATATATATGGGCTCTGACAAATAATGTATGTCGGAGCCCATATATGTAAGTTCTTTTATTATCGTTGACTATAGGTGGGAATTTATAGAACCAACCTATAATCAGAAGAACACCTGTCTGCTTGCCACAAAGCGTCTCACGGCCTCGCGTATGGAGTCAAGTCCAAACTCCTCTGTTTTTATTTCAGAGAGTGGCATCCAGAAGCAGTCGGCAGCATCGTCGCCAGCTTTTAGGGTTACGTCGCCTTCTATGCGGCATCTGTAGAAAAGGTCGAGGGTGTGCACGTCTATTCCTCCGTAAGGGTATATGTTTGGCAGGTTAAACATATATTCCACTGATGATATCTTGAGTCCTGTTTCTTCTTCTATCTCTCGCTTCAGACCTTCTTCGGCTGTTTCGTTGAGGTTGACGAATCCTCCGGGCAGGTCGAGGGTGCCCTTGCCAGGGTCTACGCCTCTGCGTTCCACAAGCAGTTCGTTTTTTTCGTTTAATATGAATGCTGCTGTGGCTGTGCTCTGGTTCATATAGAATATAAATCCGCAATCTTCGCATTTCTTGCTTGACACTGTGTCTACTACAAAGTGCTTGCTGCCACATATCGGGCAGTAGATAAATTTCTCTAATGGATGCATAATAGTAGTTGTTTTTAGGTTTTAAACTTATTTCTCTGTATTCTCGTCACCATTTGTCTGTTCTGAACGGATGGAGTGGCAGTCCGCCCATGTTCTTAACGTTTCCGATCATGAAATTGCGGAAGCAGTATCTCACTGCCACGGGGTTTTTGACCTTCGGGCATGTTATGATGATGCCTTTGGTCCAATAGTAGCGGGCGTTGGCTTTGTGAAACACCTTGTCGGCACCAGCCACTTCAAATCCCTCTATGTCTTCATATCTGCTGATGGCTCCCTCCAGTCTGTCGAGTTTAACATATACGGTGTCTCCCTTGATGGTCATGCTCTTGTATATTGGTGAGTCGCAGATTATCTGTTTCATGCCGTATGTCTTGTTGAGTGCGTTATATGCCAGTCTTTCGCCCACACTCTGCTTTTGGCTTGGATGTATCTGTGTGGTTTCATAAGGATAAACGAGGTCGTTGGTGCAAACCAGTGCACTGTTTGGTATTATCTGCTGTGCCCTCATCTGCTGCTCTCTGAGCAGTGCTCCACCTGTGCCTTTCACATTGTCATAGTAGTATGGTGCTATCTCAACGAAATAGAAGGGGATATCGCCAAGTTTAAAGTCTCTGCGCCATTGTTTTACCAGCAGTGCAAGCCTTTCGCTGTATTTGTTTCCTGGGTCGCCCACATTAGAGCATCCCTGATAGTATATGATGCCTGCCACGGTATAGTTGAGGATAGGGTGGAAGGTGCCATTGCCCCAAACGAGTGGGCGGTGGTAGTCGCGTTTGAACTTGCTTATTATTTTCATGGTGTCAAGGGGTTCGTCGCCCAAAGCCTTGAGGTTGTCATAGTCGAGCCAACTCTCTGCCCTTGTGCCGCCCTTGTTGGCTTCTATGAGTCCCACGGGTATGCCGAGAGCCTTGCTCACTGTCTTGGCAAAGAAATAGCCTGTGGCGCTGAAGTCGCCTACGGTGGCAGGCGAGCATTCCTTCCATTCGCACTGTGCATCCTCTTGTGGTGTCATGGCCATGCGGCTTGGTATCTTCACGCTCCTCACCGCTTTGACATCGGCGGCATTGATGATCTCTTGGTTATAATTGTCTACGGGGCAGTTGCCAAATCCTTTCACAGGCATTTCCATGTTGCTCTGCCCTGCGCATACCCATACCTCGCCGCTCAGTACATCCTTTATCACTGTTTCGTCGCCATCGTTGATGGTTATGGTGTGCTTGTCATATGATGCCTTCGGAGTGGAGATAGCCACGAGCCATTTGCCATCGCTACCTGTTTTCACCTCATATTCGTCATTGCTCCATGATGCTTTCACTTTTACTATGGTGCCAGGTGAATCCCAGCCCCAGATTCTTGCTTTTGACTGTTGTTGCAACACCATTCCGTTGCTCAATATATGCGGCAAAACTACCTTGGATTCTGCCTTCATAGACATCATTCCTAAGACTGCAATTATTAATAATCCTTTATTCATAAGTCTTTTTATTGTTATAATGCTGCAATATTACAAAAAAATATTTATCTTTGCAAGAAATAAGAAAGAAAATTTGAAAATATCTATGAGAAGACTATCTATCATCTTGCTGTTTGCAGTAATTTCAGTGGTTAGTGCCTATGCTGCAAAACCACTGAAAATCGAATTGTGGCCATCGGGTCCATGCACCGTGAGTAAAAATCCAAACGACACCGCCCGCATGTGGGTATACCTGCCCAAAAAGGAGGTGGCCACGGGGCGTGCTGTCATTATTTGCCCTGGCGGAGGCTATTCTCATCTGGCTATGGACCATGAGGGGCATAACTGGGCTAACTTCTTTAATAAGATGGGCATAGCGGCCATAGTGCTCAAATACCGTATGCCTCATGGCGACTGCCGTGTGCCTATAGAGGATGCAGAGGCTGCCATGCGCCTCACTCGGAGCATGGCAGCCTCTTGGAATATCAAGACCGACCAGATTGGCATTATGGGTTCGTCGGCAGGTGGGCATCTTGCCTCTACCATTGCTACCCATAGCAAGGGCGACGCAGCACCCAATTTCCAGATTCTCTTCTATCCTGTCATTAGCATGGATCCTGCCGTCACTCACCGTGGTTCTCACGACAATTTCCTCGGCAAGGAAGCCAAAAAGAAGAAGGAACTTGAATATAGTAATGACCTTCAGGTTAGCCGTGTCACCCCACGCGCATTCATAGTGCTAAGCGACGATGACCATGCTGTGGTACCTGCCAATGGGGCTAATTATTATCTCCAATGCTATCGTCATGATGTGCCTGCCTCTCTTCATGTCTATCCTTCGGGAGGTCATGGATGGGGATATCGCGACACCTTCGCTTATCATATAGAGATGCTTCTCGACCTCAAATCGTGGCTCGAGAGCTTCTGATTTGTCTTATTCATGCACGTCGGCTACGGCTCTGCCACTTGGCTCATTTACATTGGCAAAGGCGGCATCCCATGCCAGTGCTTCGGCTGTTGAGCATGCCACGCTGGGCACGCTGGGCACCGTGAGCGCTGCTGAGTCTGAAGGGAAATGTTCGGCAAAGATGGTGCGATAGTAATACTCCTCCTTGTTGCGTGGTGGGTTGATGGGGAACCGCTCAGCGGCATGAGCCATCTGCTCATCACTTACCATGTCGGCGGTAATGCTCTTAAGCGTGTCTATCCATGAATATCCTACACCATCGCTGAACTGCTCTTTTTGACGCCACGCCACTGCATCGGGAAGCATGTCGGCAAAGGCCTCACGCACTATGCGCTTCTCTATCTCCTTGCCCCTGCACATCTTGGCTGCGGGGTTGGTGCGCATGGCCACATCGAGAAATTCCTTGTCGAGGAATGGCACACGGCCCTCAACACCCCATGCCGACAGACTCTTGTTGGCACGCAGACAGTCATAGAGATACAGTTTAGACAGTTTCCTCACGGTTTCTTCATGGAAAGCCTGAGGGGTGGGAGCTTTGTGGAAATAGAGGTAACCACCGAAGATCTCGTCGGCACCCTCGCCAGAGAGCACCATCTTGATGCCCATGCTCTTGATTACTCGTGCCAGGAGATACATGGGAGTAGAGGCTCTCACGGTGGTCACATCATATGTCTCGGTATAATAAATAACATCGCGTATGGCATCCAGTCCCTCCTGGATGGTATAGTTTATCTCGTGGTGCACAGTGCCTATATGGTCTGCCACGAGACGTGCCTTGGCCAGGTCGGGGGCACCCTTTAGTCCCACAGCAAAGGAATGCAGTCGAGGCCACCATGCCTTCGTTTCGCCATTGTCTTCAATACGAGACTCAGAGAAACGCTCGGCAATGGCACTGATTACCGACGAGTCGAGACCGCCAGAGAGTAGCACACCGTATGGCACATCGCTCATGAGCTGCCTCTTCACTGCGTCCATGAGGGAGCGTCGTATGTCATCCACGCTCGAATCATTGTCTCTTACATTTTCATATTCAAACCAGTCGCGTGAATAGTAGCGTTTCATCTCGCCTTCAGTGCTCGAGTAATAATGTCCAGGCAGAAACACCTCATATCGCTGACAGTTACCCTCGAGTGCCTTTAGTTCGCTGGCCACATATACGGTGCCATCGTCGTCATAGCCGATGTATAGAGGTATGACTCCAATAGGGTCGCGGGCTATGAGGAAGGTGTCGGTATCTGCATCATAGAGCGCAAAGGCGAAGATGCCACTGAGTTCTTCAAGGAAACCAATGCCCTTGTCGCGGTATAAGGCAAGTATTACCTCACAGTCGCTGCCCGTCTGAAACTGATATTTGCCCTCATAGCAGCGGCGTATGTCTTGATGGTTGTATATCTCTCCGTTTACGGCCAGCACCTGTTTGTTGTCGGGGCTATAGAGCGGTTGTCGCCCCGACTCTGGATCCACAATAGAAAGACGTTCGTGAGCCAGTATAGCTGTGCCGCCAGTATAGATGCCGCTCCAGTCAGGACCGCGGTGACGTATTTTCTGACTCATCCTGAGAGCCTTCTGACGCCATTCGGCAGTCTGCTCCTTTACATTGAAAATTGCTACTATTCCACACATGGTTGTTTGATTTTTATGTTATTGACAATTGTTATCAGTTGTAGCAGCTCTCGCCATGCTCATAGATGTCGAGTCCCTCTTCTTCTATGCGCTTGTCTACACGCAGACCGCCAATCTTCTTGATTGAGTAGAATAGGATGATGCCTGTTATGGCAGCCCATGCGTCGATGGCCAGTATGCCGAGACACTGTGCACCGAAGAAACTGAAGCCGTGTCCGTAGAAAACGCCAGAGTCAACGGCCAGCAGACCGGTCATGAGTGTGCCGATGATGCCGCATACGCCATGTACAGAGCTGGCACCCACAGGGTCGTCGATATGTAGTTTGGTGTCTATGAACTCAATGGAGAATACCAGGACTACACCGCAAACGAGACCGATGACTACAGCACCCACGGGCGAAACAAGATCGCAACCAGCGGTGATGCCTACCAGTCCTGCCAACACTCCATTGAGGGTCAGAGACAGTGAGGGTTTACCGTATTTGAGCCATGTAACAATCATTGTGGCAGCACCGCCAGCAGCGGCAGCCAGGTTGGTGGTAAGGAAGACATGAGAGATGGCTATGCGGTTAACCTCGCCAGAGGCGGCAAGTTGAGAACCTGGGTTGAATCCAAACCATCCAAACCACAGAATAAAAACACCGAGGGCTGCAGCCAATAAGTTATGGCCAGGAATGGCGCGGCTCTTGCCATCTTTGCTGTATTTGCCGAGGCGAGGACCAAGGAAAATGGCACCTATGAAAGCCAGCACACCACCCACGGAGTGTACGATGGCCGAACCTGCAAAGTCATGGAAGGTGGCACCCACCGTGGTCATCATAAACGAGTCGGCTGCATCATTGCAAAGCCATCCGCCACCCCATGTCCAGTGACCCTCTACAGGATAGATGATTAGTGAGATGATGATAGAATAGATGCAATACATCGAGAACTTGGTGCGCTCGGCCATGGCACCAGACACTATTGTGGCGGCGGTGGCGCAGAACACCGTTTCGAAAATCAGAAATCCTTCTACGGGCAGGTCGCCAGAATAGAAACTCAGGTCGCCGAAGTTAGGCATGCCAATAAAACCCGCTCCTTCGCTGCCAAACATGAATCCGAATCCCAAGAACCAGAAAAAGAGAGAACCGGCCATGAAATCAACAAAGTTCTTGAATAATATGTTGGCGGTATTCTTGCTGCGTGTAAAACCAGCCTCGCAAAGTGCAAAACCTGGTTGCATGAAAAATACAAGCATGGCCGCAAGCAACATCCATACGGTGTCTAATGATACCGCCACATCGGCGGTTTTGTCTATAGTTAATAATAATGTGCTCATAATACTGAAATGTTTGTGTTTCGATAATTTGTGTTTGTGTGTCTCTGTGTTTTGTTATCCTTATGAAGCGTTATTTCTCCTGCTCGGCATTGTAAAGGGCTATGTCGCCACGCTCAGCGGTGCGTATGCGAATGGCGTCTTCAATAGGGATGACGAAGATTCGACCATCGCCAATCTCGCCTGTATAAGCGGCTTTCTGTATGGCTGACACGGTCTTCTCCATATTCTTGTCGCGTACCACCACATTAATTAATATGCGCTCAATGCAACTCGTATCATACATTACGCCACGGTATATCCTGGCCTGGCGCATCTTTCCTTCGCCTCGCACGTCATAGTATGAAAACCATTCAATGTCGGCGGCGAGCAACGCTTCTTTTACATCCTCAAACTTGGTCTTGCGGATGATTGCTTCAATCTTTTTCATCTTTTCTTCTCTCCTTATATTATTAATTACACATAACTGTCGTAAAAATAACCAAATGTAAGTTTACGGCTGCAAAAGTACTACATTATGTTAGATTATCAAACGATTATCATGCAAAATGACAATGGATTTTCGGATTGATTAACATATTATCACTTGAGACTATCTTTGCTTTCAATTTGTAATTCATATACTCTGCTTTGCTTACGATTTGAAATTATCTATTGTTTTTTCTATTAAAACAGAGAAAAAATATTGCATCTTTTTGCAAAACACTGTATCTTTGCACCGTCATAATAAACAAATGCCCACTATGGCATAGACAAAAATACATTGATTACAAGAAATAAACGCATTGTTGCATATTAATAATATGGAAAAAACAGTTAGATTCACCAAAATGCACGGAGCTGGAAACGACTACATATACGTAGACACAGCTAAATATCCGATTGCCGACCCTTCGGCCGCCTCCATAAAATGGAGCGACAGACATAAGGGAGTGGGCAGCGACGGACTGGTGCTCATCGACCGCTCCAAAGTGGCAGAGGCTGATTTTTCCATGCGTATCTTCAATGCCGACGGTAGCGAGGCAATGATGTGTGGCAATGCTTCAAGATGCATAGGAAAATATCTGTATGAGCGCGGATTGACTGACAAGACAGAGATCAGACTGCTCACACTGTCGGGAGTGAAAGTGCTCAAACTCCATATCAATAGTATTAATAAGGTAGAAAGCGTCACGGTAGACATGCTGGCACCATCACTTGAAAACTATAAACAGATGGTAGCACCCAGCGCTGACCATATAGCCCAGCTTACCGTAGACGGAAGATTGTTTGAGGGAACATTCGTGTCGATGGGCAACCCACATTTCGTGATCTTTACCAACGAGGCAGAGACCATAGACATAGCTAAATGGGGGGCTGCACTCGAGTGTCATCCGGCATTTCCAGAGAGATGCAACATAGAATTTGCACACCAAACGGATGATCACACATTGCGAACAAGAGTCTGGGAGAGAGGAAGCGGTATAACCATGGCTTGCGGCACAGGTGCCTGTGCCACAGCTGTGGCTGCTGCTGTAACCCGCCGAGGAGGACGACATTGGACCATAGTCATGGATGGTGGCAACCTCGACATACTGTGGGATGAGCACACAAATCATGTGATGATGACAGGACCGGCTGCCTTCGTCTGCGACGGAGAGATAGTACTGGACGAATAGCGAGACAAACTTCAATAACCAATTATAAAGATATAATAATATGGCATTAGTAAACGAACATTTCCTAAAGTTGCCCAACAACTACCTATTTGCAGATATTGCAAAAAAGGTGAACGCATTCAGGGTTTCTCACCCCAGAGACAAGGTGATAAGCCTCGGAATAGGCGATGTGACCAGACCTCTGTGTCCGGCTGTCATCGAGGCTATGCACAAGGCCGTGGACGAGATGGCTACCACAGCAACATTCCGCGGATATGGTCCTGAGCATGGTTATGACTTCCTCAGAGAGGCAATCATCAAGAATGATTTCCTGCCAAGAGGCATACATCTCGACCCAAACGAGATATTCATCAACGATGGTGCTAAGAGCGATACAGGAAATATTCAGGAACTGGTGAGATGGGACAACAGTATAGGCGTGACAGACCCTATCTATCCCGTATATATAGATTCTAACGTCATGATAGGAAGGGCAGGAGTGCTCAAAGACGGAAAATGGAGCAATGTGACATATATGCCATGCAATGCAGAGAATAATTTCGTGCCGCAACTGCCAGAAAAGCGTGTAGACATCATCTATCTCTGCTATCCTAACAACCCCACAGGCACAGTCATTACCCGCGATGAACTAAAGAAATGGGTAAACTATGCAATCAAGAATGATACACTCATCTTCTATGACGCTGCATACGAGGCTTATATACAGGATCCAGACATTCCGCACTCTATCTACGAAATAAAAGGGGCGCGCAAGGTGGCAATAGAATTTCATAGTTACTCAAAAACTGCTGGGTTTACAGGTGTAAGATGCGGTTATACCATTGTGCCGAAGGAACTCATGGCCACCACTCTCGACGGGCAGAAAGTGCCTCTCAACCCCTTGTGGAACAGAAGACAATGCACTAAGTTCAACGGTACCAGCTATATAAGCCAGAGAGCCGCAGAGGCTATCTATACACCCGAAGGCAAAAAGCAGGTAAAGGAAACCATCAAATACTATATGGATAATGCAACCCTCATGAGACAGACATTGATCAATTTGGGATTTGAGGTGTTTGGAGGAGAAAATGCACCATATATATGGCTCAAAACACCCGATGGAATGCCAAGTTGGAAATTCTTCGACCGTATGCTCTATGAGGCACATGTGGTGTGCACACCAGGAGTGGGATTCGGACCCAGCGGCGAGGGATATGCCCGACTCACCGCCTTTGGCGAGCACGAGCAATGCATGGAAGCCATGGAGAGACTCAAGAATTGGCTATAAGAGACTCGAGAATTGGCTATAAGACAAGATGCAAACGGCATGCAAACGGCATGCAAACAGTACAAAAAGACACAACACGACGAAGATAATAACAGCACAACACAATTTTATTTAAAAAAAACTCGTTTTATAAAAGAAAGGATTTGTTATGAAGGATTTCATTAAGATTGGTCTTGCTGCCGTGGTGATGGCAGTGGCAACGGATGTGATGGCACAAGACAAGGTGGAGGCAACAGTGAGTGCCGATGTGGTCAACCAGTATATCTGGCGTGGTACCAAGTGCGGAGAGGCCAGCGTGCAGCCAACTCTCGGAGTGGCTTACAAAGGACTCTCGCTCACCGCATGGGGAAGCACAGAGATTGCTCCAAAAGATGTAGACTCCTATCCCAAGGAGTTTGACCTTACACTCGCTTACTCGCTGGGCGGTTTCAATGTGGGAGTAACAGACTATTTCTTTACTGGTGGCGATAAATACTTTATGTATAACGCTCATCGCACCGCACATGTATTTGAGGCTAACGTAGGATATGACTTCGGTCCTGTGTCTGTACAGTGGTATACAAACTTTGCTGGTAGCGACTATGCAGCAGATGGCAAAAGAAAATATTCATCATACTTTGAGCTCAACGCACCATTTAAGGTGGCAGATATTGACTTCAACGCCACTCTCGGTGCAGTGCCTTTCGAGGATGCGGGCGTTTATGGTGCCTGCGATGGATTCGCTGTTACAAATGTGGCCCTAAAGGCTTCAAAGGAACTGAAGATTACTCCATCATTCTCGTTGCCCGTGTTTACACAGGTGGTTGCCAACCCACACACCGAAGATACTTATTTCGTGGTGGGCATGACCTTAATACCATAAAAAGAGAGAATAAAAAAATAATATAAACAACAGTAAACTTTTAAACATGACAAACTTAAGATTTCAGGTTGTAGCCGAGGCTTTCAAAAAGAAACCTCTGGATGTGAAAAGTCCTGCCGAGCGTCCTTATGAGTATTTCGGCAAGTATGTCTTCAACAGAGAGAAGATGTATAAGTATCTGCCTAAGGATGTGTATGATAAACTCATCGACGTGATAGACAATGGTACACGTCTGGACCGTTCTATCGCTGATGCTGTGGCTGCAGGCATCAAGCAGTGGGCTGTAGAAAATGGTGTTACCCATTATACACACTGGTTTCAGCCACTCACCGAAGGTACTGCCGAAAAGCACGACTCTTTTATCGAGCATGACTTCAAAGGTGGTATGGTAGAGGAATTTTCAGGCAAACTGCTTGTACAGCAGGAGCCCGATGCTTCTTCATTCCCTTCTGGCGGTATTCGCAACACCTTTGAGGCACGTGGCTATTCAGCTTGGGATCCTACATCTCCAGTGTTTATCATCGACGATGCACTCTGTATACCTACCATCTTTATCTCTTATACTGGTGAGGCCCTCGACTATAAAGCTCCATTGCTGCGCACACTGAGAGCAGTAAACAATGCCGCCACAGAGGTTTGCCACTATTTCTATCCAGAGGTAAAGAAGGTTACAAGCAATCTCGGATGGGAGCAAGAGTATTTCCTCGTTGACGAGGGACTCTATTCTGCACGCCCTGACCTGCTGCTCACTGGACGCACGCTGATGGGACACGACTCTGCCAAAAACCAGCAGATGGAAGACCACTATTTCGGCACTATCCCCGACAGAGTGCAGGCTTTCATGAAAGACCTTGAGACAAAAGCTCTCGAACTGGGTATCCCCTGCAAGACAAGGCATAACGAGGTGGCTCCAAACCAGTTTGAGGTGGCTCCAATCTTTGAAGAGACCAACTTGGCTGTTGACCATAACATGCTGCTCATGTCGCTGATGAAGAAGGTGGCACGCATGCACGGATTTAGGGTGCTCCTGCACGAGAAACCATTTGCAGGCATCAATGGTAGCGGCAAGCACAACAACTGGAGTTTGTCTACAGATACTGGAGTGCTACTGCATGCTCCTGGCAAGACTCCCGAGGATAACCTGCGCTTTGTGGTGTTTATCGTAGAGACCCTCATGGGCGTTTATAGACACAATGGACTGATCAAAGCTTCTATAATGAGCGCCACAAATGCCCATCGTCTCGGTGCCAACGAGGCTCCACCAGCCATTATTTCCTCATTCCTCGGCAAGCAGTTGACCGAACTCCTCGACCATATAGAGAAGGCCGACAAGGATGAACTTTTCAGCATGGCAGGCAAACAGGGACTGAAGATGGATATCCCTGAAATACCTGAATTGCTCATCGACAATACAGACCGCAACCGTACCAGCCCATTCGCATTTACTGGCAATAGGTTTGAGTTCAGAGCCGTAGGTAGCGAGGCTAACTGCGCTTCTGCCATGATAGCCCTCAATGCAGCAGTGGCTGAGGCTCTCGTAGATTTCAAGACAAGGGTAGACGCCCTCATAGCCAAGGGAGAGGATACCACCAGCGCCATCATCGACGTGATACGAGAGGATATCAAGACCTGCAAGCCAATACGCTTTGACGGCAACGGATATAGCGACGAATGGAAAGAGGAGGCTGCACGACGCGGGTTGGACTGCGAGACCAGTTGCCCTGTAATCTTCGAACGCTATCTCGACGAAAGCAGTGTCAAGATGTTTGAAAGCCTCAATATCATGTCGCGCAAAGAGCTCGAGGCACGTAATGAGGTTAAATGGGAGACATATACCAAGAAGATACAGATAGAAGCACGAGTGTTTGGCGATTTGGCCATGAACCATATCATCCCTGTGGCCACACACTACCAGACCATGCTGCTCAAGAATGTGCAGAACATGAGAAACGTGTTCCCTGCCGATAAGGCCGACAAACTATCTGAGCGCAACCTCAAGATTATCGAGGAGATAGCAGAGCGTACACAGATCATCGAGACTGGTGTAGAGGAACTCGTAAACGCTCGCAAGGTGGCCAACAAGATTGAGGACGAGCATGCCAAAGCCATCGCTTACCACGACACAGTGGCTCCAAAGATGGATGTGATAAGGTATAATATCGACAAACTCGAACTCATCGTTGAGGACGACCTCTGGACATTGCCCAAATACAGGGAGATGTTGTTTATTAGATAATAACAATAAATCTATACGCAGACAATCTATTTCTTTTTTTGGTTGTTTGAAGTTTGCTGAGCCTTGCCTGCGTGAGCAGGTGGGGCTCTATTTTTTATGAAATAAGCCATCATATTATGAAAATGGCAGATACTTATTTATTTACAAAGAGTCAAGCTATTCATCAAGCAGAGAGTTCTACTGTTTTGTGATGGATTGTGTTCGCTCATGTTCTTAATGAGACTTCTAATGAGACGCTATATATTTAGTAGTTGTAAATGTATTAAATAGTAGTATAGATTTATGCATAATACCCTGTATAAATCAAATATACACGGTGTTTGGTTTATATTCCGCACTGCGGAATATATGTTCACCACTGCGGAATACATGTTCACCACTGCGGAATATATGTTCCGCAGTGCGGAATATAAAACAAATGCCTGTTTTGTGGAAATATCAGCAGGCAATGATACACAATATCAGCAGCTATCATAAACAAAAAACTATAGGCACATGGTTAAGTACCTAATACATGAAATGAAGGAATGTAAAGTGGGAGAATGAGTGGGAGAATGAGTGGGAATCAAGTTGTACTCCGACCGAGAATCGAACTCGGATCTACTCTTTAGGAGAGAGTTGTTCTATCCATTGAACTATCAGAGCAAACCTTTCAAGGTGCAAAGTTACAATATTTATTTCAAATAATAGCCAATACATTTGCAAAAATGAAATAAAAAAGTTAATTTTGCATGGAATATATGGTGATAAACATGTTTAGAAGACCATATTTCAAGCAAATACAAGTAATAATAATAATGTATCAATAAATTTGCAATAATGAAATTGAGTATTGTCACAAGCAAAAAGATGATGTTGGCATTAGTGACACTGCTGACTGCCAGTACTGCTACTATGGCTAAAGAACTGACCATAAAGTCACCAAACGGGGCTCTTGCCCTTACCGTGAGCGACTCGGCACAGATACTAACATACAGCATAAACTACAATGGCAAGGAGATGGTCATGAGGTCGAGGCTCGGACTGATGAGCAACATAGGCGATTTCTCCACAAAAATGAATATTACTGATACTGCCACCCAACAAATCTCAGAGTCGTATGACATGCGAGGCACCAAATGCTCGCATGTGAACTATCATGCCACACAACTCGATGTGAGCACCATAAATGGCGAGGGCAAGAAGATGACCGTAACTTTTCGCATTGCTGACAATGATGTGGCTTTCAGATATTCATTTCCACAATATGCCAACACGGCCTGCATGAACATAACCGGCGAGGCTACAGCCTTCCGACTGCCCAACCATACAACCACATTTATCTGTCCACAGTCGGACGCAATGGTGGGTTGGATGCGCACCAAACCAAGTTACGAAGAGGTATACATTGCCGATGCTCCCATGGACACCGTGTCGCAATACAGACAGGGCTACACCTTTCCATGTCTCTTCCATGTTGGCAACGACGGATGGGTGCTGGTAAACGAAACGGGCACGGCAGGCAATTATGTGGGGTGCCATCTCTCTGACTATGACCGAAACAATGGATATACCATCGCCTTTCCCATGCAGGGAGAAGCCAATGGACTGGGCTCCACCAGTGCCGGCATTCCATTGCCCGGCCATACTCCATGGCGCACCATCACCGTGGGCGACAACCTCAAGCCGATAGTGGAAACCACCGTAGCATACGATGTGGTGACACCGCAATATGAACCATCAGAAGAATACAAACCAGGCAGATATACATGGAGCTGGATAGTATGGCAAGACAATTCCATCAACTATAAAGACCAGGTGGCATTCATAGATGTGGCTGCCAGCATGGGTTATGAATACTGCCTCGTGGATGGATGCTGGGACACGAATATCGGTCGCGACCGCATAGCAGAACTCAGTAACTATGCCCAGTCGAAAGGAGTGTCGCTGCTGCTTTGGTATAACAGCAACGGTTATCAAAACGATGCTCCGCAGACTCCCAAACAGTGTATGAACACCAGCGTAAACCGCCGCCGCGAGATGGCATGGATGAAGGAGATAGGAGTGAAAGGAATAAAAGTGGACTTCTTTGGCGGCGACAAGCAGCACACCATGCAACTCTATGAAGACATACTCTCGGATGCAAATGAATATGGACTGCAGGTCATCTTCCACGGATGCACGCTGCCAAGAGGGTGGGAGAGGATGTATCCCAACTTTGTGGCTTCAGAGGCTGTGCTCGCATCAGAAAACGTGTTCTTTACCGAGGATTTCGCACGCTCGCAGCCTTTCAACCTCACCATACACCCGTTTGTGAGAAATGCAGTGGCTTCTATGGACTGGGGAGGCACCATCATGAACCGCTATATGTCGCGCAACAACAAAAGCAGACACCGCCGATATACCTCCGATATACTCGAGATGGCAAGCTCCATAACAAACCAGACATCGGTGCAGTGTATAGCCATGCAACCAAACAATCTCACAGATATTCCAGACATGGAGATAGAATGGCTCAAGACAGTGCCTACGGCATGCGATGAGACCCAATTCATCGACGGATACCCTGGCAGATATGTCGTACTGGCAAGAAGATATGGCGAGAGATGGGTGGTGGCAGGCATCAATGCCATGAAGGAACCAAAGGAACTGAAACTCTCGCTGCCTATGTTTGCTGGCAAGACTGTGACTGTATACGACGACCAGCCACTGAAGAAAGGCGAGATATGGCCACAGGGTCGGAAGGCAGCAAAGAAAGTAGACAAGAAAGGATGGCTTAAGGTGGTAATACAACCCAATGGAGGACTAATCATAGAATGATATTATCTGACTAATCATAGAATGATATTGTCTGACTGACCATAGATTAATGTATGACCAAATATCAAGACCAATAATTTTATATGGCGAATTAAACATATCGCTGGCTGGTGCGTCTAAATAACGTTATGAATAGAATAGTTATCAGTATCGTGCTGTGGTTGTCATCTGTGATGGCCATACAAGCACAGGGAATAGTAAAAGGAAAAGTGTTGGACAAGCAGAGCAGCGAGTCGCTGCAATTTGTCAATGTCACCGTGTCTAATGCGGCAACAGGAAAACTCGTGAAAGGAGCCATCACCGATGTAAATGGCAATTTCAATGTAAGCGGACTGCCATACGGCAAGTATGTGCTTGGGGTCTCATTTGTAGGTTATAAGTCGCTGTCGCGCAATTTCACTCTCTCGCAAAACCATAAGCAAGAAGTTTTCTCGCTGCTCTATCTGACTGAAGACCAGCACATGATAAAGGAAGTAGAGGTGAAAGGCCAGCGCTCGCAGATGAAACTGGAAGTAGACCGCAAAACCTTCACCGTAGACCAGGTGCTGGCAGCAGCAGGCGGCACAGCCTCCGACCTGCTCGAGAATATCCCATCTGTGGAGGTGTCTACAGAAGGAGAGGTGTCGCTGCGCGGCAATACCAGCGTGGAGGTATGGATAAACGGAAAGGCCAGCGGACTAACCACCGACAACCGCGGAGAGATACTGCAGCAGATACCTGCCGAGAGCATAGAGAAGATAGAGGTAATAGATAATCCCAGTGCAAAGTATAGTCCAGAAGGTAGCGCCGGCATCATCAATATCATACTCAAGAGAGACCGCAGTGCTGGCTATTATGGTTCGCTCCGCGCTGGTGTCAACACTCGTGGGGGCTATAACGGAAGCGGCAATATCAACTATTCGAGTGGTGTGCTGGATGCATACGCCAATATCGGATATCGCAAGCGCAAGGGCGGCCATAACTCATTGGGACAGACCGAATATTTCAATACCAACCAGTATCAGAACTACAGGACAGAGAGCGACAATAAGGGGCGCAACCTCTTTACACGGGCAGGACTCACATGGCATGCCACCAAGAATGACGACCTCTCACTATCGGGAATGCTGATGCACGGCAAGAGAGACGACCAGTCGCTCACCCCATATCATTATGGCACCATAGGCACAGGGAGCGACTCGCGCACCATGTATAGAGACACACGTGGCGATGGCGACATGAACATGTATCATGCTGAGGCCGACTATACGCATAAGTTCGGCGAAGGCCACTCAATAGATTTCAATGTCTCTTTTGACAAGTGGAAAAGCGACATGAACAACTACTACCGCGACTCAACGGAATTTTTCGACCAGCCGCTGCCCACCACCTATTCATATCAGTATATGCCTATGTTCATAAACAATCGCTCATGGGAAGCAAAGGTGGACTATGAAAACAAATTATCGGAATCGCTAAAACTCGAGGCGGGATACGATGGCAGGTTCTCGCATGAAAACACACCACAAATGTCGTTTGCCGACAATACAAGTTGGAATGGAGACAATGCCGCTGAAGACAAAACATATTATAACCGATTTATATATGATATGGACGTGCATGCCGCATATCTCACTCTGAATGCCAAACTCGGCAACTGGGGCGTGATGGCAGGTCTGCGAGGCGAATACTGGCAGGTAAACACCAAAAGTTATGACTATGACCAAGATCATGGACTGGCCACTCCCGACCAGCCATTCAAAAAGGATTTCTTCCAACTCTTCCCAAGCCTTTTCGTCAATTATAATATCACACAGACATCGCAAGTGCAACTCAACTATACACGCCGCCTGCGACGCCCATGGGGAGGAGAACTAAACAGTTTCAAGAACACCCGCGATGCTACCATGATTTCCTTCGGTAACCCCGAATTGACACCAGAGTATACGCACTCCTTTGGACTCAACTATATGAAAACCTGGGACAACCATACGCTGAGTTTCGGTACATATTACCGTCCTACAACCGATGTGATACAAAGGGTTACATACAATGATGGAGGCGTGATGTATCAGACTAACAAAAATGTGGCCAAAAGCCAAAGGGCAGGAGCAGAACTCATTCTCAAGGATAAGTTATGGAGAGTGCTCGACTTGACCACAACACTCAACGCATATTATTATAAACTGGATGGTTTTACATATCACATCCTCGGAAATGATGTGACGGGGGCAGGCAGAGAGACCTTCTCATGGGATGCACGAATACTGGCAGGAATAATACTGCCATACGATATATCTGTACAACTCACGGGCAACTACCGCTCGCGCAGCGTGGTGGCGCAGGGATACCAGCGCTCAAATGCAAGCATGGACTTCGGACTGCGCAAGTCATTCCTCAACAAGAAATTCACCCTTACCGTAAACTGGCGCGATGTGTTCAGTACACGCAAGAGACAGACCTATACAAGCGATGACTCCTTTGCGAGATATCAGGAAAACTGGCATCCGTCACGCGGCAATATTAGCCTTACATGGAATTTCGGAAATATGAACCAAAAGCCGAAAGCCAAAAAAAGAAACGAAACCGATGCCGACTCAGAGGGTGAGGGCGGTTTCGGCGGCTACGAATAGTTAATTATTTATGAAACATGACTCCATCAACAAATCAAGCCAACGGTTTCTCTCTGATGTCATACGCAAGATTATTTCTACTGAGAGCATAGATGAGGCCTTCAGAGATATCTTAACCGATACGCTCAGATGCTATAGTGCTGGGCGTGTGGTGGTAATGAGCAAGATTATGGAGCGACCTGGCTATCAGCAATGCGTGTTTGAGGTTACAGCACCCAATGTGCCGTCGTGTATGGCTAATAAGAATGATGATTTCAAAACCAATCCATGGTGGTATGACAAGTTAGACGCCAACGAGAGCCTGGTTGTTGATGATGTAACCATGATGCCTAAAGACAATAGCATAAGGCTGTTGCTCGAAACTCTCGGCGTGCGTTCGCATCTGGCCGTGCCTTTCTATATATCGGATATCGACAGAGGATTTCTGGGTATAGACATCATAGATAGAGCATATCATTGGACAGAAGACGACATTGAGAAAGTAGGCAATATTGCCAATCTCATAATGCTCTTCCGCCGACATATCATCGACAAGGCCAACGAGGAAAAAGCACGACATCTGAATGAATTGATGGACATAACGGCCAAATTCGCACGCCTGGGATACTCCCGTTTCAATATCATGGATGGCTCGGGATTTGCCACACGACAGTGGTATCTAAACAATAATCTCGATTATGACGAAAAGGATACCAGCGTGCCTGACTTTCTCGTGAATATACATCCTGATGATGTGGCCGCATCAGAGAAATACCGCAAGGAGGTGCTCAAAGGACGCTATGACCTGAAGTTTCGCCGCCGCATCAGAGTAAAGCATGAGTTCGACGATGACTACGACACCCTACAGGTTTACAGCATGGTGACACGCTATGAGCCACAAAACGGTATCATTGAGATCAGCACGCTCACACAAAATATCAATGACGATATCGAGATGGAGCAGACACTGCGAAAGGCCAAGGAGAGGGCAGAGGCTGCCGACAAGATGAAAACGGCATTCATTGCCAATATGAGTCATGAGATACGCACTCCACTCAATGCCATTGTGGGATTCTCAGACCTGCTCATATCTGAAGACCTGTCGCCTGAGGATAGGGCAGATGTGGTGAAAAGCATCAAAATCAATAATGAACTATTGCTGCAACTGGTATCTGATATACTTGATCTTGCGCGCCTTGAGTCGGGTAGTCTGGAGTTTTCGTTAGGAGAGTTCAATATTGAGGATATAGTCCGTGAGGTGATGGCAAGTGTGCGTATGCGCCTGTTGCCAGGAGTAGAATTGCGCCTTGATATACCCGAGGGAGGTTATGTGCTATACTCTGATGAGCGTCGTTTGCGTCAGATATTGTTTAATTTCACCACCAATGCCACCAAGTTTACACATAAGGGCCACATCACCATTGGTTGCAGAAAATTGACTGATGGACATGTGCGCTTGTATGTTGAAGACACGGGCATTGGCATACCTGACGACAAGCAAGAAGCCATCTTTGAACGTTTTGTTAAACTCAATCCTTATGTGCAGGGCACGGGTCTTGGCCTCCAGATATGCCGTGAGATAATCACGCAGATGGGTGGTCGCATAGGTGTAGACAGCGTGTTGGGCCAGGGCTCCACATTCTGGATAGAAATCTAAACCTTATTTATAAAATGTGGGTGTGCCGAAATAATTCGGCACACCCTCTCAAAGAGAAATCGGTGGGTATTGATTACCCTACAATGAATGAGATACGTAATGGATATATCAATAGTATGGGTCATCCCATACGTCATGGCCTTTGTAATCCTTACTAAGTATTTCACCGGGAGTCTCTAACATTTCATCGCTTATATTATCGCCGTATGATGCAATGACAAGAGAAGTGACCGCTACCTTTAGCAGTTCAACGGTGGGTTTAATATATGCTTTCTTCATATTCTTCAATGAGTTAATGGCTAATGATCACTTTCTTACCCTTGACGATATACAGTCCCTTGGAGGGAGTGGCTGTTTTGACACCCTGCAGTGAATAATAAGCATTATCAGACTTGTCTGCATGCGGTGAGGCTATGGTTGTCGGGTCTTCATCATAAATGCCAAGGAATGAGATCTTCGACCCTGCCGACAATCGTAAGTATGCTTTACCCTTAGGTATGAGCACACCTACGTTCACCCGCATGAATCCCACCACGCCATCCGAACGCTTTCCTAATGCATAGATTAAGTCTGATTCGCCCACCAACAGTGTGCCATCTGACACCTGCAAGGCATTGTCGCCTATTGCATCTATGGCATTGCCTGTCACGGGGAAGGAATAGGAGCCCTCTTCAGCCCTGATAACATAGCCCGTGCCAGGAGCCAATACTGTGCCCGTGGGCAGGGGATGCAATACCGCGCGACCATGGGCTTCGTCAATAGCAACTGTAAACACGTCAACCTCTGCGGGTATGGTAACACGGCTACGAGGCGAAAAGGTTGCGTAACCCAATGATGAGATTGTGGCTATGTCATAAGGGTTAAGATGTAGCACTACGGGGCTCCAGGTGTCTAATCTGCCATCGTTGTCGATATCGAGCAGACCAGTGGTGCCATTGGGCACGAAGGAGTGGGTCTCTTCGGCCCAGTATTCAATCAGTGGGTCTTCGGCTGTACCGCTACCCACCACTACCTTAAACCTGATCTCTTCGCCAGGAGTCTCGCCGAAGATGGCCATGATGGCCACATCGTCTACGGTAGCCTTGAGTGGCTTAGGTTCGGGGCATTGATTGCCAACCACGAGATTGCGGCTGTCTATGGCCACTATCTCGCAATCGTCGAGCACGCGGTCGCCCAATACCACCTGACAGTAGAGAAAAGAGTTGACACTATAGGTGCGATGCTCCAGTTCATACCTGTCAAGATACTGTATGGGTCGCCATTCCACTTCCCGCTCCCATCCAATTTGGCCATACATGTTGTAGCCGTTGCTATTGCGGTAGTTGTAAGAATCAGTTACCGTGCATGCCTCCTCTTTGGTGGAATAGAGATCATGGATGCTCTGTGCAGACAGCGGAGCCGCCGCACAGAGCATTGTAAGAGCCAACATTAATGTTCGCATATAATAATCACATTTTTATTATTTCACAACCATTTTCTTATGACCTCTGATGATTACTTGTCGGCGAGCGTTGCGGTCGAGTCGCTGTCCGCCAAGGTTATAGACTTTCTCGTTGTCATCATTGTCGGCAGAGATATTGCCGATACCTGTTGGTGAACTTAGGTCAATGACGAGTGGCTGATCGAGAGTGCCTATGATGGCATTGTCTGTATAGAACATCACGCCAGGCACCATATAGTCCATGCCGTCTATGGTAACCATGAATCTCAGTGCTGCGCCGTTGTCATCGCCTGAGATGGTGACGAAATGACGGTTGGCCACTGGGTTGAGACTTACCGAGCGCAGGGCATTATCAGCATCCATAACGCGTATCTCCACATCGTTGCGCTCGTTGCCGTTGAAGTCGAGCACGGTGGCAATAACGCTCATGTTACCCATGTGGCCAGCGCTTATCTCCTCCATCTGTTCATCCTGCTCTGTAGATGCTGTCTCGTTGCCGGTGGTGGCAATGGCAGGAGCATTGGCCGAAGACGATGCATTAGGATAGTGGAACGACTTAGATGCGGCGCGGGATGAGAAGTACTCATAACCCTGTCCGGCTGTCATAGCACCGAGGGTACCAACCCACTCGGTCTGGTTCCAAGTGGCAAAGGCAGTCTGGCTCTTCACCACGTCGCCATCCTGAGGCTCGAGGTCGGCAAAGGCCTCATTGAGCGAGATATATCCACTGGTGAGATAGCCAATCCAGTTCCACTGTGGGTTGATGTTGACTGCTGTGGTGCTGATGTTTACAGGCATGCCCACAACATTGAGCGTGTCGGCACCGCTGAGTCTGGTCTTATACATCTTGCCGCTGTAGATATTAGAGAGTGTGGTGCTGGTAGGAGTCCACTGCGCATTTTCGCTTACTATAAACGATAGGTGGTCGGCCACAGGACCGAAGACATCGTCAACTCCACTCTTCACTGGGTCTACATATAAACTTACCCACTGCCATCCCTTGTTGAGGTTCATAACCTGCTCTATCTCGTCGGAGGTAGTCCAGACGTTTGGCGCGCTCATGGTGCCTATCACCTTGTCGGCAGTGAAGGTGAGAGCATCTGATATGGAAGCCGTTACCACAGGATAGATATTGCCCGTGCTTGCGTCGAATACCTTATAGGTGAGAGGTTGGTTCTGGTCTTCACCATTGCCATATACGTTCATCAGAACATAGTAGGCATCGTAGCGAGGATAGTAGGCTGGGTTTGCCACGCCAACGCAGCGGTCGCCGCGGAATGCTGCCACGATATCATTTTCATCCTGAGAGATGGCGTCTTTCACCTTGAGTTGTCCGTTGATGTTCATAGAGAACTCATAGTCGGCGGGATCTACACTCCATCCCGGAACCTGACTTGTGCTGGTAACCCTAACCACGAGAGGTTCTGATATGCCGAGTGAACCAGTGAGTTGCAATACAGCCTCGTGGGTGCCGATGGTAAGACCAGGATCTACGGTGAACTTGAGTTTGCGCTCTGATATGGCAGGCAGAGAGCCAGATGCTGTGCTCACGCTGAGCCAATCAGGCATGCCGCTGATGCTCCATATCTCTGTGGAGCCACCATTGTTGGTAATGGTAGCCTCGAAAGAAACACTTTCGCTGCCATGCTTGATGGCTGTCACCTCAGACTCCTGCCACAGCAGTTGGTTCTGGCGTACGAATACATCCCAAGAGATATCATTGCACTTGTTCTGATGAGCATCGCTCACTTCGCGCACCTTTACATGTATGGTGCAACCCTCTATGCGCTGAGGTAGCTCTGTGAGGTGAATGAGAATCTTGCGCTCATTGGCAGTGAAGTTGAAGCCCACATTCTGCATCTTTGGCGCAGCCTTGAGAGGCGGGCAGTCGGTGTTTGTAAGTTCGGGAGTGCCGCCGCCATACAGAGATAAAATGCTGCCTCCCATGTTGGGGCTCATGTCATCGTAGGTAGGTGCCACGGTAAGGAGACCACCTTCATCGGTAGCAATATTCTCAAACGGATAGTAGGCAGCCAGACCTTTTTCATTTTTGCTTATGCGGCTATACATCGAGTTGAGGATAACATCTGATGTGCGGTGTCCCTTCCAGATGCGTACCTCATCTATTGCGCCCTTGAATGGATGGTCATAATATATGCCACCGCTACCATCGTCGCAGATGCCTCCGCCCAAGATGATGCTTCCAGCCTGTAGGGCAGGCAGGTCATAAGAGTTAAGCTGCTTCTTGGCCTTGCCGTCCACGTATACTGTGGCTGCTCCTGCCGTACTCTTCAGCACGTTGAGAGCCAGATGGTGCCATTGGTTGTCGCGGTAGTCGGTAGAAGCCACCACATAGTCAGTGCCGAGAGATTTCAGTATGAGCTGTCCGCTTTCGTTGAGATATATGTCGAGGGCATCCAGTTTGTTTATTCCGAAGATGCTGGCCTTGCCGTTTTGGCTATTGTCAGCTCGGAACCACAATTCGGTGGTATAGCTCTCGCTGTCGCCAATGTTCAATGTAGAGCCTTTTGCTTGCAAGATCTTCTCGCCGTTGAGAGGCATCACATAGTTGGTGGCCTCTATATACCATGCCGTTGAGGATGGCAGGGTGAGAGTGCGGCTGCGTGCCTGGTCGATGGCGGTGTTGCCATGACCCTCATCGAGACTCCAGTATCCCATGAGTCCACTGGTGTAACGGCTCTTCTTGTCATACATCTCGCCTTGTGCCACACTCCATTGGCGTGCATTGTCCCAGAGTGTTACCTCGTGTATCTGACCTGTAAGGCCCTTGCCCAGAGTAATAGAGCCCGTGCCCGTATATTCACCCACGTTCTTATCGTTGAAGAGAACTACCGATGCGGCATCGTAAGCATAGTTTGAAGAGAAGGTCTGCTTGGTGGCATCATAACTGAAACTGAGGAATTGCCACTTGTTTTTCTGCAGAGCATTGTCGCTGACATAACTGTTGTTGCCGATGGTAACCACCAGCTTGTTTTCGCTGTTTACAGCCACCTTCATATTGTTTGCAGAGGTACCGTGGGCGAAGAGTTCGCCAGCATTGCTGTATCTAACCCACATGTTGACAGCAAACGAGCGGTTGTCGAGATTGATGCCCGCATTGGTCTTGGCACCTTCGCCGCCGTTGAGGTTGAGGGCCACATCGTGAGCCACGGAACCATCGTTGAGCTGGCCTGTAACCAGGAAGTTGTTTACATCTGTGAGTGCTCCGTAGCGTATGTCCTCATTGAAGTTGACAGAGATTTCTCCATCAGCAGTGAGCACACCGTTGGCAGGACTTGGATTGCTGATGAGCTGCGGCACTACCATGTCCTTATAGAATGTGATAACCTCAGATGGGTTCAATACCTCGCTGCCGAATAGGTTTACTGTCACGGCGCGCACGTTCCACTGACCATCGGGATATAATACCTTGTTGCTCATGTCGAGAGAGTACTCAATATTGCCAGAGGGCAAAAGGGTCTGGGAGCCTGTAGCATTTTCCTTAACCCATTCCTTACATGTGGTCCATCTTGGGTCGCCCTCCTGTTGAACTTGCAGACGAATGCCCTTGAAAGCTTCAGAGTTGCGGTCGAAGTCAGAGATGGTTACATTTAGCGTTGAGCCTACCGAGGTGTTGAGGGCTGTTTCCTGAGCCGTGAGTGTTACATCGCTGCCTGTCTGGGCAAACGAAACACTGATAGACACGGTATCGGCAATCTCGGGGAAGATACCCGTATTGTCGGGCTGGCAGGTGCTGGAGATACGTATCCTCAGGTCATTATAATCATATACATTAGGATTGGTCTGGCTCACGAGCACGGTCTTAAAGAGTTCTTCACTGGCTGGCACGAAGATGGTGCGTCCGTCGGTTATGCTCTTGCCGTCCATGGTAACGGCGGCACCGTTTGGATTGAATTTGTCAATCACGTTGAGGTTAAACCAGCAGTCTTCGCTTGTCTCGCTGTTGTTGACGAGTTTGATGGTAAACACAGCAGCCTTGCCGCTTGGTACGTTGGTCTTGATGCTACCGCCTTCAGTATAGATCTTTGGATCCTCAATCTTCTGAGTCTTCTGCTGGATGGTATATCCCGGACGGTAGTATTTGGTTACCACCTCATCCTCATACGGGCAACTGGTTTGTCCAGCGCGGGTATAGAAGATAGGACCGAAACCGTCGGGAGCATTGAGCACGTCTACAGACAATGCATCGTTGAATCCGCTCTCCATGAGGTTGAAACCTACCTCCATGCTGTTTTCCTTAGTTTCACCGTCTTCGGTCAATACTGATGTGCTCGTCTCATTTTCTATCCCCAGAGTCCAACCGCAGTCATTGACGGTAACTCCTCCCATCAGACCTAAGACGGCAGCGATGGTGGTGTTGCTCGACACGGTGAAATCCTTGGAGGCAGTGGTTGTGGTGGACGACGAGATACTGCTACCCGAGTCGAATGAGAAGTTTTCGCGCAGGTATTTAGTGCGGTTCTCTATGGCTTTCACCTTGGCTTCCTCGTTGCTGGCCAAAACCTGTTCCCAAGCACTGATTTGTGCGTTAAACCAGGCAATGGTGTCGGTGGCATTATAGTTATCTTTAATATCGTCATCTGAGGCGTATGCACATTTCGGAAGCACTATCTTGTAAGACGGTCCCTCCAGTGAGCCCTTGGGCTTGGCCTCAGAACCCCATACAGAGGTATCCCAGTTGTTGGAACCGAACTTATCGCTCAGAGTGTCAACGCATGAGATATATACCAAGGAGTCTTGTTTCTGGAATTGTTTCCAGTTGCTGTATTGAGCCGGAGTAACGTATTTGATGCAAGAGTTTCGCAACATCTGGAAGTTAGGTATGAGCACCTCTTCCACATAGTTCTGGGTATAGGCAAACTCAGTGCCGAAAGTTGAACCCACGCTCATGATTTCTTCCTTCTTCAACGCAGGCTTGCTGTCTTTGTTGGCAGCGAAGATGCCTATATGTCGGTTTTTGCCAAACACATAGTTGGTGGCATTGCCGATGAACACGTCGCCAACGGAGCCCACATAGTCTGGAGAGTCGCTGGTTGAGATGCGCTTGGTGGTGGTCACGGTGCGGGTGCTGGTATTGTTCATGGTGACCTCTTCGCTGATGTTGAGACCAAACGATGATTCAATCGAAATTTCTGTTTCCACTGTAGAGGCTACCAGTGCGCCTGTTGCTACACCGGTGATGACGGTAGTGGTAAGACCAGTAGACCTATTATGCTTAATACCTGTGCCTGAGTATAAGACACCTCCACGGGTCTTGGTAGATGTAAAGCTCTGTCCTTGCTCGATATACGCATTTGAACCAGAGCCTGCAGGGTCGCGGAGTATCATTGACACTTCGTCGGGACCACCAGTTACGAAATTGTTGCCGCTGGGCAGTTCGCCGAGCACGATGCCTTTGAATGCTGTTGACGAACTTGGCCATGCGTATGTCGTGTTGTCTATTCCGTATGATGCTGACATCTCCAAGGTATAATTGCCGTTGATGTTAGGCAAACCAGCTGTCCATTCATAATAGCCTTCTCCCTTCTCGTCGAGTTCGACATCCGATGGTGCACAATTGTCGATCTCTCCATCGCTGTCTCCACCTATTTTAAATGAAGTGCCGGTGCCAAGTTTGTTGGTAAAGGATATGTTGGTCCCCTCCATGGGCACTATGGTGGTGCGGTTTTCCAGGTCGGGACACTCGATATCATTGTTTACATACTCCTCAAACAATTTGATCTTGAACTTATAGCGACCATTCTGTCTGAATATCGGGTATGAGAATGAATAGAACTTCAGTTCTTTCGTAGGTATTGAGTCGTATTCAGTCTTGAGAGTGTCGTAAGGTAATACGTCAACCTTGTCGCCATTGTCGGCGGTTATTCCAATCAGATGCTCTCCAAATGCACCAGGCACTTTTGCTCCCACCTGGGTGATGCTCAGTTTCGGGGCGCTATGATAGCATTTCTTGATGGATGCCACATATTTGAAATACTCATACTTTCCGTTTCTTTCTATAGAGTCGGTATTGAGTGCATTGGTGTTTTTAGCATTCAGTTGCTCCCTTGTAGTCCATTTAATTGTGCTATTCATGACACCGATGCTCTCTACATTGTAATCAAGAGGTGGCACCATGGCTGCAAACTCACCGGTCTTCGGGTCGGTGGTAATATAGATGGTATCTGGTTTGCCTTGTTTGACAACAGTGGAAGAAGTGCAGTTTAGCGCATCGTCAGGCACACTGAAGGTGCGGTCGGTTTGGGCATCCACAAAGTCTCTGATGCCTTGGCTATTGACCTGATATAATGTATTGAATTTCTTATCGCCATAAGTTAGCTTGATCACGGCGCGACCTATATTATTATAAGACTCTCCAAATCCAAGAGGTTTGGCATCTTCGGTGCTGCCACCCACCACGCGGCCAGCTATTGGCACAAGGGTGGTATCATAGAATACCATGCCATCTCGTGACTGCAAAAATTCTGTAGTGTTGAATACTGCCTCATCGCCATTGATGGTAGGACTGGGGTAGTAAGCTTTGTCATTGAATGAGATGGTATCATTGTTGACAATGGTATGTCCATCCTTATAGGCACTGATATAATGGCTACCTATAGGCACGCTGATGGTAAACTTACCTTCTGAGTTGGTGGTTACATAACTGCCATCCTTGGTGCAAGGAGTACCGTCAACGGTAAACTGCACACCCTCTACGGGGATATTGGTATTGAGGTAATACACTGTGCCCGAATAGGTAAACGAACTAACATCGGTGAAGTCTACACCATTATGCACGAGTGACTGGGCGCTAACAAAGCGATTGAGTTTGGAAGGCGAGAACTCGTGTACACCCTTGGTAGGACGAATGGAATAAGAGGTGCCATCGCCAGAGAACGGAATGCCACTGATGGTATAGTTGCCGTTTTCATCAGTCAAACCGCATACAGACAACTGCTCTTCATTAGGCACATTGTCGGTAACATCCATATTCTTGATTGTGCCGTGGTTGCCATTTGACACACCACCAGTCTTTGAATAATCGTAGGCTACTGACTGGTTTTCGATGCCTTCGTCCAACTTCCAATAGAGATAGAGTCCGTCCTCAGAGCCAGACAGGATACGGTTGTAATTGCTCAATATCTCTTCTTTTGTCAAGGCCTTTGACCAGAAACGGCATTCATCAATGATACCAGTGTAGTTATATTTGTTTTCCACATCATAATAACCAAACATCAGGAAATTAATACTGTTTTGGTCTGCATGTTTCTGTGTGTATCCAATCTTAGTGCCGTCGGTTGTTGTAAGGTTCTGTTCTTGTAAGTTGCCGTTTTCGTCAACCACCCGTATGGTAAAAGTCTGGTTACCATCATACGAGTATGATATGTTATAGAAATGTCCCTTGACGATGTAAATGTTACTGTTTAATGTGGTGGAGCCTACTGATGCGTCAGACAGCGTTATTGGCACATAAAGTTGTATCTGACCATCTTTGCTAATAATGAGATTGTTCCAGCTGGTCTTGAAAATACAACTGATTTCAGAAAAAGTCTCCATCTTCACATATGCCTGCATAGTCCAAGGCTTGCTCAAAAGAGACTGGAGTTGCTTAGTTGTCTTGTCAACACTGACATTCGACCCAGGAACATATCTCTTCATGGCGTAGAAAGACCTCTGACTTCCCTCATCACTGGCGTTTGCCTGAATGCTAACCTTGACACCGTCTACAGCATTACCTGTGCCATAAGAAACACGACCACTGATAATACCCGTGGCAAGGGCGAAACCATCTGTCTGTTTGGCAGAGCTAGGAGTGATTATTGGTTCTGTGGCACCATTAGGCAAACATTTGCGATAGCACTGTATTTGATATTGATAATATGTGCCTGGCTGAGCAGTGGCATCTTCATAGCTATATGTTTCGGCTACACCAGATGTGGTGTGGATTGTCACATAATCATTCTCATCTGTAGATCCGAGCAAACGGCGCTGAACGTTAAAGTAGGAGGGGTCTGTACCATTTTGATTAACATTCCATGTGATACGAACAGTTCCGCTATATGTTCCACGGCTCGCAGACACATCGGTCACCGAGGTACCACCCTGTGAGCTGCCTTCTGTGATTGCTGACGTGAATGAGGTTTCCATGATGTTGTTAACTTCCACCTTATACTGGTATGTAACGCACGAGTTGGCAGGATTGGTATCAACAAATTTGTGTATTAAATCTGTTTTTGAAGTCACGGTATAATTCAAATCTTTTAAATATTCCCAATTGGATTTCCCTTTCTCACGGCGATAAAACTTTAGCTCATAATTCTTGGTGGCAGCATCTTCGAAATAGTATTCGCAAGTAACTGTGATCTGACCATCTTCATCATCCGTAGCGTTAATAGTTTTAAATGGTGTACTTGGTTCTAACTTGCCATATACGGATGTAGCAAGGTTTGTGGCATCGTCTGGCTGAGACAGATTAGTACCCCAAGCATTGGGTTGGAATGCAACACGGTATTCATATTCCAAATTGTATTCCTTGGAAGTCTTGTCTTCATACTTGATCTCGCCGTCCTTATAGTCAACAGTGCCCAACTTGGAAAAATCAGAGCCAGAACCCTTCACTCTGCGGAACACAACCCATTTTCCATCCTTGTTAGCATAACTGCTATTGGCAAACTGGGGAGACCATGACACAGTTGTGAACTTTTGCCATAGATCATAGGAGACACTCATGTTGCCAGGACGTGGATAACCATACATTACTACTTTCGAACAGTTCTTTTGCAAGTATACGTCTTTCTTATATGACTCGGAGGTGTATTGACTTGGGAAAAGAGTGTAGCCTGTGGCATGATGGGTAACAAACGGATAAAATATCTTCGGGTTATAGTTGTCCCATTCCAATATAGCGTATGCCTGGGTGGTGCCAGCTCCACAACCCAACAACGTGGAGTTGATTGTTGTTACCTTGTTAGTTTCTTTTTCCCATTTCTGTAATACTGTTAATTTATTGCTTGGCCAATATTTGTTCGGATTATTATTTGGAGAGAAGCTGATATCGTATTTCCAGTAGCCAGGGTTGGTTGTTCCATTGTAGTTCCTGAATTGTTTGACGGCGAGATCCGTTATGTTTACTTTAAATCTCTTGTTTGAGGAAGCAGATGTAGCAAACTTTGGCCATTGGGCAATGTCTTCTTTTATAGTGAATGTTTTGGACAAAGTCTTGGACCCTTGATAGTTTGTATGGTCATACCAGTTACCCTGCAGTTTTACGGTAATATCTTTTCCTGGGATAACAGAACTCAACATGATATTAATCATGACTGAATACCATTTGTCATCTTTGTCATCAGGTTTGGTCTTAGCCATATCAGACAATATGACTGTACCTCGCAATGTACCCTCTGGCCTGTTGATTGTAAAGTCTTTCGAGCCGATAACTTTGTTTAAGGACTTGCCTTTAACATAATCTTCATTCGAAACGTCCGAAATCCTATCGTAAATGTCGTGGAGATCGCATACAACGTAGTCATCGATCAACAGATTAACTTTTGTGTTGTACCAACCAGAGTTAGCTCCATCATAATTGAAGAAATTGTGACGAAGATAGATGTGAGCAATGTCGGGATATGCATATGCTCCTGCGTCAACGAAATCAGGATTGTATGCTGCCCGTGCCATCGATGAGCACATCAATAGCAGCAATGTCATAATCCACACTCGTCTTAACTTGTTCGTAATTGCCGCTGTAGACAACGGAACCCATTGTGGTAATAATTCTTTGTTCATGATTGAAAGTATTTTTGTTTTTTGTTTATTTGCTGCAAACAATTGTTTATTTGCCGCAAATATAAGAATAAAAATAAAATATGATGCGCAAATGATGCCGTTACCTCTGAATAAATTGAAGAGACGACAAATTATTGTAAAATACGCAATTTTTGCTATTAGCCTATTTTACATTTTGTGATTATTAAAAAGAATATTTTTTTGCGGATAATTAGATAACTACAACGATGAAATCGGCCAAAATGAGCTATTTCATGCTCTTTCCATCACTAATTAGAACCGTTTTGCGCCAGCGGGAAGGCAGGCTGCCCTCTTTATCATTGAAAGTGCGTGTGAAATGGCTTATTGAAAGAAATCCGCATGCCTCTGAAATCTCAAGCAGCTTGAGTTGTGGCTCGTCTTTCATCAGTTGCTTGGCATGCTCAATACGAAGGTCGGCAATCCATTCGCGGAAACTGATATTATACACAGTATGGATATATTCGGATAGGTAAGTGCGATTGGTACAGAGTTCAAGCGAGAGTTCCTTGAGGGTGAGTCCTGGTTTGCAATATCCATTACGCCCTATCCATTCTTTTATGCGGCGCGATATGTCATTATGATAGATGGGCGCATCACTAGCTTCTATCTCTATTGGCGATTCTTCGTTTGCGCTTTCAGTCATTTGCATATCTTCCTGTATGGCCGTTTCTACTTTCTCGTATGACAAAGCATAGTTGTGATAGCAGCAGTAGAGATAGACATAGAAGGGTATGGCAGAGATTATCCAGATAAACACATAATTGTTGGGGAGGAAAGTGAGCAGACCGCAACTCACACCGAAGCCCAATGCCCAAAACGTGAATATTGACAACCACTTGATATAGGCTCCAATATCATCAGAATGGGTATTGTCGAGCATCTTAATGGCACGGTAATAGGTGCGGAGCAAACGCACAGAAAGAAACAAACCATAACTGACAAGCCATGCCGCCAGCAATAGTAGGCCCCAGTATTCAACCTTCTTGTCGTGCACAAACAGAAGCACTATTGATGACACTGCCGCAAAGGTTATCCATATACCCACATGGCGGAGAAAACGCCGGCGTGTAATATAGCGATTGTCGAGAAGGGTCATGAGTGCCGAACTGAATAGCCAATAACTGATGAAATAGGTAACAAGGTTCATCATGATGGTGGCATTGACATCTTTGACCCTTGGAGTACAGAAAAAATGAACACAATAGTTGGCCGTGAGCACCAGCATGGCTATGCCCATGAGTCGCCGCGACAATAAGAAATTGCTATATATCTTCTTGTCGGGAGTGCGAGCCAACAGCATGTGAAACCCAAAGAAGAGCATCAGCGGTATGGCCGCACATAGCGAATAACTGTATAACGACTGGTCCATGCAAACAATGCCAATATCAATAATACATTTCAATCACACGTGTTGATATCTAATGTTGATATC
>SAMEA3663092__coassemble_53_pt1 | contig 48003 bp, 34 predicted proteins | sample SAMEA3663092__metabat2_high_PE_017 | metagenome-assembled genome bin SAMEA3663092 (sample SAMEA3663092) | pig gut metagenome | biome: pig gut; feature: pig-associated habitat; material: faeces | place: France | collected 2012 | reverse complement strand
CTGCTGATCTGCCTGTCTTGTAGTCTGCTGATCTGCCAGTTTCTCTACAGCCCAAATTATTGGTGCCACCTTAATGAAGTTTGGCCGTGCACCTGCCACTATACAAATATTGGTCATAATTGATATAGTTAAATATTCTCCTATTGTGTCTAAACACTATTCATGCTTGCTCCACTTAGCATTATTCATGCTTGCTCCACTTAGCCCCGAAGCGGTAATAGATATGAGCATTTGGAGCAACATTGCGATATATACCCAGCAGATGTCCCTCAGCACCATTTCTCTTTTTGGTATCCAAATAACCTGTGAGCACATTATTTGTTTCTTTGCCATTGCTCTCCACTCCATCAAACCATGCCGATGTGCGAATGAAGCTGTCGTTGGTCTGTGTCGGGTCTGTATATTCCACATAGCGCTGTTCTATTTTCATTGGCATAGTATTGTCACGCACTACCACACCGGCAGCCCAGTCGAATGGTTTGGTCATATTATCATACCACACCTCGGCAGAGCAATATCTACTACCCTTGTCGAGAGTGAGCATGCGGTGCTCCACCACAGAATCGCCATTGTGCACCACAGGAGAGAAATCGAGTCTTACAGAGAATCTCAGCGGTCCATTATCGAGAATTTCATATTTCGAATAACTATTTGTGAGTTTCAGGTCGCCATCAGCCAAGAGTGCCGAGGCACCACACCCCAGTGTACGTCCCACGGCATAGATATCACATCCTCGTCCTTGATCTATATGATAACTTGTGAGGGTATTGAGTGAGTCAGCCTTTGCTTTCTGCCCCTGCTTGCGCCATGCCCTCACTTTCGGTTGGCATACACTCTCACGATGATAGAGGAAGTCGAGGCATGGTCTTGCATCTTCTTTCATCCATAGGTCATAGCCGCAGGCATCCTGGCCGGCATGTGCCAATGCAGGACCATAGATACGGAATCCCACATGGTCATTCTCGAATGAGATATCATCTAAGCGCTCATTGCAATGCCTTCCGCATGCCACGCTCTTGAAGAGAGGAGCATCGTCTACCACCACGGTCAGAGACTTCTTTACGTTTGGATTGGTGGCTGTCATCACCAAAATATGTCCATCGTGGGTAATCTGATATGGTTGCTCCACGCCTCTGCTATCATAGAATCTCATCATTCGCACAACGGGAATGCCCAATTGCTTGCAAACATTCTTTGCGTCCACCTCTATAAGGTTGGCATTAACAATAGTTACGGAGTCGGAGAAGACATCCAGAATAATCTTGCGTCCGTATGCCTGTCGGTATTCATTGCGAAGTCGTTCGCATGCAGCCAAGAGGAAGGCACCTGTGCCGAAGTTAGCCTCGTTGGCAGGAGTGAGTTGCTGTCCCTTGATAGCCTTCTCGCCTATTGGTTGCACATATCCCACCCTACCATCTGGTTGCAGAGCCTTTGTAGAGAGATAATGCCATGCGCGGTCGGCCACGGGTTTGTATTTGTCGGCATCGAGATAGCCGTGGTTAATACCCCAATAGAGTCCGTATGCAAAAAAAGCCGTACCGCTGGTTTCGGGTCCCTCAGCCTGCTCAGGATCCATCATTGAGCGTGTCCAGTATCCATCTGGTTGCTGGCATGAAGCCACGCCTTCGGCCAGTTGCTTATATCTCTGCACAAACAATGCGCGGTGCTTATAGTCGGCAGGCATGTCGGCAAGCACCTTTGCCAGTCCGGCCAGCACCCAACCATCTCCACGAGCCCAGAAATCCTTCTTGCCCAGATCGGTCTTGTGCTTTGGATAGATATATTTGCCGTCGCGGAAATAAAGTTTTGCTTCCGGGTCAAACATCAGCGAGTCTGAATATAGGAAGTTATCATATAGTTTGTCCAGATATTTCACGTTGCCTGTCATCTTATACATCTTGGTCATCACGGGCATTACCATATACAGAGCATCTGCCCACCACCAGAAATCATTCTGTGGCAGTGCACACTCATGGCTCATCACATCTATGGCCCTTTCAACCTTATAATCATCTGGTTGTATCTCATAGAGGTCCATATATGTTTGGAAGCATATCTGCCAATCGCCGAAAAGCACAAAATCATGGCCTTCGCCATAGTGGCGGTATTTCCATTTCTTGCGGTCATTGCTTTTGGCACCCTTCCAATCGTTGTAGTCAGCCCATTTACGTGCAAATTCCATCCATTGTGCCTTGCCGGTTAGTCTGTAGGCCTCCATATCACCAGTGAAATATGCAGCATCATCCCAGAAAGCCCTCACCTTATGGCTATGGTTCTTCTGCCATGTATTGTTCACTTTCTCTATTATCTCGAGAGTGGTGAGTTGTGGTGCCGTTTGTTTTTTCTTTGCTGGTTTGGCCTGTGCGGCAATGCCTGTAGCCATCATGACAACCAAAACCAAGCATCTCACCAAGAATAGAATGTCTTTTTTCATAATAAGTCAGTAGATGATATAAGTGTTATTATTTGAGATTATCGTCAAAGAATCGTATGGCCTGACGGAAGAGGTGGTTGCGTGTGTTTCCACCCGCTATGCCATGATTTCGGTTTGTATAGAGCAACTGACTGAAATCCTTGTCAGCCTGAACGAGCGCCTCCACATACTCGGCGGTATTGCGGTAGTGCACGTTATCATCTGCCAGTCCATGGCAGATGAGCAGAGCTCCACTGAGTTTTGCTGCTCTTGCCATAGCATTCACCTCATCATACCCATGTGGGTTTTCCTTCGGTGTGCGCATATATCTCTCTGTGTAAACGGTATCATAGTATCTCCATGAAGTGGGCGGTGCAATGGCCACTCCTGCTCTAAACACTGGTCTGCCTTCGCTCATGCTCATCAGCACGTTCCATCCACCGAAGCTCCATCCCCAGATGCCTATTCTCTGCGGGTCACCCCATGTCTGCTTACCTATCCAGAGTGCTGTTTCCACCTGGTCTTTAGACTCCAGTTCGCCCAACTGCAGATATGTGCATTTTTCAAATTCTGCGCCCCTGCCTCCAGTGCCTCTGTTGTCCACGCAAACGGTTATGTAGCCCTGCTGTGCAAGATAATGCTCCAAGATGGCCCCCTGCCCAGCCATGCCAATATTCCATTTGTTCAGCACCTGCTGGTTGCCAGGTCCGCCATACTGATACATCACCACGGGGTATTTGCGTGAAGGATCGAAATCAGCGGGTTTAACCATCCATCCATACAAGGTGACACCCTCTGAGGTTACAAATGAAAACATCTCCCTTTTTCCCAGTCTATACTTGCTGAGTGTTTCTTTGAGTTTTCCGTTGTCTACGAGTGTGGCAGTCTTTTTCCCTTTGTTGTCAAGAATGTCATATTTGAGCGGAGTGTTGATATCGCTCCAGATATTGACAAAATACTTGAAGTTTCTACTGAAGAGCGCCGAACTAACACCGTTGTTTGGTGTAAGGCAATCGGTCTTGCCGTTGGCATGAGCCACGTAAACCTTTCGCTCTGTTATGCCTGCCTCATTGGACTGGAAATAGATATCTCCCGTTTTCTCGTCCAAGCCATACAAGTCTGTAACCTCATAATCTCCCTTGGTCACCTGCCTCTTTAGTTGTCCATTGATACCATAGAGATAGAGATGAGTATGTCCACTGCGGTCAGAAGGCATCACTATATTGTTGCCCACGATGAGTGTGGCTGCCATGTTTTCTTCTTTCACATACTTGTCCACTTTCTCTTCTATCACCAGTTTGGCCACTGTAGAGAGCGGGTTGCACATGTATATGCACATTCGGTCCTGGTGTCTATTGAGAGTAAACACCGCCACCTTGGTAGGATCATCGGTGGCCTCAATTCTTGGTATATAGCCTTCTTCATCCAGCGGCACCTTAATCTCGCGTGTCTGCCTCGATTTGATATCGAAGCTCATCACCTTAACCTTTGCGTTTTCCTCGCCTGCTATTGGGTATTTATATTTGTAGAATCCAGGATACTGGCTGTTTTCCTCAAGCGAGGGATTAGTGCCGCAATAGAGTGACAGGGCATACTCCTTCACGTTTGTCTCGTCATATCTTATCCAGCATACCTGTCTGCTATCTGCAGTAAAGACCAGGCTTTTGTATGTAGCAAACTCCTCTTCGTTCACCCAGTCGGGTATACCGTTTATGATTTTGTTGCGCTCTCCGTCTTTGGTCACCTGACTTTCAGCATTACCATACAGAAGCTTTACCAGATAGATATTATTCTCCCTGACATAGGCAATCACATTGCCGTCGGGCGAGAATGTCGGTATCTCCTGGTCGTCGTCCTCAGCAAGTGGTGTCATGCGGTTGTTTGCCGTTTCAAAGATATAATATTTAGCTGTAAACGAACGTCTGTAGCGCTGTTTCGTTTGTGTCTGGATTAGCATGTGCCTACCGTCGGGACTGACCACATATCCGTCCACACCTTTTATTTTGTCTCCTCTGACGGTGTTTACATCAAAGACCACTCCCACCTGTTTTCCCGTCTTATAGGAGTATCTCACTATCTGCTCTCTGTTGGCAGATATCTGCATATAGGTTTCGCCGTCGCTGCATGACTCAATGGCAGCGATAGCCTGTCCCCTAAACAATCCTTTTGTTATATCCTTAAGATTCAAGGTGCCTCCTGCAAGCATTTGCGCAGCCATCATGACAGAAGCACACATAGTCAGTATTTTTTTCATTTGCACTATGATATATTACGGATGCATGTATTTATTCTGTAAAGAAGGCCTGCAGGGCTTCCGTTGGTCTGCCCTGGTTTGTGAATGCACCCTTGGTATAACTCATGTTATAGCACTGTGGTTCCCAATAGAACACACCGATGCACTTATTGATGCTACGCGCACCCTTTACGAGCATGGTGAGCGCTGCCTTGGCATTTGATGCGTCCCACGACATGCCTATCTCGCTCACCACCACCTCACAGTTGTATTTATCTCTCAAGGAGATGATATTTGAGAGCATATCGCTTATCTGTGTTGAATAGGTGTCATTCTTTGGATATAGCGACATACCTATCACATCCCACTTGCCACCGGCATTCTTGAGCTTATCGAAGAGCCATGTAAACCTGCCGAGTTCGTCGCCCCTGTCTACATGCACTATCACCTTGGCATTAGGATATACGCTCTTTACAGCATCGTAGCCAGCATTCACATACTTGGCGAAATTGGCTGCGCCGCCACTGTTAGACACCAGTCCGCTCACGGCCGCAGAAGCCTTATTTACGGGGGTGTTGCTATAGTCCAGATCATAGAGCATGCCCGTAGGTGTTTCATTGCCCACCTGCACCCATGCCACGTCCACACCATTCATCTTGAGTGTTTCCAGCACGTCGGTAGTATGTTCGGCCACTGCATTGGCCATCTCGTCGGCTGTTTTGTATGCCTGCCACTGCTTTGGAATGATTTGTTTGCCTGGGTCTGCCCACCAGTCGGAATAGTGAAAATCTATCATCACTTTCAATCCCAGATTCTTGGCTCTACGTGCCTTCTTCAGCACATCGGCCTTGTTATTATAATTATCTGACGGGTTTACCCAAACGCGCAGGCGCAGGGCTTGCATGCCCATATTGGTAAGTATGCTCATGGCCTCGCCCTTGTTGCCATCCACATCATAGAAGGAGTAGTTTTTATCTTCCATCTCGGTAATCCAACTCATGTCGGCACCTTTATAAAAAGAGATGGTATCGGTATTGTTGCCCGGGTTGCCACCATTGTTACCGCCAGTGTTGCCACCATTGTTACCGCCAGTACTTGTAGTGTCATTGGGAGTGGGGTCGGTAGTTGCTGGCGGATTGGTGGTTCCTGAATCTACGCTTTCTTCGTCACCGCCTCCGCAACTGGCAAATGCCACTGCAAACATACCTGCAAGCATAAAGATATTAAATAATCTCTTCTTCATTGATAGATTGTATTTATTAATAATAATGTTATTTTCGTTTACACAAATGTATTACGGATGCAAACTTACTGTTTTTTTTCGAGAAATCAGTCATTCCTTCCTTGTTTTTTTCACTGATTGAAAAAAAATGAGTAATTTTGGGACCCGAAATCAAGACGACATAAAGAATATGATTGTTTGCATTGCAGAAAAACCAAGTGTGGCCAAGGATATAGCAAGGATTCTGGGTGCCACCACTTCTAAGCAAGGATATATGGAGGGCAATGGATATCAGGTTACCTGGACCTTCGGCCATCTCTGTACCCTCAAGGAGCCCGACGATTATACATCGATGTGGAAGAGGTGGACACTGAGCGCCCTGCCCATGATTCCCGACCGCTTCGGCATCAAACTCATCGACGACGAGGGTATCAGAAAACAGTTTGAGGTGATCAAGACACTGATGGGCAATGCTTCGATGATTATCAACTGCGGCGACGCCGGACAGGAGGGAGAGCTCATCCAGCGCTGGGTTATGCAGAAGGCCATGGCCAAATGCCCCGTCAAGCGTCTGTGGATTTCGTCAATGACCGACGAAGCCATACAGGAGGGATTCCGCAATCTCTATGACCAGGATAAATACCAGCCATTGTATTTAGCGGGACTGAGCCGCGCCATCGGCGACTGGATTCTGGGCATGAACGCCACACGCCTCTACACGCTCAAATACGGGCAAAACAGGCAGGTGCTAAGCATCGGCAGGGTGCAGACCCCCACCCTCGCCCTAATTGTAAACAGGCAAAAGGAAATAGAGAATTTCGTACCCGAGCAATACTGGATATTATCTACCGTTTACCGAGATACTCTCTTCAATGCCACACAGGGAAAATTCACTACCAAAGAGGAGGGCGAAAGATTTTTTGAAACCATTAGAGACAAGGAATTTGAGATTACCGACGTGCAGAAGAAAAATGGTACCGAGGCGCCACCAAGCCTCTATGACCTGACATCGCTGCAGGTAGACTGCAACAAGAAATATGGCATGAGCGCCGAACAGACCCTAAATATCATCCAGGGATTATATGAAAAGAAACTAACCACTTATCCACGTGTAGACACTACATTCCTCAGCGATGATATCTACCCCAAATGCCCCGCCACACTCAGGGGGCTCAGAGGGTATGAAAACCTTACCACACCATTGCTCTCATCTCCACTCAAGAAATCAAAGAAGGTGTTTGACTCATCTAAAGTCACCGACCACCATGCCATCATACCCACAGGGCAGCCAGCACAGTATCTCACCGATATGGAGAAGCATGTGTATGATCTCATAGCGCGCCGATTCATTGCCGCCTTCTATCCCGACTGCAAGTTCGCCACCACCACGGTGATGGGTAAGGCGGGCGACGTGGATTTCAAAGCCACTGGCAAGACCATCCTTGACAAGGGATGGCGCACAGTGTTTGAAGACAACAGCATGGCACAGGAGAAAGAGCAGGACGTGATGCCGCCATTCGTAAAGGGAGAAAAGGGGCCACACAGTCCCACACTCACTGAGAAATGGACCACGCCACCAAAGTATTATACCGAAGCCACTCTGCTCCGAGCTATGGAAACAGCAGGAAAATTTGTAGAAGACGAGCAACTGAGAGCAGCACTGAAAGAAAACGGAATAGGACGGCCATCATCACGTGCCGGCATAATCGAAACACTCTTCAAGCGCCATTACATTCGCCGCGAGAGAAAGAACCTCGTGGCCACACCCACAGGCATCCAACTCATAGACACAATAAAAGAGGAACTGCTCAAGAGTTGCGAACTCACGGGTATCTGGGAGAAGAAACTGCGCGATATTGAGAAGCGTCAATATGATGCGGCGCAGTTTGTGGATGAATTGAAAAAGCAAATCACCGATATAGTCAACGATGTGCTGGCCGACACAGAAGTGAAACATGTGGATGTGGGCACCGACGAAAAGGAAACGAAGAAGAAACGCACCACCAAGAATACAAACAAGAAAACCTCTGCCGACGATATAGTGGGCAAGCCATGCCCCCTATGCGCCACAGGCACCATAATAAAAGGCAAGGCAGCATACGGTTGCAGCAGGTGGAAAGAGGGCTGTACCTATCGTGTGCCCTTTGCCGACCATGGCAAGTGATTTCGCAAATGATTTTCATTATTGATTATCATACCTGATTATTTCAACCGCTCATGGCAATAAAATGCCAACTCGTGCGTTATAATATATGTAATGAAAACAACAAAGAGCATATTATTCGCATTGGCTATGACCATAGCTGTCTGCATCCTCACTGGTTGCGGGGCAGACAGTTATATGAAAAAGGGCGATAAATACTACGCCCTGGGCGAATATTATGATGCCGCCACACAATACAAAAAAGCATATTCGGCCACATCGGCCAAGGATCGCGACGACAGGGGCAAGAGGGCTCTCAAGATGGCCGAATGCTATCGCAGGATCAATTATACTCAAAAAGCCGTAGCAGCATACAACAATGCCATCAGATATAAGCAGACCGACAGCCTCACATTTTTGTATCTCGGTCAGCAACTAATGAAAACGGGCAACTACAAGGAGGCAGCCAAGGCTTTCCAGCGAATGCTCGACAGCGTGCCGCAATGCCAGCAGGCTCAAATAGGGCTCAAGAGTGCCACCAGCGCACCGAAATGGAAGGAGCAGGGCTCGCAATATACCGTAAAAAAAGATAATTTCTTCAATTCGCGACGGGCCGACTATTCTCCCATGCTGGCAGGCGACAATAACGACCAACTCTTTTTCACCTCTACACGCAATCAAGCACAGGGCGACGAACTGAGCGGCATAACAGGCACAAAAAACGGTGACATCTTCGTTAGCGTGAAAGACGAAAAAGGCAAGTGGACAAAGCCCGAAGCCGTGCAGGGCGAACTCAACACCGAGTATGACGAGGGGGCTTGCGCCTTCACTCCTGATAGCAAGACCATGTATCTCACGCAATGCCTCGCTGACCCCTCATATCCGCGATTTGCCACCATCTGCAAGTCAAACCGCGCCGACGCTTCATGGAGCAAAGTCACCACTGAAGCCCTCACCAAGGATACCCTATCAAGTTATGCACACCCCGCAGTGTCGCCCGATGGCGAATGGCTTTATTTCACTTCCGACATGCCCGGTGGCATGGGCGGCTATGATATATGGCGAGTGAGGATTGGCGGCAAATCCATGGGAGGAGTAGAGAACGTGGGGACACCCATCAACAGCGAGGGCGACGAGATGTTTCCAACCTTCAGACCAAATGGCGACCTCTATTTCTCTTCCGACGGCCATCCAGGCATGGGCGGACTCGACATTTTCATAGCCAAACCAGACTCACTCGGCAATGGATGGACCCTTGAGCATCCTGGCTATCCGCTCAATTCTCAGGGCGACGACTTTGGCATGACCTTCGAGGGACTGCACAACAGGGGGTTCTTCAGTTCAAACCGCGGCGATGCCAAGGGATGGGACCATATATACAGTTTCGTAAATCCAGAAATCATACAGACCGTTAAGGGATGGGTGTATGAGAAAGATGGCTATGAACTGCCTTCCGCCCTCGTTTATATGGTGGGCAACGATGGCACTAACCTCAAACTCAACGTAAAGGGCGACGGCTCGTTTGTTCAGGAGATAAAACCAGATGTTGACTATGTATTCCTTGGCACATGCAAGGGATATCTCAACCACAAAGAGCAACTGCGGGTAGAGAAACCTACTGAGAGCGAAGAGTATGTGCTACAGTTCCCATTGGCTTCCATCACCGCCCCAGTACTCATAGACAACATCTTCTATGATTTCGACAAAGCCACCCTCAGACCTGAGTCGATGGCATCGCTCGACGAACTAATCAAACTGCTCAACGAAAATCCCAACGTGACCATAGAACTGAGCGCACACTGCGACTATCGCGGACCTGCCGCATACAACAAAGACCTGTCGCAGCGTCGTGCCGAGGCCGTGGTCGAATACCTCATAGCACACGGCATAGACCGACAACGACTCTCGCCCGTGGGCTACGGCAAAGAGAAGCCAAAGGTGGCAAGAAAAAAACTCACCGAGAAATATCCCTTCCTCAAGGTCGACGACGTGCTAACCGAAGAGTTTATACTCAAACTCGACCCCGAGCAGCAGGAGATATGCAACCAGTTGAACCGCCGCACCGAGTTCATAGTGCTACGCACCACCTACGGCATGTTTGACAAGCCCAACGACAACAAAGAAGAATAACACCATCATGGGAGCAAGAGACAGCATAAGTAGGCAATTTGCCGAGTATACGCACATGGTCATGGGACAAAGACTCTATGATCTCTTTATCCATGCCCTCGACACCCCTGCCCCAACAAGCATAAGAATAAACCCTGAGAAATGGCAGGGGCCCGCACCCTCCTCCAGCCTCGTGCCATGGAGTGAGCATGGCTATTATCTGGCCGAGCGACCCAATTTCACCCTCGACCCTCTGCTGCATGCCGGCGCCTATTATGTACAGGAGGCCGCATCCATGTTTATACAGCAGGTAATCAGTCAGCATGTGGGCAACAGCACCAACGACTCCAATAATCTTTGCACACCCATCATAGCCCTCGACATGTGCGCCGCACCAGGAGGCAAGTCAACGGCTGCCATGGCCATGCTGCCCGAAGGAAGCATGATGATATGCAACGAACCTATCAAGCAGCGCGCCAATATCCTGGCAGAAAACATTTGCAAATGGGGCAACGCCAACATGATGGTCACCAACAACTATCCCGAAGATATTGCGGCATCGGGCTTATCCTTCGACCTTATCATCTGCGATGTGCCATGCTCAGGCGAAGGCATGTTTCGCAAAGATCCCAAGTCCATAGAGGAATGGAGCGTAGGCAATATTGACAAATGCAGCAAACTGCAACGCGAGATCGTTCATGCGGCATGGCAATGCCTTAGGCCTGGCGGACTCATGGTCTATTCCACCTGCACCTTCAACCTAAGGGAAAACGAAGATAACATCTGCTGGATTGCCAATAATATGGATGCCGAAATCCTGCCCGTACATATTAAGGATGAATGGCATATCACAGGCAGCCTGTCTGACTCCTGCCCATGGCCCGTATACCGTTTCATACCTGGCATCTCACAGGGAGAAGGCCTTTTCATGGCTGCCATACGCAAAAAGGACAACCAAGATGCCTTGCACAACAAACGGAAAGAGAAAGGGGGCAAGGGCGCCAATCGCAGCGTCAAAACCATAGACCGCCGATGGGCAGAGCAATGCAGACAGTGGCTATGCCATGCCGACAGCATGGAGTTTCATCTCGCTGGCGACACCATAGTAGCCATGGATAAAAACCTCAAGAATATTTACCAAACCGCTGCCAAAAGCCTCAGAATAGTGCATGCAGGCATATCCCTGGCCACAGTCAGAGGCAATGCTCTGGTGCCGCACCACTGTCTCGCCCTCTCTACTTATATCAACAGAGAGGCTTTCGCTACTGTAGACACAGACACACAAACGGCACTCGACTATATGCGGCGCCAACCCATCCTGCTACCCGATGGCACACCCAAGGGCATCATCCTGCTCACTCATCACGGCATGCCCATAGGATTTGTCAAAAACCTCGGCAATAGGGTCAACAACCTATATCCGCAAGAGTGGAGAATAAGAAACCTTTAAGCAACAATATTATTCAACAATAAAACATGAAGCAATATCAAGACTTGCTGAGTCGCATACTCAGCGAAGGCATAAAGAAAGAAGACCGCACGGGCACAGGCACCATAAGCGTGTTTGGACATCAGGCGAGATATAACCTCGAAGACGGATTTCCACTGCTCACCACCAAGAAACTGCATCTCAAGTCTATAATCTATGAACTGCTGTGGTTTCTGAAGGGCGACACCAACATCAAATACCTCAAAGACCACGGAGTGAGCATCTGGGACGAGTGGGCCGACGAGAATGGCGAACTCGGTCCTGTCTATGGCCACCAGTGGCGTTCATGGCCCGATTATAACGGCGGCACTATTGACCAGATAAGCAATGTGGTTGAGATGATCAAGCACAACCCCGACTCACGCCGCATGATCGTAAATGCGTGGAATGTGGCCGAAGTAGACAATATGGCCCTGCCTCCATGCCACACCATGTTTCAGTTCTATGTGGCAAATGGCAAACTGAGCCTGCAGTTATATCAGCGCAGTGCCGACACATTCCTTGGAGTGCCCTTCAATATCGCCTCCTACGCCCTGCTGCTTCAGATGGTGGCCCAAGTCACAGGACTGCAACCGGGAGAGTTTGTGCATACCACAGGCGACACACATCTCTATCTCAACCATATAGAGCAGGCCAAACTGCAACTCACACGCACTCCGCGTCCCCTGCCACGCATGATTATCAACCCTGACATCAAGGATCTCTTCAGTTTCGACTACGACGATTTCCAACTCGAGGGCTACGATCCACACCCACATATCAAGGCCGCTGTGTCTGTATGACAGCCATCTGCCTCAGTCTCCACCCTAACGCATACTAAAATGAGAATAAGCATAATAGCCGCCGTAGCGGAGAATGGTGCCATCGGCTACCAAAACAAACTGATATATTGGTTGCCCAACGACCTTAAGAGATTTAAATCTCTCACCACGGGTCACACCATCATCATGGGCCACAACACCTATCTGAGTTTACCCAAGGGCGCACTGCCCAACCGTCGCAATGTGGTATTGAGTCGTCAGCAGCGCACCTTGCCGGAGTGTCAGTGCTATCAATCATTAGACCAAGCCCTTGCGAGTTGTGCCCCCGATGAGGATGTATACATCATTGGTGGTGCAAGCGTATATGAGCAAGCCATAACCAAGGCCGACAGGTTATGTCTGACATTGGTGAAAGACACGCCAGCACATGCCGACACCTTCTTTCCCGACCATAGCGGATGGAAGGAAACGATGCGCGAAGACCACCATGCCGACGAGCGCCATGCCTTTGACTATTCATTCGTAGACTACGAGAGGGAATAAGTGCATCACATACGGCCACGTCATAAATAATTGGGACAGAGAAACAGGTGTCTGTTTCTCAGTCCCATGTCACTGACGTTCTCCGTATATCCTATTCTATTTCATTGTCCTCCCAAATATCGATACCGTCCCATTCCTTTGCAGAAGTCGTTCCTGGTCCATATTGATTACCAGTATTTACCCCTGTTTCAGTTGGCGAACCAGCCATCATTTCCAATGGGCCAACGACGATGCAATGTATTGTGGGTTTAACATATTCCTTTTTCATATCAATATTAATTATTAATTATTTTCTTTCCGTTTTTGATAACAATGCCTCGACTGTTGGTGTCAATCATTCTTCCCGACAGGTCGTAGGTCTCAGTCTGTCGTTTTTCGTTGCTGTATGGTATCACCATGCCAGTAGCTGTTTCATCGCCCACTATCACGAGATGTATGCGTGCAAGCGAACTTTGTGCTTCAGCGTTGCGTGAACTAACGGTAAGATAGTGACGCATAGGTGATATCTCGGCCTGATGAGTCCATTCACCGTTAGACTGCAGAGAGTACGGGTCTTCACTGCCAGATCCTACTTCTGTCATTTTGGAATAAGTGCCAGTAAACTCATATTTGTAGTCAATACTCTGGCAGAAGCATCCGTTATTCTTAGCCAAGGCAGGTACTACTGAATTCAGGGTGAGAGCCATATTGAGGTCACCATCGGTCTTTGCTTTTACAAGATAAGGATAGTTGGCTTTTAATGTCACACCGGCCACCTGGCAGAAAGCCTCCACCTCTGTGCGGTCGGGTGTTCCGTCGTCGTCATCGTCATATCTGTGTACGTTGTTGATACGTGAGAAGGAATAGCTGTTACACAGTTCCTCAGTCAGCACAAGGTCGAAAGGCACATACCACGTGGTCCATCCGGTGTCGTCGAACGTACGTTTATATGTAAAGTCGGTTGCAGTAAACACAGCCTTGTTGTCATACGGTGTGGCATCCTCCAGTATGTATTCCTGTACGACAAATCCGCCTGCGTTCTCTGTTGCCTTCACGCTTCCGTCACTTTTAGCATAATACTCCGTATAACCGCAATCTGATCTCTGGCATTGGCTGCTGTATATTTTGTCTTCGTTCAATTCTATTTCGGTCATGTCGTGACCGAGGGCGGGTCTGGTCTGTTTGTAAGTGTCGGTGAAAACTTTATTTGTTTCATCCCAGTAAGCAATGTAGTAGTTATAACCGTCTTCCGTACAAGTTTCTGGAGTATTGGTAAAATTATTATCATGCAGGACTTGCAAATCAGTAGTATGAGCAAACCCACATACCGAACAGGTGAATGTTGCCGAAACGGAAGCAGCGGTTTTGTCCTCGTTGTCAGTCCAAGTATATTCTCCCTCAAGGTTTATGTCGTGACAGCCATGTTCCTCGTCTTCGGCATAACGGTCGTAGGCATGGACATGAGAATATTCTTTGATGATATCATTCTTCGAGTTACTGCAAAGTGGGGTGACACTTTGGTGCTCATAACCTCCGTATACGGTATTTTCCGTACCGTTTTTCGTCAATGTAGGATTATCATCATAACCGAGTTTCTGATACCACGCCTGTGTGCCGTCGGTTACCCCATTGTTAAGCAGATAACAGACCTCACCAGAATAGAAATCATAAGGTTCTTTGGACTTAACGTTTGTGACAGATGATACCTCCATGTTCATTTCGCCGATGCCCTCAAAATTGTAGCCATAGTCATAATCATAACGAAGAAAATAGCAGTTATCAATTGCGCCGAAATCTAAACATCCGCAAATACCACCAATGTAGCATTCTAATTCCGATGATTCATTCCGTTCTAAAGCACCTATATTAAAACAGTTTTTGATGGACGCAAAATTAGATGCATACTTTCCGCAGATACCACCTGCGACACGTTTTGTATCGGTATCGTTTGGTCCTCTTTTTATTGTGCCTGTATTATAGCAGTTTTCAATGGAGCCAACGGATTGTCCGCATACGCCACCGATGAACAGATAATGTCCTAAGTTTTTTGTTTCCAAATTCCCGTTTACATTGCCTGTGTTGTAACATTTTCTGATGTACCCTGCATTCCATCCACATACACCACCGACAAGAGCTTCTTGTGAATCTCTCAGTCCATCTGTTTCTCCGTAAACGTTGCCTGTGTTGTAACAGTTCGTGATAGTGCAATCAAAAGAATTAGAACCGCAGACACCACCTACCCAAGTTCCCTCTTCTGTTTTTTGTCCTTTCACACTTCCTTTGTTATAACAGTTATCAACTGTTCCATGATTTAATCCACATATACCACCTACAAAGTCATATCCGCAGAAATAGGAATCAACGACACCGACATTCTTTATGGTTCCCTTACTTACACCGAACAGGCCAGCTTCCTTTCTTTCCGAATTGTTGAAATACAGTCCGCTTATAGTGTGGTTGTCACCGTCGAATATGCCGCTGTAAGGGTCATTATCGTAGCCCATAGGTGTCCATTCTGTAAACGTTCCGCTATTCAATTCCCCACTTTCGTTCAGTACTTTTTCATTCACTACAATATTTGCGGTGAGCTTGGCGCAGGCTGACTTGTTTGCTGCCGTTACTCCCTCAACACTTCTGTCACCGTTTACAAGAGCCGCAAACCAGTAAAGTTCGCCGGCGGTGCTAATCTGATAAGGGGTAGCAGAACTGCCATCACCACTACTTGGCTTTGTCGGCGTAATCTCCGCCCATACCATCTTTGGCATAACCATTGCCGCCACGAGCAGGAGCAGCGTGAGCAGCATGTTGTTGTTTCTATTATTGTGTTTCATAACGATATGTATTTCTTCTTGGTTTTGTTATTTCCTCAGTACTACCTTTCCATTCTGGATTATCAGTCCGCGCTGACGACTGTTGTCGGGCAGGCGTCTTCCTGAGAGGTCGTACGTTTCATTCTTTTTCCGATTGTCATCATAGAGATTGACAATACCAGTGGCACTCTCTTCGCCTGTCACTTGCAGCACGATCATAGCTGGAGCAGCAAGATATGATGGTGTGAGTGAACTGATGGTTAGATAGTGTCGCATGGGCGAAAGGCTATGGAAATGCCACCACTGCCCGTCACCGAAGAGTGCATAGGGTGAGTCATCTGCCAATCCGGAGTCGCCCATTCCGCTGTATGTTCCGGTGAAGGTGTATTTATAATCCACGCTCTGGCAGTCGATGCTGTTTGACTCTGTCTTGGCAGCCACCACATCAGTCAGCGTTATGGTCATATTCTTGTCTTCCTCTGTCAGCGCCTTCACAAGATATGGATAGTTTGCCTTGAGTGTCACGCCTGGCTTCTGGTTGAAGCTCTCCACAACCGTCTTGTCGGCATTGCCATCGTTGTCGGTGTCATACTGATGCACGTTGCTTATGCGTGAGAACATATACTTGGAGCATATCTCCTCTGTAAGTGTAAGTTCGAAAGGCACATACCATGAAGACCAGTTTGTTCCCGGGAACGAGCGTGTGTAAGTGAATTCTTTTGCCGTGAATACAGCATTGTTGTCATACGGTGTGGCGTCTACCAACGCATAAGTGTCGGTAGTGAATGTGCCATTCTCACCTTCTTCTGCAGCAAGGAGTCCTTGGCTGTCAGCGAAATAACATACGGTGTTGCATCTCTGACAGGTTTTCTGATAGATTGACTGTGCTTCATTAAAAGACGTCTCATCGGGCAGTATATGCTCTATGCTCACCGTTTTGATATTGGCATACGTCTTGGCCACGTCTTTCTCACCTCCGCAAAGTATGCTGGCATAATACACTGTGTTGCTGCCGCTATTCGTCAGCACGGGGTGTTTGTCGCCGGTTTCCGGTGTGAGGTCTTGATACCATATCTGCGTGCCGTCGGACTTGCTGCCGTTGAGCTTGTATGCCAGCTCACCGCTCTTCACCTGTGCCTGCGTCACCAGTGTCATGCCGGAGGGTACGGTGGTACCTATCTTGTTGACATAATAGCATCCTGATGCTGTCACGGTTCCGCCTTTGCGACTGACGATGTCGCATTCGGTGTCTTGAATACCGAAAGTGGCACTGATGTATGAGTTGGTTATATTGGACGTGCCTTTGGTATAGCCGATAAAGCCGCCGCAGCAGGTGGTGTTCTCTCCGTTCATGGCACCTGTAAAACCACAGTTTTGGATATAGATTTTTCCTTCCTCACATGTACCGAGGAGACCTCCGTGTGTACCGTCGCCTATTACGGAAGAGTTGATGGTGACATCCGATATACATTTCTTTATATATGCGGTGCCCGTGCCGTACTTGCAGGCAGCGATACCACTGGTAAAGGAAATGTCTGTATTGATGACACCCTTCACCGTGAGGTTCTGGATGGTGCATGAGCCGATATATCCGAACGGTGTTGTGTTGTTGCTGCCGCTTTGGTTGACGGTCAGACTATGTCCCTGTCCGTCAAATGTGCCTTCAAAGAGGTTGGTCGTGGAGTGTCCGCCGATAGAGATGAATGAGTGGCTACCGAAGTCCACGTTGTTTTTCAGAACAGCCTTGGCAGACTTGTTCTGCGTAGTGCCAGCTTGTGTGCCGTTGACAAGACCTGCAAACCAGTTGTACTGTCCGGCATTGCTTATCTCATATACTCCATTGGTGGTGTTATAAGTTGCCGCCTCATAGCATCCGCGGCTGCAGAAGCCATTGCCATCCAAGTCGTGAGTTTCGTGCACCTCATCATTTACAGGGTTGTTGGCACAAACTTTTCCCACGATGACACCTGCACACTCAATGTTGGCTCCATATACGGTGTTTCCGTCCGTTGCCGTGAGCACAGGATATTTATCTCCGCCTTCACTCGCAAGGTTCTGATGCCATGCCTGTGTGCCGTCGGTCTTGCCAGCGTTGAGCAAATAGCATACCTCGCCGTTGGCAAACTGGGTGGTTGTCTTCTTGGTGATGCCATCCATGTAGTTGCCGAGCTCGTTGAGGTAGTAGCAGTTTGTCACCGTCACCGTTCCTCCCTTTCGGCTGACGATGTTGCAGCCTGCCGATGAAATGCCGAAGGTAGCCGACACATAGGAGTTGCTGATGTTAGATGTCTTGTTTGTATATCCTATGAAGCCACCGCACTTGTTGGTCGTGCTACCATTGATGGCACCCGTAAAGGCGCAATTATTGATATTCAGAGTACCATAATCCACCACGGCAATGATGCCGCCATGTGTGCCGTCGCCACTTACTGTAGATTCTATCGTTACGTCTGAGATGCAGTTCTCAATTGTAGCAGTGGTACCATCTCCGTATTTGTGCATAGCGATACCTGCCGCATACTTCACTGAGGTTTTGATGGTGCCCGTCACCGTCAGGTTCTTGATGGTGCACGCACCGATGTTGCCAAACAATGCCACGTCGCTTGAACCGGTCTGGTTCACCTTGATGGTATGTCCGTTGCCGTCGAATGTGCCAGCATAGAGAATGGATGAAGTCTTACCGATAGCAGCGAAGCAGGTGGTGCCGAAGTCAATGTTGCACATGACTTTGGCATTGGCAGCCATCTTCTGCGCCGTGCCATCGGTCAGTGTGCCGTTTACGAGACCGGCAAACCACAAAAGTTGGCTTGCATTGATGATTTCGTATACATTGTCTGTAGAGTTGAAGAAAGCCTTCTGGTACTTGCCATGAGAACAGGTGCCCTCCGAAGTGTAGCCTGCATAAACATCTTTATTCAGGTTGGAATAGGATTTGACATAATTACCCGCATTATGTTCACAACCGGAATATTTTTTGACTTGATATACCGTATTCTTACCAGTTGCTTTCAATATCGGCAATTTGTCGCCGGTTTCTGCCGTAAGGTCTTGATACCATGCCTGCGTACCGTCGGTCTTGCTGTCGTTGAGCAGATAGCAGACCTCGCCGCTTGCAAACTGTGCCGTGGTCTTGCCCTCGGTTTTGGTGACGGTGCCGTAGTTGTCCTGATTTTTCCCAACAGCATTTTTGTCGCATTTTTCGCTGTCAAAGAAGCAGTTTGAGATTGTGCCGGTATTGATAAATCCGATCACGCCGCCGACATTGTAGCTGCCGCTTACCGCACCTGCACTATAACAGTTACTTATGGTACCTCCTACGTTTGATCCGCACACACCGCCAACATAGGATCCACCGCTAACCTCACCTATATTGTAACAGTTACTTTCGGAACCGTCGCTTGCTCCGCACACGCCGCCAACATAGGATCCACCGCTAACCTCACCTATATGGTAACAGTTACTTATGGTACTGGTACTGGATTCAGAAACATTATTTCCGCACACGCCACCGACTTTGTCGTCTTTACCTTTAACCACACCTATATGGTAACAGTTACTTATGGTACCTGATTTATTATATCCGCACACGCCGCCGACATAGTAATATCCGTTGAAATAAGAATCCACAACGCCCACATTGGAAATCTTGCCACCACTGCCTATAAATCCGAAGAGACCAACACAGGCTGTATTTGAATTGTTGAAATACAAGCCGCTGACCGTATGGCCTTGCCCATCAAATGTTCCTATGAAAATAGTTTTAATATTATTTTGTCCGATAGGCGTCCATTCTGTGAAACCGCTGACATCACTTGCCAGCTTGCCATCCGCAGTCAGAACACCAGTGTTCACGGTGATGTCGTTCACAAGAACTGCGTTTGCGGAAGTATTCTTCGTACCGTCGGTCAGCGTGCCGTTGACAAGGGCAGCAAACCAGTAAAGTTCGCCGGCAGTGCTAATCTGATAAGGAGTAGCAGGGCTGCCATCACCACTACTTGGCTGTGTAGGCGTAATCTCCGCCCATGCCATCTTTGGCATAGCCATTGCCGTCACGAGCAGTAGCATCGTGACGAGCCATCTTAATTGAGTAAGTTTCTCGTACATATTGTTTTTAATTATCTTGTTATTATCAAAATAGTTAAGGTATATAGTATGCTTTGTCTGATAATTGTTACGTTTCATTGTCTTCAAACACATATTTATTACATAATGTACCGCTCAGCTGCAGTAGAATATGCCCAGTGGCACTGCAAAGAAAGAGCAAATCGAATGCAAAACAACAAACTCGATTGATTGTTTCGCCGAAATCTGCAAATTCCGCTGCAAAAGTACAAAATATAATTTAATAATCAAATTATTTATCAAAAAAAATTCGTTATTCTGAAAAAAATATCTCGTATGTTGGAAATCTCCTCTATTTCGGGTCACATGCAAATGTGTGGGGATTGTTTAGCACAAAAGAAAACGATTGGTTTACGTTTTAACAATAAACCTTTGAACTAAGATGAAACAAATAACTGACATAATACCAATTATTGTCGTTACACCGACCTATCCCCGTGCTCCGCTGTGCAGATGGCATTGATGATGGTGCAACACTAAAACGACAAAAATAAACCAAAAGCAACAAAGTTGACCAAGAGTGCATAAGAGTGTCCAAGAGTGAAGAGGGGATATAAGAACAGTTGTTATTACATCATAAGAACAGTTGTTCTTGTACCCTAATAACCGTTGTTTTTGTACCATAAGAACAGTTGTTTTTGTACCATAAGAATAGTTATTCTTGCACCATAACAACAACTGTTTTGTGTACCATAGAAACTCAGGGACAGAAACCACTCCCTGGAAGGGGATATGATAAAAAAAATGTTCAAATGTTCAAAATGTTCAGTGTACCATTTTTCCACATGCAGGCGCGCGTACATATTATATAGGGAGTGTCGTTACACTAATAAAAAGCAATTAAAACTGGTCGTATGGAGCATCAAGATACCAATTTAATGTTATCTTTGCTTGTAGTTGCAAATATACGCATATTCTCTGACAAAACCTGTCTGACACTATGCAAAAATGTCTTTTCTCTCTAAAAAATACACTATCCATCGTTTTGCAACCTGTAGAACTCCTTTTGTTGTTCTATCTCCCTGCGCAGTTCTTCCTGCGTTGGCATATATGTGAGATACTTGGCTGCAAAGAGTTGGTCGTTGTTGTTCAATACGGAATAGTGTGCCACATCTTCGTCTGTATCGGCACAGAGCAAGATGCCGATAGTAGGGTTGTGACCATCTGGACGTACAAGCTCATCGTACATCTTGACATACATGTCCATCTGTCCCACATCCTGATAACTCAGTTTGTTTGTCTTCAAGTCAATAAGGACAAAACAGCGGAGGTGATAGTTATAGAATACAAGATCTATGTAATAATCCTCCTTTTCTGTATGAATATGTTTTTGTCTGTCAACAAAAGCAAAGCCCTTGCCCAGTTCCATCAAGAATGGGATAAGGTGGTCGATTATGCTTTGCTCCAAATTACTCTCAGTGTAGTCTGTATTATTCTTGAACCCCAGGAACTCTGCTATTACAGGGTTCTTTAGGTATTCAAGTCTATCCTGTAGTGGTTTAGTGAGCGCTGTCATCTCATCATGAACCAATGCCTTATCCTGAGATTTCAAGAGACGATGATAGTACTGTGACGAGACGTTGCGCTGCAACGTGCGTGTGCTCCACATTTCCCGTGCTGCCTCTCTCTCATACCAAGCACGAGCCTCAGTATTAGATTCTTGCAGGATAATGCTGTAATGCGTCCACGACAAGCGTATTGGCTGAGTACATTTTAATTGACCGTATATGTCTTGCCCATCAGAAAATCCTATCGGTGATGGGACTTTTTCAGATTGTCCCGTCAGTGATGGGACAATTCCTATTTCTCCAATCGCCGTGTTGAAAATATCCGGAAAAGACTTGAAGAAGGATATGAAACGATAAAGATTGTTTCGAGAAAATCCGTCTCCATATTTCATTGTCAACTCTTTCGAAAGGGTTTTAATCACCTGCTCTCCATATTCAGCCCTACGCTCTTTAAGGATTTCATGATGAATACGCATACCAAGCAACCAATTTCGCTTGATAAGCGTTTCATTGACTGATCGGTATGCCGCACTTTGAGCCTGCTCAATGATTGAGCAAGAATCCAAGAAGAGTTGTCTCTCTTGAGGTTCAGCCTTATCAGTTCTTTCTATGATATCATAATAATCCATTAATGTCGTTTTATTGCATATATAACTACAAAGATACAAAATTCCTGTTGAAACATAGCAATTTTTACGATATTTATTTTGTTTATTAACTATTTTTGCCTTCTCTGTTTGAATTTATGCCTTTACGCATATCATTTATTCAAAAAAAGAAGTATAAATGTCCAACAAGAGGGAAAAGAACAAATTTGTACCTAAAACATCAAATATAATGAAATCAAAGGATAAGAAAGGTACGAGCGTAATACATTATATATCAATTATATTACTTCACTTTTGTTTCTTAATATTGTAATTATTATCGTTCATTATCACCTATATAATATAGGATTTAATATACGTGCCTTATGCTGAAATGATATGAGTGGCATGCAGATACAATGGCCAGCCATAGACTGGCAGGCATCAACATCAGCATCAGTGATTCTCACATCACGCGATGTTATGATACATCCATCTGCTTAAATACATTGTTCTGACTTGTTAGATACTGTTTACTTGCCATCGTCGGGTATATTTTCAAATGCCTCGTCGTCTTAGTCAATATTGGTATTGTCAGTATTAGTGTCACCATAGAGGGTGTTTCCCTTATATAATAATGTACGCGCGCCTGCATGTGGAAAAATGGTCCACTGAACATTTTGAACATTTGAACATTTGGGCGCTATTGCATTAACCTCTATCTGCTTTTGTCTTTCTTCTGCTCTTTTGATTCTTACCTCGATGTTTACTCCTGTTTGTTGACCAGATAGTTTATTCAGTTTCTTCTTACAGAAGAACGTCATCAGGAAGTTAGTGAAGTCGTAGTTCTCTTTTTGGTTGTAGTTAAGGATATTGATGACGAACTGCTTCAACTCTGCATTGCGCAGTTTTTTGTTATATGCAATCCTCAAATTCTTATCAGCAGGTACGTGTCCATGTTCAATAAACAATTTCACAACCATCAATACTTTTTCTACATCTTCTACATGCGTCTTAGCTCTTTTGAAGAATGAAGTCTAAGATCTTTAGCATATTATATTTCGTCATATTTATAATATACATCAATGCTATTTTGTAGGGCAGAGCAAGTCCCTAATATCAACGTCAAGAATAGCTGCGACCTGACGAAGAGTTTCGAGGTTAGGCTGCACGATATTGGTGCACCTTTTTGTAATACGCAAGAAAACTTCAAACAAACATTGATAATCATGCGCTTTTGTAATACAACAATTTGTTCTCGACATGTAAATGCAGCAGTAACATCGTGATGCATTTTGTCAAAAGAATCCTTCTAAAAAGGAAAATTTCAAAGAAAATGACACACGAAACACTATTTTTCGTTAAATAATTCTTCCTTCTCGCATATTTTTTATATTTTTGCGTTTAAATTAAAAAGTTTTATCATGGCAGAAATAAAGAAGCTTAATAGAATCAAGGTTGTTTTGGCAGAAAAAGACAGAACTGGCAAATGGCTGGCAGCGCAAGTTGGTAAAAGCAATTGTACTGTATCTAAATGGTGCAGCAATACAGCTCAACCAGACCTGCAAACCTTAGACAAGATTGCCATTGCGTTAGATGTAAATGTAAAAGATCTGCTTAACGACACCGAGAAATAATGACGTTAGAAGAAATAATAGCTCGTAAAGAAGGACAGACATTTGATTGCAAGAGTATTCAGATAGAGCCCAAGGCATTAGCGATTCCAATAGTGGCAATGGCTAATGCAGATGGTGGTGTGCTTGCTATCGGTGTATCTGACAAGACGCGAAGAATAGAGGGCGTTGATGGCAATGAAGAACGTCTTAACGATTTGCTCCGTGTGCCATTCGACTTCTGCAATCCTTCTGTAAAAGTTCGATGCGAATACCTTCCATGCAAAGATTCCGAAGGTAAAGAAAACCGCATTCTCCTCATTCATATCCCTGCCAGCGGTCAACTCCACACCAATCAGGCGGACGAATGCTTCATGCGTGTTGGTGACAAGAGCAAGAAACTCAACTTTGACGAGCGCATGCAGCTTCTCTATGACAAGGGCGAACGCTACTACGAGGACAAAGATGTGTATGGAGCAACCATCAATGATGTTGACATGAACCTTGTGAACGACTACATTCAGATCATCGGCTACAGTAAGTCCGCCATGGAGTATCTGCGAGAGAATAACGATTTCGTCACAGAGGTTGATGGTCAGCAAAAGATAAGCACCGCTTGCATTCTTCTCTTTGGCAAGAATCCACAACGTTTCTTTCCTCGTGCTCGTACCCGTTTCATCCGTTATGAAGGAACAGAAGAGAAGGTTGGTACAGAAATGAACGTCTTCAAAGACGTGACTTTCGAAGGTGCCATCCTCAATCAGGTTCGTTGCACCATTGACTATCTTGAGACTCAGGTTCGTGAACACACATTCTTAGGACAGGACGGACGTTTTGTTACTAACCGCAACTATCCAAAATTTGCTATCCAAGAGATGGTGGTAAATAGTTGTTGCCATAGAGCATACAACATAAAGGGAACCGAGATACAGATAAAAATGTTCGATGATCGCCTTGTCTTTGAAACACCAGGTGATCTCCCCGGACTTGTTCGTCCCGACAACATTCGCCATACCCATTTCTCACGCAATCCAAAGATAGCCCAATACCTAAAGGCATACAAGTATGTCAAGGAGTTCGGTGAAGGCATTGACCGCATCTGTAACGAGTTAGAGACAAGAGGTTCAGCAATTCCTTCTTTCCACATCAATGCGTTCATCTTAAAGGCTACTCTGAAAGCTGAGTGGACAGAAAAAGACACCTCGGCAACGAACACGGACAACGATGTCCACAAAGATGTCCACAAAGATGTCCACAAAGAAATATCAGAACGTCAATCTATTATTATTTCAATGATTCAAGACAATCCTGATATAGGGCGTATTGAAATGTCCACAAAATTAGGAGTAAACGAGAAGACCATCAGACGCGATCTTGACGATCTCAAGGAAAAAGGAATAGTGGTTCGTGTCGGAGGACGTAAAGAAGGTCATTGGGAGATAAGTCAATAGAACCTTATCGACAAAAGAAATTAACAAACAGACCAAATGTTCTACAATATAATAACAACAAAACGCGACCAGTGGCTTTCACGTCCCGACAGCCCCGCATCGCTGCTCATAACCTACATTGAGCAGCGAGGCAAGATGCGTGATGCACAGGTGGATGCTATCAAGACGTACTTGTATCTTAAGATAGAATGCCAGAACCAACCGCTTGCTGTTCTATTTAAGCAAGGCAAGTTCAATACACTCTCCCTCGATGACATTGATAATATGCCACTCTCTGCAACTGCACGCATGGTATTCAAGGAATCACCTGCCGCTGTGGCACTCTATGAATTTGCCTCACTGAAGGACGAGAAAGGAAAACCGATTGCCGATGCTTTGCGAAAGGCGGTGATGGAAGAGCCTCAAAACATAGATTTTAACGGCATCTTCAATCGCATTTTCTATGGCGTGAATTATCCCGACTACGTGTTCAGCCTTCCGATGGGTGCAGGCAAGACCTATCTTATGGCGGCATTCATCTACCTCGATCTGTATTTTGCACAGCAGGAACCGGACAATCCTGCCTTTGCACATAACTTCATGGTCATGGTTCCATCGGGATTGAAGACTTCAGTAATTCCTAGTCTTCGCACCATACAGGATTTTGATCCATCGTGGGTAATTCCCGAGCCGGCTGCTTCACAGTTGAAGCGTGAGTTGAAGTTTGAGATGTTGGACGAGAATAAGAGTGCCAACAAGTCAAACCGCACCAAGAACCCGAACGTACAGAAGATTGCCATACACGAGCCTCTTGCCGAACTCTTCGGTCTTGTTGCTGTGACCAATGCCGAGAAGGTGATACTTGACCGCATCGACAAAGGTTCGGATGGATTGTTTGACTTCCATGACGAATCTGTCGACGAGAAGGATCGAGTTGCCAATGAGCTACGTAACAAGATTGGCAAACTGCCACACCTCTCCATTCTGCTTGACGAAGTGCATCATGTAGCATCCTCTGCCACAGATGACGAGGCAAAACTGCGTACAGTGGTCAACCGCTGGGCAAGCCAGGGCACCATCACTACAGTAATGGGTTTCTCTGGCACACCTTATCTGGACAAGAAGGACAAGATTGCTGTGACCGAAGCACAGAGCGTTGCCACCACCGAGATGTCAAACATCACCAACTACTATCCATTGGCAGAAGGTATAGGCAATTTCCTCAAAGTACCAAAGGTTATTAAGAGCGATAGCAACGAGCGTACGGAGATTGTAGAGAAAGGAGTGCGTGAATTTCTGCGTATGTACAAGCATACCATCTATGCCAATGGCACATGCGCTAAGTTGGGCATCTATTGCGGAACCATCGAGACGCTCGAGACCGTCATCTATCCGCTCGTAAACCAGCTATGTGCAGAAGAAGGCATTGACCCAGCAGAGGCGGTGCTGAAGTTCCACGAGGGCAACAAACAATATCCTACCCCCCAGACGGCTCGCGCTGAGTTTGCCATGCTTGATCGTCCACAGTCACGCAAGCGTATTGTGCTGCTTGTGCAGATTGGTAAGGAGGGCTGGGATTGCAAGAGCCTTACGGGCATCATCCTCTCGCAAGAGAAGGATTGTCCGAAGAACATGGTGCTACAAACTTCTTGCCGCTGTCTGCGTGAGGTGACGGATGCCAGTCAGGAAACTGCCCTCATCTACATGAACAGCGAGAACTACAAGTATCTTGACGAGCAACTGCAGAAACAGCAGCACATCTCCATTCAAGAGTTCCAACAGGGCAAGAAGCATGAGGAAACCGTTCAGCTCAACCGCTACGACCGTACGGATCATCTGCATCTGCCCAAGGTGGAGTTCTACCAGATGCGTGTGACAAGTACGGGTATGGTTGCAGAACCAGTTACCTACGAAAGAACTCGTGAAGAGATAAACCATGCCACCGATTCTGCTCATATAGATAACCCTGTAGTGACCGAATGGCAAATTACAAACCGAGGTCTTCAGTGCACAAGCACCATTGCCGACAGCGGAGAGCATGGCAGCGAGGAAGCCAACTACAACCAGTGGCTGTATCGCATTGCAAAGGAGAGTTTCGGCCAGCTCTCCATCCCGCAGCTCAACCGTCAGTCAGATGCTTTACAGACAATATTTGATTCGATAACCTATACCGATGCAGAGGGTGTGACAAGATTCAGTTCACATTACAGCATAGCGAAGGTAAATGCCAACATACGCAAAGCCTTTTACGAGAAGCGCATACTCAGCATTCAGCAGGACCTCATCGACACCGATGCCTCGCTGCTGCACATCAATGCCGATACAATATTCTCGCCTATTGAAGTGTTGAAATCAAAGGTGAGCGATTACATCCCAGAAAAGGATAAGGTGGAGAACATCGTGAAGGAAGACCGAGGCGAGGTGCTTGTGAACGAAAATACACAAACCATCATTGAAGGATTGATTGCTATGGGACAGACAGAGATGGCAGAGCAACTCCGAGCGAAGTTCACCAGCGAGCCTAACAAAGACCGCTCATACCATTATCTTCCTTACCATGTTGATAGCGATTTTGAATCTGTCTTCCTTAATGAGGTTCTGACGCAGCAATGCATCCATGAGCATGATCTGGAAGTGTATTACAATGGTGACGGACAATTCACGGAGTTCCGCATCGACTGCTTCAAGAAGAATGCTCACAATCAATGGAAATTTATCGGTCGCTACACGCCTGACTTCCTCATTGTGAAGCGCAAGGATGACAAAATCCACAAGGCGCTTATCGTAGAGACAAAAGGCGCACTCTATGCTCAGGACGAAGCTTTCAAAGACCGTAGGGCATTCGTCGAGGGACAGTTCCTTAAGCAGAACGAAGAGAAATTCGGTTATAAACGCTTTGACTATCTCTACCTCGAAGACTCCCTCACCGACAACGAGCGCATCAATAAGACAAACGACATTATAAACAAATTCTTTGCATAAAACACTATGGCTGTAAAATATATTCCGTTCTTTCCAGAACCTATTGAGGGACAAGCCCTCCTGAACAATTTCAACCGCACACTCCGCTATCGTGGGGTGGAAGACCTTAGTGGTCGTTTGCGTCGTGGTATGCCTTACTATGAGGTGGAGACAACCGAGAAGGTAGGCGATGCTGACACAGATAACATGATTATCCGTGGTGAATGCCTTTCTGCCTGTGCCTACCTCAAAGAGCATGGCGTGAAGGTTGACCTCGTGTATATCGACCCACCATTTGCCAGCGGTGCCGACTATGCCAAGAAAGTGTATGTGCGTCGCAATCCTAAGGTGGCAGAGGCCATCTCGCAGGCAGAGGCAGAGCTGGATATTGATGAACTCAAAGCCTTTGAGGAAACAATGTATGGCGATGTGTGGGACAAGGAGAAATACCTCAACTGGATGTACGAGAATCTTGTGGCCATCAAAAGCGTGATGAGCGACACGGCAAGCATTTATGTGCATCTGGATGACCACATCGGACACTATGTCAAGATATTGATGGATGAGATATTTGGTGAGGATAATTTCAAAAACGATATTGCATGGAAAAGTACCGCATCTCACAATGATTCTAGTAAGAGTTTTAGCAGCATTGCAGACCACATCTATTTCTATTCCATGTCTGAGGAAAGCATTTTCAACATTTTGTATACTCCATATACGGAGGAGTATATCAATAGCGAATGGACGAAGCTTCCTTCTGGCAAATATTATAAGTCCGAAAATATGCTTGATCCACAATTAAAGATGCAGGCTTATGATTTTCACGGCACAACAGCAAGATGGAGGACAACACCTGACAAATTTGAAGAATTATGGAATGCTCCTCAAACGGAGGTACCAAACAGTCATGGTAGAATAAAGTTGGGTAAGAACGGTAAGCCAATTAAAAGGTGCAGAATCGTATTTATGGATGAATTACCAGGAGTTCCTGTAAATGATATTTGGGATGACATTGCATATGTTGCAGGTCGATCGCAAGAACGCGTTGATTACGCCACCCAGAAGCCCGAAGCCCTTTTGGAGCGCATCATAAAAGCCTCGTCTAACGAAGGAATGCTTGTGGCCGACTTCTTCGGAGGCAGCGGTGTGACTGCTGCTGTGGCAAACCGTCTTGGTAGAAGATTCATCCATAACGACATCGGCATTAACAGCATACAGACAGCACGCGACCGATTGGTAAGTGCTGGCGCTAGCTTTGAGGTTAAAGAAGTAAAAGACGGCGTACAGCTCTATCGCAACCCTCAGCAGACGATGGATAACATCTGCCGACTCATTCCGGGCATGAAGAACGATGATAGCGTGGATGAGTTCTGGGAGGGTTACATCAGCGATTCAAAGTTGGGCAAGGTGCCTGTCTATGTGCCTAACCTCATGGACAGCTCATCAAAACTGCTCGATGAAGTGATGATGAACCGCATACTGCACGAGGCAATTCCCGAACTGCCAAGCGACATCAAGAAGGTCATCGTCTATTACGTTGACATCACCAGCGAAGAGGAAATATACAAGTTCATCAACGAGGACAAATCTGTGCCAAAGGATTTTGTGGAACTGCGCGACCTGAAAGTGGTGCTTGATGATGTAGTGGCAGAGGACTATGCCGAGTATAAGGTGGAACGTGCTACCGAGGAACTCTGCGGTCAGAAGATAGAAAAGGAAGGTTTCGACATAGAGATAACCAAGTTCGTCAGTGACCGAGTATTGCAGAAGATCTATGACTTCAACGCAAAGAACATGGGTGCCGACAAGAAGAAAAAGTTCAATCCAATCTCAATCAGCAAAGAAGGTCTTGAGACAATTGAATACCTTTCGGTTGATTGTACTGCCACAGAAGGCGAGTGGCACAGTGACTCAGAAGTGAAGATAGACAAACTCGGCTACGTCATTCTCAACGGTCAGAAGACAAAGAACTTCTGGGATGCAAAAATCTATGCACCAAAGCAACCTCTACGTCTCAAAATCCGCAACATCTGCGGAGATGAAACAATTTTTGTCTTATAGCCTTTTCTTATATGATACAATATATAGGGATTGTCGTTTAATTCTTTCAGTCGTGGACGCATAGAGGTAAGCTTGGTATCTTGATGCTCCATGCGACCAGTTTTAATTGCTTTTTGCTATTGTAACGGCACTCCCTGGATAATAATGTACGCGCGCCTGCATGTGGAAAAATGGTACACTGAACATTTTGAACATTTGAACATTTGGGCGCTATTGCATTAACCTCTCTCTGCTTTTGTCTTTCTTCTTGCTCTTTTGAGTCTTACCTCGATGTTTACTCCTGTTTGTTGGCCAGATAGTTTATTCAGTTTCTTCTCACAGAAGAAGGAACTTATCCTTGCGTTTGTTTCTTTTGCTCTCTTTTGGCTCTTTTGCTCTCTTTTTGCTCCTTCTTCTCTCTTGGCTCTTTCTTCTCTTTTGGTTCCTTCTCTTTGGTTTCCTTGTTATCTCTCGGTTCCCCTTCTTCGTCTTCCACTATCGGAATGTTTACGATGGGCAGTTGCCTGTTGATGGCAGAATTAAACGAGATGATTGTTTCACTTCTCGATAGTCCGAGCGGTTGCAACTTGTCGTGGATGATATTGAGCAGGTGATGGTTGTTGATGGCATAGATTTTTATAAACAAGTCGAAATCGCCAGTGGTATAATGACATTCCACCACCTCTGGTATGTCTCTGAGTCTGGTAACCACAGTATCAAAACTCTCGGGTTGCTTGAGGTTGAGCCCAACATAAGCACAGGTTTCATATCCGATTTTTTCGGGATCTATAACGAACTGCGACCCCTTGAGCACACCATTGGCAGTGAGTTTCTGTATGCGCTGATGAATGGCTGCACCACTCACATTGCATGCTCTTGCCACCTCCAAAAAGGGGATGCGTGCATCACAGGCAATCATTTTGAGGATTTGCTTGTCGAGGTTGTCTAATTTCATGTTTGCCATTAATAATGTCAATTAAGTTAGCCGAGCAATATACTCTTTGAGGTGCAAAGATAATGTAAAGTAATGAAACGGCAAAGAGAAAATAGAAATATCTTTTTCCTATCGGTAAAATATGCTGTTGTCAAGGCAATGCAGATAACTATTTGCTTTTTGCCGGCATGGCCGTATAACTGACCTCGAGAGCATGACAGCGGCGCATCACACGTTTTATTTCTGATATCATGCTCATGGGCACATCGCGGTCGGCACAAAAATTGACACGCACTGAAGACATGCCCGAGGCTTCGGCCTTCTGGCTGGCACGCAAAAGGATGTCTCCCAGTGCACTGATGTCTACCACCTCGTTGTTTACCTGCAACAGATAACCTTCGGCCACTGCGGTGCCCTGCTGTGGTATGGCCTTGCCCACATATATATCCACAATGTCGGGACGCTTCTGCTGCGACGATAGTTGGTCGCCCTTTGGCAATGTGTATTTAACCTGCATATTGTCGTCTCTCATGTGGGTGACAATCATGAAGAAGAACAACACGGTGAAGATAAGGTCGGGCAACGAGGCTGTGTTGAGCACGGGAATAGTACGTCTGTTGCGCTTACTGCGGTATAGGCGGAAGGATGGTTGTCGGCGTATGCTACTCATTGTTCACCCCCTTTCACACTGTTGGAGTCTACCTCTGCTATGCGCTGTGGCACACAGGTAACCACGGCCTGACGTTGCTCAGGCGAGAGTTGAGCGAAAGTACGGTGGAAATATCGTTGTGCATATCTTTCGCGCAGGGATTTATATGCTGCCACTATGCTGTTTTGCACTGCGAAATAGGCATCGTAGGTGGCTGTGGGTGCTGCCTCTATCTGTATGATATGCATATCGCATACGGTTGCCTGACCTATGCCCTCCACAAGTCTATTGGTCCGCAGTGGTTTTTGTGGGTCGTCTTGTTCGTTGGCAATGAAATCCACCAGTATATCAGCAAGATGCGACAAGTCGGCAGGCTTTCCGTTGCAACTCACCTTGCCATGTGCATCGAGTTGGAGAATCATCACATTGCGGCGCTCCACTTCACGTTGCTTCTCATGATGCTCATCGTCAGCAGGAGTCAGCACACGCTGCAGCCCCATCCTACTGTCCATAGAGGTGGTAATAAGGAAAAACACCAGCAGCATGAAGGAAATGTCGGCCGTGGATGTGGTATTGAGGGGCGGCACAGTCTGTCGGAATCGTCTTTTGAATAGCATATTCTAAAAAACTTTATTTCCATCTCTTGGTAATGCGCCTGCTTATGCCCGACATGCCGAAGAGCACGGCAAGCACGGCCACAGTAAGCATTGCGAGAATGGTATAGATGAGCATGTCGGAAAGCAGCAGCCACATCACATTATCATAGGTGATGCCGTTGGCCACTATGGGCGTAGATGATGCCATGGCAAAGGTAATCACTCCGCAAACCAGTGGCAGGAGTATGGCCACCACCTTGATGCCCGTTTGTGGCACACCATTGCTCCCCTTTGTGCCGCCACGCATGCGTAGCGACCTACACCATGAGAAGAGCACGGCTGCAAGGGCTGCCATGACGAGAGCATAGACAACCCACAGAATGACATCGGCAAGCAGGGCAAATGGATTCATCTCGATGATTTGTATTTGACTATAATATCGAGCAGTGTGACCGTAGACTCTTCCATCTGCGATGTGAGATGCTCAATCTTTGATATGATATAATTATAGAAGAGTTGGAGCACAATAGCCACCACAATACCAAAGATGGTGGTGATGAGCGCCACCTTCATGCCCGAGGCCACAATGGTTGGATTTATATCGCCTGCTATCCTTATCTGATCGAATGCCATTACCATGCCTATCACGGTGCCGAGAAATCCCAACGAAGGGGCTATGGTGATAAAGAGCGATATCCATGAGCATCCTTTCTCGAGGTTGGCGGTCTGCACACTGCCATAAGAGATTATAGACCGCTCTATATTGTCGATGCTTTCGGATATGCGCATCAGTCCTTGACAACAGATGGATGCCACGGGGCCGCGGGTATTGCGGCATAGTTCCTTGGCACCTTCAATGTCGCCAATGTTGACCTTTGATTCTATTTCTTCCATCAGTTTCTTGGCATTGATCTCTGAGAGCGACAGATAGATGATGCGCTCTATGCAGAAAGCCAAACCAAGCACCAGAGCAAGGGCCACGAGCGACATGAAGCCTGCGTTGCCCTCGATAAACTTTGATTTGATCACCTTGTGCAGACTTTGGTCAGCACTATCGTCGGCAGCCTCATCAGGCAGGGCAAGGTCATTATCGCCAATGCTCTCTACGGCTGCGCTATCTGCGGCGGTCACTACTTCTGCTGCATTACTGTCGGCAACCGATACTGTGTGGGGAGTGCCTTTTGCCTCAGCACTCGGAATGGTCTGCTGGCCTGCCATGCATGCCATCACCATCATCCATACAAGTGCAAAAGAAAGGATTGATTTTTTCATAAAGACATTGAAAAAACTTGTAATTGCAAAAAACATTGCGGAAAGAACAGGATTCGAACCTGCGAACCGGTTTTGCCGGTTACACGCTTTCCAGGCGTGCCTCTTCAACCACTCGAGCACCTTTCCTTTTGATACCATCTCTTGGTTTCGGAGTGCAAATTTATCTCTTTTATTTCATATATCACTTATCATGCCCCGAATTTTAATTTTCTTTAAGTATTTTATTGGGTCATTAGTTGCTCTGTCATTGATTGCTCATACAAGGGTTGCTCATTCTATCTGCCGCCTTGGTGAATATGCTGAGTGCCGTATGTGTGGTGATATGTGCCACCTCATCTGCACTTTTGCCATGGCAGAGGGCCATCTTGTGCAGCACGTGCTCAACGTATGCACTTTCGTTGCGCTCACCACGCTTAGGCACTGGTGCCATATAGGGAGAGTCGGTCTCCAGCACTATGCGCGACAGGGGTATATCTTTGACCACATCGGGCAACTTGGATTTCTTGAATGTGAGCACACCTCCGATGCCGAGGGCAAAACGATTGAAGCGCAACAGTTGGGCGGCCTCCTGCTCATTGCCCGTGAAGCAATGAAACACGCCTCCCACCAGATCAGTTTCATAGCGTTTTAATATGGCCACCATCTCTTGCTGGGCCTTGCGACAGTGTATCATGAGCGGCAAGTGGGCCTCCACAGCCCATTGCACCTGCATCTCAAAAGCCTTCAACTGCTCTTGCTCATATTCGCGACTCCAGTAGAAATCAAGCCCCACCTCGCCTATGGCTATCACCTCTGGAGTCATCATGGTCTTAGCCTTGGCTATCTGCTGCTCATAATCGGCGCGCACCTCCTCGGGATGTATGCCTATCATGGGTTTGGCAAAGTCTGGGTATCGGCGGCACGTGTCAAGCACAGCGGGGATATTGTCGGTGCTGATGGCGGGAATGAAGACCATGGCCACTCCGGCCGCTTTGGCTCTGGCCACTACTTCATCGCGGTCGGCAGCATATTCCTCACCATCAAGATGAGTATGGGTATCAATGAATATCATGGTTATAGTATGTCAATGAATATAACGGTTTTACATTACCACTAATTGTCAGAACTCGCCAAAGATATGCTCTTCCTTGCGGCGGTAATAGTATACCACCCCTAATTTGCTACACTCGCGAAATCTAACCTCAGGAGGTTGGTCGGCATAATGGTTTTCTATCTGGTTCCACAGTTCGAGAATGACCTCGTCCACCTCGGGCCTTAGTTTCTGTATGTTTTCCAGTGCCTTGGCTGTAAGCATCTGTTTGTTTTTCTGTGCCATGTATGCCTCTCTGAAGATGTCGAGATGAGTGAGCACCTTGCCGATAGTAGGGTTATAGATCTGTATGCCCTTGTTTTTTATCCTTTCTCGCTCACCTTTTATTATACGGTCGCCCCACTCGAGCAATTGGTCGGGCTGTCGCATGTCGGGCAGTGCAGTAGCATCGTTTGGCAACCCGTAGAGACTGAGAGTCTGTGGTTTTATCTCGCCTCGCTCCACTGCCATGAGCAGTACTTGGATGAAGTGGCTCAAATACATGGTAGCATTTTTAAGCAGTTGCGGATAACGTGCATTCTTTCTCTTCTGTGCATCCATGCGCACCTTGTATTGCTGGCAAGCGGTGAGCAGCCTGTCATACACGGGTTGGCATTTGTTCAGTATTTTCCAGTCAACCACACGGTTGCGCACGGTATAGACCTCATTGTTGTCTATGATAGTCTTGAGAGCCTTGAGTCTGGCTGCATCAGTCTTGGGCAATCGTCGGTATGGCATAGGTTCTGATTTCTATGGTTGGTAATCTTATGTTTGGCTATGTGTATAATGTCATTAAATCTCCCTGTTCATGAGGTCGTAGGTAAAGTTGAGCAGACATTGCTTCCTCTCGTCGCTCACGCTCACTTTCTTGAGGCATTGCAGTCCCTGCTGGAAATAATAGTTTATTTTCTCTTCGCAGAGTTGGCGTATGCCCAGTTGGTTATAGATATTGGTGACGGCCTCAATCTTTGCCTTATGGTCAAAATCGGTGGCTTCCACCCATCTGTTGAGTTCGGCCCTCTGCTCGCTGTTAGCTCTCACAAAGGCATTGATGAGCATATAAGTCTTTTTGTTGGATACTATGTCGCCTCCGATGTTTTTTCCAAACACTTTCGGATCGCCATACACGTCGAGCAGGTCGTCTTGGAGTTGGAATGCCAATCCTATCTGTTCGCCGAAGCGGTATAAGTGCTTCACATCTTCGTCTGAAGCATCGGCAAGCACCGCGCCTATATGCATGGCGCATGCCAGGAGCACGCTGGTTTTCAACCTTATCATCTCTATGTATTCCTCTTCGGTCACATCATTGCGATGCTCAAAGTCCATGTCATACTGCTGTCCCTCTCCAATCTCGAGAGCCGTTTCGGTGAAGATACTGAGGATTTGTGATAGTTTATCTGCGGGGCATTGTGCCATGCGCTGATATGCCACCACGAGCATGGTATCGCCGCTGAGTATGGCAGTGTTGGCATCCCATTTCTTGTGCACTGTGGGGTTTCCTCTGCGCACGTCGGCATTGTCCATGAGGTCGTCGTGCAGCAGGGTATAGTTATGGTATGTCTCAAGTGCACATGCCTGCATGAGTATGCTCTCGGGGTTTTCCTTATAGAGATTGTATGCAAGCAACATCATCACTGGGCGTATGCGCTTGCCTCCCATTGAGAGCACATATCTGATTGGATCATAGAGAGACTGCGGCTGGCGGTCGTATGGCAGTTGGTCGAGGAAGGTGTTGACCATCTGTAGCAATTCCGTTGAACTTTTCATATTCGGTTATCTTTTGGTTTTAATGATTACAGTTTAAACACCACGGGTATGCACACCCTGGTGCGGCATGGTTGGTCATCTTGTATGCCAGGCTTCCATTTGGGCATCATCTTGAGCACACGTAGGGTTTCGCGGTCGCAGGCAGCATCGAGAGATTCCACTATCTTGATGTCTTGCACCGTGCCGTCGGTATTGATGGTAAACTGGGCCAGCACTCTACCCTGCACCTTTCTTGCTTGCGCGGCCTTGGGGTATTTGAGGTTTTTGGTGAGCCATTTCATCATCTCAACAGGTCCGCCGGGAAACTGCGGCAGGTCTTCCACTATACGGAAATTGAGAGGATTGTCCATATCGGTGGGTCGGGGCGATACTGCCTTGGTGGCATTCTGCGTGGTGTCGGTCTGCTCTTGTACCTGCTGCTCCTCCGTGTCGAGGTCTACGGGTGGTGCCATTTCCACCTCCTTGTCCACCACCTTGACCTTTTCTGATTTCTGCTCCTGCGGTTTCTGCACAAGGGCAATCATATCCTTATATTTGTCTACAGGTTTTATTTCCATCTCAGTGATGGCATCGTCAAGAAAAGAGTCATCATCGGCAATGGCGGCAGGATCGTTCCACTCCATCACCACCACCATAGCCGCCATCACTATCATGACAGCGTGGAAAAAGCGCTTGGTTCTTTCTCTTTCGATATCGGCATTATGATTCTTCTTAATCTCCATCTGCAAACAATAAAATACCTTATTCAGCGTTATTTTTTTGTATGGGATACGAAATCCTGCCACAAAGTTAGTGCTGTTATTTGAAAAAAGAGTAACTTTGCAGACAAATTATCAGAAAAAGATGAAAAAAAGCATATTTATAGTGATATTATTCCTTGTAGCCATGCTCACAAAGGCTCAAGAAAGCCAAACGGCATACAATTTCTTGCGTCTGCCAGTGAGTGCGCATGTGGCTGCACTGGGAGGTAATAATATCACCATCACCGACGACGACCCAACCATGATATTCCATAACCCAGCCATGCTCGGAGGGGTAAGCGACAAATCACTCAACCTTAACTATATGACCTATATGGAGGGCATCATGGTGGGCAGCGCCTCGTTTGTGAGGGCGTGGGGCGACCGCGGCACATGGGGAGTGAGCGCATCATATATGGACTATGGCAGCATGCGCCAAACCACTGCCGACAATATCCAGACGGGCGAGTTTTCGGCCAAAGATATTATGCTGGGCGGAAGCGTAGCCTATAGCCTGTCTACTCTCTTCACAGGTGGCATCACAGCCAAGATAATATCGTCATCCATAGCGGGATATAACTCAATGGCAGTGGCAGTAGACCTGGGCATCAACTATTTTGACGAGGCGCAAGGGCTGAGCCTCTCGGCAGTGGCACGCAACCTTGGAGGACAGATAGACGCATACGACGAGGATTTTGAAAAGATTCCTTTCGACCTGCAGGTGGGCATAAGCAAGAAGATGGCCATGGCACCACTCAGATTTTCTGCCACACTCAACAACCTGCACGACTGGGACGACTCCTTCATACACCACCTCGCCATAGGTGCCGACATTTTTCTGTCTGACAATATATACATTGCTGGCGGATATAATTTCAGACGAAACAAGGAGATGAGAATTAGCGACGGCGAGGGTGAGAGCAGCCATGGAGCAGGACTCTCTTTCGGCGGTGGTGTGCAGTTGGAGCGATTTAAACTCAATGTGGCATACGCCAAATATCATGTGTCGGCCAGTTCGCTGCTCATAAATGTAAGTTACAGTCTATGACATAGCAAGACGAAGACTGACATAGCAGCGAGACAAGACGAAGGCTGACAGCCAAAATCAATAAGGAATAAGTAAAAAATTGAATATATATGAAAAAGATTACGATAGCCATCGACGGCTATTCTTCATGCGGCAAGAGCACCATGGCCAAAGACTTGGCTAAAGAGATTGGATATGTGTATGTGGACACGGGAGCCATGTATCGCAGCGTTACCCTCTATGCCCTGGAGCACGGCATGTTTGACGAAGATAATAATATAGATGCACGCAGACTGCTGGGCGACATGAGCAAGATAGTGATCAGTTTTCAGTTTAATCCAGCCACCGGGCGCCCCGATACCTATCTCAACGGTGTTTGCGTGGAAGACAAAATTCGCGGCATGGAGGTGTCTATCCGTGTGAGCATCATTGCCGCCCTACCCTTTGTGCGCACCGCCATGGTGGAGCAGCAGCAGCGCATGGGCAAAGACAAGGGTGTGGTGATGGACGGCAGGGATATAGGCACCACAGTATTTCCCGATGCCGAACTGAAAATCTTTGTTACCGCCGATGCCAAGGTGAGAGCACAGCGACGCTATGATGAACTGAAAGCCAAGGGTATGGCTGCCAATCTCGACGAAATATTGCGCAATGTGGAAGAGCGCGACTATATAGACACACATCGCGAGGTGAGCCCGTTGCGTAAGGCAGACGATGCTATCATTCTCGACAATAGCACCATGACCATAGCACAACAGAAAGAGTGGCTAATGGAGCAATATCGCCTCGCGACACTTTTCCATTAACCATTTGGGCGTGCTGGTGGCTCCGCAGATGCCTACTGTGGTCACACCCTCGAGCCATTCAGACTTTATCTCCTCAGGGCCTTCAATGAGATACGAATTGGCGTTTACCCTGCGGCACTCATTGAAGAGCACCTTGCCATTGCTGCTCTTGCGACCGCACACAAACAATACAAGGTCGTGGCGAGCGGCAAACTGGCTCACATTGGGCATACGGTTGGCCACCTGACGGCAGATGGTATCAAAACTCTTGAACACGGCACCAGGGGCTATATGCTCGTGTATATAGTCGATAATCTGGTGAAATTCGTCGAGTGACTTGGTGGTTTGCGAATACAAGAAGATGTCGCGACCAAAATCCAACCTCTCCACATCGGCAAGGGTTTCAATCACTATGGCCTTGCTATGGGTCTGACCCACTAATCCGAGCACCTCGGCATGACCATTTTTGCCAAATATCACTATCTGTGCATCGGGATTAGCATCATACTGGCTCTTGATCCTTTTCTGCAACTGTAGCACCACAGGGCAGGTAGCATCCACAATCTCTATATTGTTGCGACGCGCCATGTCGTAGGTCTCAGGAGGCTCGCCATGAGCCCTAAGAAGCACCTTCACATCGTGTAGGCGACTGAGGTCGTCGTGATTGATGGTTACCAGACCCATGCGCTTAAGCCGCTCACACTCCATGCCGTTATGCACGATATCGCCAAGGCAATAGAGGGTGCCGCCCTCGGCCAATATCATCTCGGCCTTGTTGATGGCAGTGGTGACACCAAAGCAAAACCCGCTGCCACTATCTATCTCTATCTGCAACTTGTTGGTGGTCATTGTTTCATTTTTGTGAAATACATATCGAGAAGTTCGCCTGCAGCGGCAAAACTCGTCTTTTGCCCATTGAGCACCGTCTGCTCGGCATGGGTGAGCATGGCTTGTATGGTTTCATCATGATAGAAACTATTTCGGAGTTGCTCGTTGATGGTTTCATACATCCAGTATTTGCTCTGCTCATTGCGGCGATAGTCGAAATAGCCATTGGCTTTTACAAACTCTACATACTCGGATATCATATCCCATATCTCCTTGACTCCCGTGCCATAGAAACCGCTATAGCAGAGCACCTTGGGGTCCCAACCGCTCTCTGACTTGGGAAAGAAATGGAGAGCATTACGGAAACTGGTGGCTGCCAAATGGCAACGGTCCACATTCTCTCCGTCGCACTTGTTGATAACTATTCCATCGCTAATCTCCATGATGCCACGCTTGATGCCTTGTAGTTCGTCGCCCGTGCCAGCCAACTGTATGAGCAGAAAGAAATCTACCATGGAATGGCATGCCGTCTCGCTCTGTCCCACTCCCACCGTTTCTACAAAGATATGGTTATATCCTGCGGCCTCGCAGAGGATTATAGACTCGCGGGTTTTGCGTGCCACACCACCAAGCGAACCAGCCGTTGGACTGGGACGTATGAATGATTTCGGATGCTGCGATAGTTTCTCCATGCGTGTCTTGTCGCCCAGGATGCTACCCTTGGAACGCTCTGAACTGGGGTCTATGGCGAGCACTGCCAGTTTGCCACCCCATCTGTCGAGCACGTGCATACCAAACTCATCTATGGATGTAGACTTGCCCGCTCCAGGCACACCACTGATGCCTACCCTCACCGATTGTCCGCTGTAGGGAAGGCATTTGTCTATCACTTCCTGTGCTTTCTGCTGATGTTGGGGATTGATGCTCTCCACAAGGGTGACGGCTTGACTGAGCACGGTCACGTCGCCCTTTATAATACCTTCTACCATCTCGCCAACGGTCAGTTCGCGACGGCGATAACGGCCACGGCGCATATATGGATTGATAATAGACGGCTGTTCCACACCGCCATTCACGGTTAGACCCTTATAGTCTTCGCTGTTTTCTGGATGTTCCATCGTATAGAGTTTATTTCTTTTTGTCGGTTCGCTATTTCGTTATATAGATATTTCGTTATATCTGTTTGTTATTACGCATTGTCAGTTCTTGGTGTTCACCTTTATCACGATCTTGGGATTGTCTGGATCGTTGGTAATCATAAGCACACGTGGAATCGACTTGGCTTTCTTTATCTGCTCCTTGATGGCTGTAATCTTGAGTGTGGTGGTCTCGCCAGGCTGCAGTTCGGCCTTGCCCAGGGTAACATTCAGTCCTGTGGTAAACACCTGTAGCGATGAGATAGCGAGAGCAGTGCGTCCGTTGTTTGTTATCTCGATAGTTCCACGTTTCTTCTTTTTTCCATTGAAGTCGAGGTTGAGTTCCTTGGCAGATAAGTTTATCTTAGGTGCATACTGCTTGACGTTGTCCTTGATGGCAGCAAAGGATGGCAGCAATACGGCAGTCACCACAATTTCTTTGTCTTGGCTGACGGTGTCGCCGAGATTATTGCCGAGATATACCGATGTTTGTGTCATTCCATAGTCATGCAGTTCGTTTGAATTGAGCGTTACCCTGATAATGCCAGGTTCGCCCGGTCTGAGATACTGCGGGGTGTATTGTGCTGTGAGATATGCTGGCATGTGCATAAGGTTTGGCTGCATGGTCTTCACACCGTCGTTGATTATGTGAATATCGAAATATGGTTTGTCGCCCTTGTTCACATCGTCAAACTCTATATTGTCGCAGTCTATGCGCAGGTCGCCCACTTTCACGGGGTATGCTCCGGCATAGTCTTTGACCTCTTCCACTACCATGCCTCTTATGGCCAGGTCTGTATACTGTCCGTTGCGGGTTTTTATTCTCACCTGCTTTTCGAAGTGCCCCATCTGTGCGGCATCGTAGGTAATCCTGATCTTGAATTTCTCTCCTCCTGCTATCTCCGTCTTGGGATAGTCGGCAGCAAGACATCCGCACGACACCCACACATTATCAATGGCTGTTTTCTTGCTGCCCTTGTTTTTGAGTTCAAAAACCGCCATAACGGGCGAACGGAATCCCACCTTTCCTATATCGAGATAACCGATTCCGTTTTTTGATGCTGACTTCTCCAATGGTGTTAACACCACGATCTTCTGTGCCGCCATATTGAGGGAGAATGCCGCCATAATGGCCATCATCTCCAGTTTTATTACCGATAGTTTCATTGTTGTCGTTTTTATTCTTTTATGTACATCTTACCACCCTTGGCTGCTCCACGGAATTCAGGTGCATAGGCACACTCTACGGTGCATGCGCCCATAGTATAGTCGCCTGCGCGGTCTATATAATACTCTGTTTCTATCACTCTTGTGCCCTTTGGCATCATGTCAATATAATAATATGTGGCGCAGTCTTTAACCATAGTATAGCATCCATATCTATATCCGCTCTTCTGCTGCACGGGTTCCATGCATGCTGCGCGCTTGTCTGCCACCTGCACAAAGTCATAATTCCTGTCGGCAGTGATGGTAATCCTCACTATAACCTTGTCGCCCACCTTCAACTGCTCTCCGCCTATTATCTCCCTCTTGACCGAGATGCCAGTGGATGCGTTGCCGATGTCTGCAGGATCTACGAGGCTCTGCACATACACGTTAGTCCATGCCTCACCTCGGTCTTTCTTTTCTATGGCAATGCTCTTGACCTTGCTATTACTTACCTTTGCCTTGCCATATCCCAGCATCTTTACAGACTCGGCCATATCTATCTTGGTGCCATCGGCAGTAATCACAGCCATGGTCTTATGGTAGAGGGCCTTGCCATTGCCATTGATGAAAGCATACACAGCATCTGAGGTGTTGATGATGTTGTCCCATATCTGTGTGCGCTTCTGCGAGAGTAGCCATCTCTTCATGCCACTGATGGTGGCCGTATCCTCGGGTGTCACCATCTGCAGGGCTTCAATGGCCGCCGTCTGAGTTGGTATGGTATAGTCGCGCCATGAGTAGGTGGCTCTGCGTGTATTGTAATACATGCCAAGTTTGGCATCGCTCACGAGATATTCCTTCAGGCTGCGTGCATAATCGGCAGCCATGTTTTTTTCGCCACGCTTTGCCAGTATCACTGTGGTCATAGCCTTGTCTTGTATGGTCTGACTCTTGATATTCTTTTTGATGAGTGCCATCAGATAGTCGGCAGCCTCTTTTGCCTCTCCGCTCAACTTACGGTCGGCCAATGCAGCCACATACATATATCTCAGGGCATTGATAGTAGGACGACGCTCCACGGTCTTCGGGCGCTTCTTCAGTTCCTTCATCTCTTTTATCAGTTGCTTGTCCATATAAGCGTAGGCTTTTTTTAGCATCGCCTCTGTACCGTTGTTGCCCGTTATATTGCTGACTCTTGTGAGCATCTCGCTCACCCATACGGTCAGGAAGAGGTTGCCATCCATGCCCTTCCACCATGCAAACGAACCATCGGCATGCTGCAGTGCGCCCAACTTATCCATACCTGCCGCGATGCGGTTTGAGATATTATTATTGTCGAAGAATTCGCTTAGTCGTGCCATTCTGTCGGCTTCGCTCTCGGCATCTGCCATCCATGGTGTCTCCCTAAGCATTATCTCCTTAAGGTCCTCATTCTGCTGCAAACGACTGGTGACATTGCCGTCAGCCTGCTGCCAAGCATCCACAGCATTCTTGATGTTGGGATAGAGGGTAGCCACATGCCTGCCCAGCATGTTGGCATAGAGGGCTGCACACTGGTCCACGACATTGTCTGACTTCGGCAGGGCTACGGATGGCAGGGCCTGCACTACCATCCATGCGGGATTGGCGCTATGCTCCACCATGATATTCTTCACCTCACCGCCTTTTGTTTTCATCTCAGCCATATTGATTGTCTCTATGCCTGGGGCGATCTGTGTGATGGTTCTGCTCTGTGTGATCATCTGTTTGTCTGACAATACAGGCAGATAGTGCTGCTCGGCATCGGTATGCTTGCCGTTGTCGGCCTTTACCACGCAAACGAGCAACTGCTCCTTCTTTGGTCTAAATGTAAACGACACTGTGGCTGTGGCATTGGCACCCACCTCAAAGGATTTGCGCTCTGTCATCACTGTTTCTCCCGTTTCTGGGTCTTTGAGTGTTATGGTGGCAGTGCCCTTGGTGGCATCTTCGGTCATATTGCTGATGCGTGAGATGATGATTGCTCTGTCGCCCACTCTCACGAAGCGTGGCATGTTGGGCTGCACCATCAGTTCCTTTTGCGCTATGGTCTTGCCTTCTATGTATCCCGTCATCACATCCTTGGTATGTGCCACTCCCATGAAGCGCCATGTGGTGAGTGCATCTGGCAGTGTGAAGGCTATGCTCACGGCACCCGTAGAGTCGGTATGCAGGCTTGGATAGCAGAAAGCAGTCTCGGCCAAATTGTCTCTTATCACATCCTTGTCGTCAGCAGTCTCCTCTACAGCAGTGCTCTCAGTATTTGCTTTCTTATTCACTGCTCCTCTCCCCCTAACTTTAACATCGTTGCTTGCCTCTGGTGCTACCGCCTCAACACAGTCAAATACCTTAGCAGCAGACATCATTGGTTTGGGTTGCCCTCCTACTCTTACTGCTAATTCTTTAAATCCATTGAATTGGTATGGGGGATAGAAGCGTCCGAAGAGTTGCTCATCGAGATGTGATGGTTGGAATGAGATGGTCTTCAACCACTGTCGCTGTGCTGCTGCTATTATCGACTCCTGCCAAGAGCGTGTGCCTGCCACCGACATGTATGGCTGCGACACATAGGGATTGTTGGCAAAGCCGAGTCTGTGTGGAACTATCATGTCGAGCGAAGAGTCATACATAGTGGCAAAGAGCGATGCGTCTGTCATTTTGCCATCTGGTCTCTTCACGGTGAGTGTCCATGTTTCCTGCTGTCCCGGTGTCAGTCGGTCGCGGAAGGTGGTCCATGCCATATCGAGGGTTTTCGTTGGCAGTGGTCGGCGTATGCTGGCAGTATGGTTATACATCTTGCCGTTTTTAACCCATGAATAGCAGAGGGTCAGTCCATTGCCATATTCTTTCTTGTATACAAGTTTGCGGTTGATAATATGGTTGCTTATGGTGGTGGTGCCCTTGTCCACAATCTTGTTGCCAGCCAGGAGGTAATACATTATATATACATCCCGGTCTGACGAGCCCACCTGCATGGTTATGGGTGTCTTGGCATCTTCGAAATGGTCTGCAGAGAGATAGAACCAGTCATCGGTGGTCACGCATGGACGTTTGTCGTCGAGATTAAATGTCACCACCTCGGTTTTTATTGTGTCTTGCTGGCAGATGGCCTCAACGGTATGCTTGCCAGATGCCAACCGTTTGCTTATATGGCATGGTGTGATGGTTTGTGCCTCCACCCATTTGCCGCCATCTATGCGGTATCTCAATGGCGATGCCATGTCGGCACCTGCGGCATTGCGGTAATGGAAGGTGATGGCAGTGAGAGAGTCGGCAAGCACCTTGTCGGGCAGGTCACAAGATAGCACGGTCTCACGTGTACCGTAGGGCAACGAGAGCACTGCCTCATGCGATTCGCCAGCCATATCGGTAACCTTCACCCGGGCCTTGAACGAGAAGAAGAGAGCGGGCTTTCCCTTTATCTGCGGCATGTCAATGGGTACTCTTATTTCGAAATGTCCGTCATTATCGGTAATGGTACTGTCGGTACTTATGCTCTTGGTTCCCAAATATTGCATACACTCATCATCGAGCATGAAATGGCGGAGGAAGGGGTTCCACCAGAATGCCCTCTCTCGTGTCACGCTATAGGTGACGGTGGCATTCTGCACGGGCACACCTGCAAACGAGGCTGCAGTGGCTCTCACCACCACGGTGTCGCCCTCGCCATAACGCTCTTTCACCTCTGGCAACTGTATGCGGAATGTGGGGCGCTTATACTCCTCAACTCTAACCATCGCCGATGAGTAATGGATGTTTACTCTCCATGCGCCACCCAGACGACCCTTTGGAATCACGAAATCCACTGAGCATTTGCCATAGTCGTCGGCAGTCACGTCTTTTGTTTCCACCACCTTGCGGTTGGCATCCATGAGTGTGGCAGTAACCTTCTCTCCTGCCCTCACCTTGTCATTGAAGCATGAGTCGGAGGTATAGAGCACCGTGGATGCGTGGATGGTCTGACCCGGACGGTAAATAGCCCTGTCTGTCATTACTGGCGACTGATAATTTGTTGTCTCGTTGGCTTTGCCTGCATAGAAATAGGCAGACACATACGATCTCTTGTATGCCTTATCGTTGTCGGTATACACATACACATTATTCCTATGCTTGGAATCTGCGTCTACCTTTGCATTCTTTACTGGCTTGCCGCTTTTTGAATCAACCACGGTATAAACTTTCTCCTTGTTGGGCAGCATGGTGGCCACCACAAAGAGGTTGCTGACATGATAGAGCATACGCACATTGTCTGACACGTTTGGCGATGTCACCTCAATGAGGTATACACCCTTGGGCAGTGGGGCTATGAGCACCGAGTCGTTGATGGTTTGGTATGGTGGCATTCCATGGTATTCTTTCTTCATGGTACGCTCTTCCATGAGTGTCATCTTCTGCTTTATCTTCCTGTAGTCCTTGCTGTCTGAGGGGTTTAGTTCGGTCTTTCCGTCGAGGTTGGTGCGATATATGTTTACTGTTATGCTGGTCACATTCCTCATATCGCTCAGATGTAGCCATGACTGCTCATCGTCTCTCACCATCACATCATCCACCTTGGCCTCAAAGCCTGGAAGGGTGAGAGACATCTCCTCGTTTCTCAGACTCTTGGCACCCTGCCATGCTCCCCATTTATCGAGGGCATAATGGATATAACTTATCTTATCTTCAATGGTCACATCATCAAACTGTTTCATGCACTCATATCGGTAGATGGCAGCCTCTCCGGCCACGTCGAGATCCTCATATCTGTCGATGAGCGAATCGATGAAATGCACTTTCTCCGATTTTCTGAGTTTGTCCTTCACGGGGTCGTCTTTATACTCCTTGAGCAGTTCGAGTGCCGATATGCATGTGGCCCTTCTGTTGCCGCTCTTGCTATAATAGTCGTAGAGTGGTTTGAAGTTATGTGTTTCATAACCTATCACGCTGAGCAGGTCATTGCCAAACACCTGAGCATTATATCCTTTCACTATCACGGGTTCATAATCGTCGGCTTTCACCTGTGCCAGTTTATCGGGATGTGCCATGGCCTCCTGGCGATAGTGTTCTGCCAAAGATTTGAGGCTGTCATTCTTTGCGCCACTCATCTCGCCATATATTCTGTAGAGCACAGCAGAGAGCACGGCCCTGGCGGCAGGGTCTTGTTCTGACTTCTGTCGCTTGGCTATTATCTCCACCACGCTATTTAGCGAGTCGGGGTTTACATCATTTATAGCGGCGGCATATTCCACGCTTGCTTTCACCCATTGTCCGTAGTTGCGGTCGTTGTTGGCCATGGTCATGATACGTTTCAGGATGTCTGCTTTCTGCTGAGGCAAGTCTTTGCGGTCGGCCTCGCTCACCTGTTTCCACATATTGCTGTAGGTCTGGGCAAAAGCGCCAGTCCAGAGCATCATCATAATAATTATCGCAAACAGTTTCTTCATAGTCATGATAGTTGTCGTTATGTATACCAAAAGACATAGTTTTTACAAAGGTACGATAATTATATGAGAAAAGAATAATAATGTAGGCAAAATATTGAAAGCGTTTTGTATTTTTAGCAAATGTTCACTACCTGCTCCCGAGTGTATACACCTATGCTTAGGAGTTCTTTTCATATTCCTCCCATTCTTTCATGGCCTGCTGCCAATCGGTGGTTTCGCCTGCTGCCACAGACTCTGCGGCCTTGGCAGCCATGTCGCGCTCACGGTCGCGTGCCCGTTTCTCTTTCATTGCCGCTATGGTGGCATCGTCGAGTATATGGATGGCGCCACGACCTATGGCAGCCATGAGTTCTTCTCGTCCGAAGGCTTTGCCCTGCTCATTGAAATCAGAGATATTGAATTCGAAGTTGACTCGCAACTGATGTCTTATCTGCTTTTGCTGAAAGCGTGTGCCGCTATTCTTTCGCTCCAACAGTTTGCCTATTATGTCTATCTCGTGTTGTGAAAACTTGTTTCTACCCATGATAATATTATTAATTTGTTTGTATGAGTTAATCTTGCACTGCAAAAGTAACAAATAAAAGCCGAACAACCAAGAGAATTAAAGAAAAACAGGGCTGACTCATCACGAGCCAGCCCCTAAA
>SAMEA3663092__coassemble_51_pt1 | contig 49108 bp, 41 predicted proteins | sample SAMEA3663092__metabat2_high_PE_017 | metagenome-assembled genome bin SAMEA3663092 (sample SAMEA3663092) | pig gut metagenome | biome: pig gut; feature: pig-associated habitat; material: faeces | place: France | collected 2012 | reverse complement strand
ACACTTTGGTTGAGAAGGAAACGAGTCAGGGTCGCATAGACTGCGTATTGGAATGCCCCGACTATGTCTATATCTTTGAACTCAAACTTAACTCCACGGCAGACATAGCATTGAAGCAAATCGAGGATAAGGGTTATGCCCTGCCATACGCTGCCGACCCACGCAAGATATTCAAGGTAGGCATCAGTTTCTCGTCTGCCACGGGCACAGTAAACGACTTCAAGTGGGTATAGTATTTCCTTGCCCTTGATGCCAGAGATTTTATCAGTATGCAGAATTCATGAAGCAAATCAACCAGATATTACCCACAAAAAAAAGAGAGCGTCACCTCCGCTGAGGGCGCTCTCTTTCAAGTCTAAATATAAAAGCGAATATCTGTTGTGTATATAAGAATTATCTCTTGGTATGTAGGCTATTACTTTGTGAATACCTTTGTTACTGTGCCATCGGCATTGCGGATGATGCGCAGACCACGGCCAGACGCATTGATGCTTCCACCTGATACATTTATGCGACGACCAGACATGTCATAAACGGCAGGTGTTGTGTTGGCGGCACCATTGATGGTGTGGTTGATGCCAGTGGCAGGAGCCTTCACGTTGACATCATCGATGCAGAAATAGGCAGGAGTGTTGAGTCCATAGATACCGCTGTCTGAACCCTCAAGGGCAAAGGAGATGGAAGTCACTGTGCCCAGAGCAGAGAGGTCCACCCACTGCCATGTGTTGATGGCATAGTGCTTGGCAGGGTCGCTGTCGCGATAGTCTGCAAGATAATACTCCACGGTAGTGGTGTCGCCCGATGCGGTATTGCCTGTGAAGATTACCTTGAGCCAGTCGCCCTGCTCAAACTTGTGAGCATAGGCATCTCCATTGAGTATGGTGTTCATGGTGTAGGCACTATTGATGATATACAAGCCGCTCACCTCCGTACCCTCAGGAGCAGCTGGAATGCCGATAGTGCCTTTGCTGAAGGCCACGGCATATGTGCTGCTGTTGTGGCCGCCGCCCACCACATTGTTGTATTGGTCGGCAAAGCCATCAAACTTGGTGGCTGTAGAATTGCTGAATGCAAATCCCTCCCAGCTATACCATGAGAGGCTGTAGGTGTTGCTGAACGAGAAGGCACCGCTGAGGAACATACCATTCATTTGGTTGTCGCCATAAATGCCAATGCCAGGTTCTCCCTTATAGTCGGGGCCTGCCCATGAAGACTCGCTCTCGAGCCATAAATTCTCGAATGTAGCAGCTGCAGTCTGCCCAGTCACTATTACTCTGCAGGTATCGATGTCTGTATTGCCGTCGGCATCGGTAACAGTGGCGTAATAATCACCACATTCGGTGGGAGTTACCTCAAAGGTGGTCATGTCAACATTTTCGAGGTTGGTGGTGCCCAAGATGTTATGGCGACTATCTGTCCATGCTATGGTGAACGGAGCAGCGCCTTCGGTGACATAAGCCGTGAGGGTGGCCTTTGACCCCAATGAAACGGTAACTGTAGATTCGGCTGTGATATCAATGGCAGCCGATGCTGCTGAGGGGCATAACACTGCAGATGCAGCAATCACAATCCCCAACGAGTAGAGTTTGTTCATAATACTTATATGTTTGATTTAAAAAATAGTTGTCTGACAGTCCATCCTCGGGACACACAGATTAATGACTGCAAACGGCAGGTCTTCTGACTTTGTCGTCTGGTGGCAAACACCTTCCCGGATATTACTCCAGTGGCATATCGTTTGCCCCGATAAAGACGGCTTACAGCAGCGGGACTGTTCGGGATTTCCACCCGATTCCCTTTTAATCACCAACGTATTGGTAAACCGTTGCAGGCGCAAAGGTAATAAAAATAATTAAAACAAGCACAAGAACTGGAGATTTTTTTGTAATTTTGCACCCAGATAGTTCCATACTGATATAAATATCTCTTGTGGACAGGAAACATACATAATTATATAATAATTTTCTAACATCGTTATGGCAAAAAAAGCTTTACTCATGATTCTCGATGGATGGGGAATCGGCAAACACGGAGTTGGCGACGTTATCTTCAATACTCCCACTCCTTATCTCGACTATCTTAATGCAGTTAGTGCACACTCACAACTCGATGCTTCAGGTGAAGATGTGGGACTACCCGACGGACAAATGGGCAACTCAGAGGTGGGACATCTCAATATCGGTGCAGGTCGAATAGTATACCAAGACCTGGTGAAGATCAACCGTGCATGCAAGGACGGCTCTATCCTCGAAAACCCAGAAATCAAAAATGCTTATGGCTATGCCAAGGCCAACGGCAAGAAACTCCATCTCATGGGACTGACCTCTGATGGCGGTGTGCATTCTTCTCTCGACCATCTGTTCAAACTGGTGGAGATAGGCAAGGAGTATGGACTCGACAAGGTGTTTGTGCATTGCTTCATGGACGGTCGCGACACCGACCCCAAGAGCGGCGCAGGCTTCATCAAGCAACTCACCGATGTATGCCAGGCCAATGGTGCCGCCATTGCCAGCATAGTAGGACGTTTCTATGCCATGGACCGCGACAAGCGCTGGAACAGAGTGAAAGAGGCTTACGACCTGCTCGTTGAGGGCAAGGGCAAGCAGGCAGACGATATGGTGAAAGCCATGGAGGAGAGCTATGCTGAGGGAGTAACCGACGAGTTTGTGAAACCTATACATAACGCTACCGTAGATGGCACTATTAGCGAGGGCGATGTGGTGATATTCATCAATTTCCGCAATGACCGCGCAAAGGAACTCACACAGGTGCTCACACAGCAGGACATGCCAGAAGAGGGCATGCACACTATCAGCAACCTGCAGTATTACTGCATGACTCCCTACGACGCTTCTTTCCAGGGCGTTCATATCCTCTTCCCAAAAGAGAATGTGACCAATACACTCGGAGAGTATCTCAGCGCACAGGGCAAGAAACAGTTACACACAGCCGAAACAGAGAAATATGCACATGTAACCTTCTTCTTCAATGGTGGTCGCGAGGCTCCTTATGAGGGTGAAGATCGCATACTGGTGCCATCGCCCAAAGTGGCCACCTATGACCTCAAGCCCGAGATGAGTGCCTATGAGGTGAAAGACAAACTGGTGGGTGCCATCAATACCCAGGAGTATGACTTTATCGTGGTAAACTTCGCAAATGGCGACATGGTGGGACATACTGGAGTGAAGAATGCCATTGCCAAGGCCGTGGTGGCTGTAGACAAATGCGTGAGTGAGGTTATCGAGGCTGCTAAGGCCAACGACTATGAGGCTATCATCATTGCCGACCACGGAAATGCCGACAATGCCATCAATGAAGACGGAAGTCCAAACACTGCACACTCACTCAATCCCGTACCGTTCATATACGTAACCGACAACAACAGCGCAACAGTCAAAAACGGACGTTTGGCCGATGTCGCTCCTTCTATCCTCCATATCATGGGACTGGAGAAACCTGCCGACATGACCGGCGAAAACCTTATCGTTGACTGATGAACGTAAAAATCGAAGAGTCGTGGAAACAGCATGTGGGAGACGAGTTTGACAAACTCTATTTCCTCGACCTCACAAACTTTGTGAGAGACGAATACCTCCACCACACATGCTACCCTCCAGGCAACCAGATATTCGAGGCCTTCAATCTCTGTCCCTTCGACAAGGTGAAGGCAGTGATTATCGGACAGGACCCCTATCATGAACCGGGGCAGGCACATGGCTTGTGCTTCTCGGTTAATGATGGGGTGCCTTTCCCCCCATCGCTTGTAAACATATTCAAGGAGATAAATATGGATCTCGGCACCCCCATGCCCACATCGGGCAACCTCGTCAGATGGGCACGCCAGGGAGTATTGCTGCTCAATGCTACCCTCACCGTGAGGGCTCATCAGGCTGCCAGCCATCAGCGCCGCGGATGGGAGACATTCACAGATGCTGCCATAGAAGCACTGTCGAGAGACCGCAACAATCTCGTCTTTATCCTATGGGGAGGCTATGCCCGCAGCAAGGCGAGGCTCATAGACCATACACGCCACCTCGTGCTCGAGTCGGTACACCCATCACCATTGTCTGCCAATAGGGGAGGGTGGTTTGGCAATCACCATTTCTCGCGTGCCAATGCTTACCTCGTTGAGCATGGGCATGAGGCCATAGTGTGGTAACACCCAATTATTTGCCATTTGGATGCCAAGCGGCAATAAAACATTGATAACAGTATGATTTTTGAAATTGATAATGTGCTCCTGTCGTCAGACATCATCACAGAGATGTTCTGTTGCGATCTTGACAAATGCCATGGTATATGCTGCATTGAGGGAGATGCTGGCGCACCCGTCACCATGGATGAGGTGGCGGCAATAGAAGAGAGTATGGATGCTGTGTGGGAGCAGTTGAGCGCCACAGCACAGTCGGTCATCGACCGCCAGGGTGTGGCATACGTGGATGAAGAGGGCGACATGGTTACCAGCATAGTGGGTGGCAAAGACTGCGTGTTTACCTGCACCCAGCAAGGATGCTGCCTCTGCGCCCTTGAACGGGCCTACCGTGATGGCAAAACAGGATTTAGCAAACCAGTGAGTTGCGCCCTCTATCCCATAAGAGAGAAAAGGTTGCGCACGGGGCAGGTGGCATTGAGTTATCACCGCTGGAACGTGTGCCGCGATGCCGTGGTAAAAGGCAGGCAACTGCAATTACCCGTATACAAATTTCTGAAGGAACCGCTCATACGGCGCTTCGGACCGGAGTGGTATGAGCAACTGGAGATATTGGCCGACGAGGTGGCAAAAACTAACTTCTCCTAAACTCTGACGGCGACATGCCCACATGCTCCTTGAAATACTTGCCCATAAAGGATTGGTTGGGGAAGTTGAGTTCCTTGGCTATCTCCTTGATGCTCTTGGAACTGTTTTTGAGCATTGTGCGCATCTCAAGGGTTACATAACTGTCTATCCATTCGTTGGGAGTGCGTTTGCTTATCAACTTGATGGTTTCAGACAGATGCTTGGGAGATATGCACAACTGGTCAGCATACCATGCCACCCTGCGCTCGGTGCGGAAATGTGTTTCTACTAAATGGAGAAATCGTGTGAAGAGACTCGCACCACTTTTATTTCCCTCTTCCAGCCCGCTGTTGAATCTCATTATTACATTACTCAGGTCATAGAGCATGGCCAGCATGAGGGTGCCCACCAACTCCTTACGGTAATGATTGCTGATGTCGGCGGCCTTTGTCTTGAGCAGGTAGAAATAACTACTGAAGGTCTCGCACTCCCTGTCTGTGAGCCTCACCACGGGATGATTGCGCGAGAAGAGTAGCAGCGTAGACAGGTGGCTCACATTCTGAATAATATCATAAAAGAAATTCACCGACACCATCATGCATAGTCCATCTAAATTGTCGGAGAAATGAATATCGTCAATGATGTGCCTGTCTGTGATGATGATGATATCGTTGGCTGAGGCGTGACGTGGCTCGGTGTCTACTGTATAGTCAATCTCGCCCTTGGTGCATAGAGCCACAAGTATGAATGTCATCCTCCTGGGCTGCAGCGCCATGAGAGAATGGGTCAGATTGTCTGCAAAGAGCACGTCATTGTCCACAAAGTCTGAATTGGCAAAGTCTCGCTTTGCCCTCTGGAAATTTGAGTCTGCGATATTTTGTTTCATACTGCAAAGATATATCATTATTTTCTAAGTATCATACTATTTGTTACTTTTTGACCATTTATTCTTTCTTTTTAATAATTGTTTTGTAATTATTATGACTAACTTTGCACACGATAATGCTAACTATACAAAAATGAGATATCTCACCATAATCTTTACACTTATCTCCCTTGCTGCCTGTGATGGGGTTTTTCATTATCATCCTTATGATGTGAGGTTTGATGGACCATACGATATCAACAAGCGCAACATGCAGACAATAGAACAGCAATGCCTCAACAAGGATACCCTTGTGTTTGCATTCGTGAGCGACTCCCATAACTGGTTGTCGAGCACCGAAGACATGGTTAAGGATGTAAATTCGAGGTCGGAGATAGACTTCGTCATTCATGGCGGCGACCTTACAGACTGCGGCACCACAAGAGAGTTTGAGTGGACACGCTCCATCCTGCAGAAACTGCGCAAACCCTATGTGGCACTAATTGGCAATCATGACTTCCTCGGCACTGGCGAAGAGGTGTTTCTGCAAATGTTTGGTCCTCTTGACTTCAGTTTCATTGCAGCCAGAATAAAGTTCGTATGCCTCAATACCAATGCCACTGAGTATAACTATCTCGCCGCCGTGCCCAACTTCGATTTCATGGAAGAGCAGTTTCATAGCGATTCGCTACTCTTCGACCGTACCATAGTTTGCATGCATGCACGACCATATAGCGAGCAGTTTAATAATAATGTGGCCAAGTCATTCGAACTGTATATGCATTTCTTTCCCGGACTTATCTTCTGCCTTAATGGTCACGACCACTGCTTTCAGGCCGACGAGATATATAATGACGGCGTGATGTATTATGGAGTTGACTGCCTCGACCACCGCAACTATTATCTCATCACCATAACACCCGACAACTATGAAATCGAGAAGATACATTACTGATATTGCCAATATGATGATGAGTAGAGCAATGCTTGCCGTGACTCTGGTAGTCATGATATTTTCTGACGCCAAGGCAGAGACTCGAATGGATATAGATACCGTCAGTGCAGATACTGCTGTGGTATCAACAACCATCACCACAGAGGCTATCATCGACAGTCTTTACAATAGAGATGTAGACTTATACGAAATGCCAAGGCAAGAAACAGGATATGACAGACGTGTTCACAGGATACGCAAACATTGGGATTCGCTCATACCTACGCAGACCATTGCTCAGTATGCCGGCAATATGGGTGTCTTCTCGTTGGGAGTGGGATGGGAATATGGAAAGCACGGGCAGTGGGAAACCAACTTGCTGTTTGGCTATCTGCCCAAGTTCCGCTCTGACCGTGCCAAGATAACCATTACCTTGAAGGAGAACTTCATTCCGTGGGGACTATATGTCAAGGGCGGTTGGTTGGCCGAACCCCTTTCATGTGGACTTTATCTCAATACTATCCTTGATGGTGATTTCTGGGATAGACAGCCAGAGCGTTATCCTGATAACTATTACCCATATCTCTCTACCAAAGTACGAATAAACGTGTTTCTTGGGCAGCGCATGACCAAGATTATTCCGCACAACAAGCGAAAGACCATCAAGAGCATAACCTTCTTTTATGAGGTGAGCACCTGCGATGTATACTTGCGCACCATGATTCAAGACCGCAAGGTGACGCTATGGGATATCATCGGTCTGTCTATTGGTATCAAGACGCAACTGTTTTAACGCTAAAAAACTTTTGAAGGTGCTGAAAAGGTGATGAATCAATACCACGACCATTTGGTTTGAGCGCACGAGTCTATCTCTATGCCCTCCACATTGGTGATGCGCTTATGGTTGAAAGTGCTGTCGCCCTGTATGATTGCCATCCACTGACCCGATGTGGAGAAACGGCGGCATGCCTGCTCATCATCCTTGCCTGTGCAGATATAATGCAGACCATTGATATTCAAAGTGTCGCCTCGGTGCATGCCCCTGAGCGTAACCCTTACCCAACCGTCAAACCATCTTGCAAAATAATATCTGACGCTGCCATCCATATCATCGAAATAGGTGTAGGGGAGTATATTGCTTATTCTTAATACCTTATGCCAAGGTTGGCGCAATGTGAATATATTAGGTGACGGCAAAAGGGCAGGTGCGCAGTGGTTGAATGCCGTATCTTGTAGGCTTATGCAGTGCCTATCTGTTGTCACGTCTATGATACCATCAAACAAAGACCATGTACAAGGATTCTGGAGTACACCATAAACCCATTCATTACCATTGGCTGCATTGCCCTTAATGGTACGGCATTTCCATGTGGAGTCAGAATGAAAAATGATGGTGTTGCCCAGATTGTCGATGCCATGCCCAGAGCATGAGATTATGGCAGGCGTAGGCTTGGCAGTAGTGCTGCCATTGCATGGCGGACATGTCCATACGGCAATGATATTTCTGCCGCGACGCATAAATCGTGTGATATCATACCTCACTATTTGTTCGGCTCTTGATGGTTCCATCACGTTGACAGTAGCATTATAGCCATTCACATATACAGCCATGCGACCATTGCAGGCTATATCGGCAATCATCTGCTGGGGCTTAGACTCGGCTATAATCTCCTTCCAAAACACAGTCTGGCTGTCTGTAGGCATGTCTGGATGAGATATCCATGACATGCTCCACTGCTGGCCGTGGCATGCCAATGCAACAATGAGAAGGATGATTATAGCGGCACTTCTGCTCATAACAGTTTCTTGGTCTGACCCTGCTTGATTTTTATTCTCATGTCATTGCCGTTTACCCTAATATTGGCGGTGCCTGTTTTCTTGGATGTAATGCTCAAACTGGTCACCACTCCGTTTTTCCATGCCATGTCTATCTCATATCCGCCACGGGCACAGATGCCGCTCACTGCTCCCTCACTCCAGTTGTCGGGTAGGGCAGGCAGGAGAACGATAGTATCATTGTGGCTCTGCACAAGCATCTCGCAAACACCTGCCGTGCCACCGAAATTGCCATCTATCTGGAATGGTGGATGGGCGTCGAAGAGGTTAGGGTATGTGCCGCCAGAGCGACGCTTGTCCTTGCCGTTATAATTGTCTGGCGACACGTATGTGAGCAATTTGCGGAATATATGGTATGCCTCTTTGGCTTTGCCGAGGCGTGCCCATAGGTTTATGCGCCACCCCGTGCTCCAGCCCGTTGTGTTGTCGCCCTTTATCTCGAGACTCTTGACGCATGCTGCCATGAGGCTGTCTTGTGAGATGTGATGACCAGGATAGAGTCCGATGAGGTGGGACTGGTGGCGGTGCTGCCAATCGGCATCATCCCAGTCGTAATACCACTCCTGCAGGTTGCCCCTCTTACCTATAGAGTAGGGATGCAGGTGTGCCAGCGCATACGACAACTGCGACTGTAGGTCTGGGTCGACATTTAGTATCTTGGCTGCCTTGAGAGTGTTGATAAAGAGTTCGCGAATGATGGCCAGGTCTGCGGTGGCGCCATAGAGGGTGGCACCCTTATATCCCTTGTCATTCACATATACGTTTTCTGGAGATGTGCTTGGCGCAGTGATCAGTTCACCCTCTTTCTTGGGATTCTCAATAAGCCAATCAAGGCAGAACTCCGCAGCCCCTTTCATCAGAGGGTATGCTTTCTGACTGAGATAATCACTATCCTGACCAAAGAGATAATGCTCCCATAAGGTGTTTACAAGCCAGGCGCCGCCCATGTTCCAATTGGCCCACTTGGGACTAAATTCCTTTTCTCCCACAGGGTTTGCCATGGCCCAGATATCGCTGTTGTGTCCGGCGCACCATCCGCGATGTATGCCATAATAATGACTCGCTACCATGCGGCCATTGGCAGCCATACTGCTGATAAACGATTCCAAAGGCATGACCATCTCGCTCAGGTTGCTTACTTCTGCCGGCCAGTAGTTTTCCTCCAGGTTGATATTTATCGTATAGTTGCCGCGCCATGGCGAATAGAGGTGTGGCGACCATAGTCCCTGCAGGTTGGCAGGCACACCCTCGGTGCGTGAGCATGAAATGAGCATATACCTGCCATACTGAGTATAGAGGGTTTCGAGATATGTATTATTGTCGTTGTTGTCGGTATAACTCTTGAGTTGTTCATCGGTGGTCTTTGATAAGTTGGCGTCTTGCTTGCCCAACTGCAGTTTCATGCGGTCGTAGAGGCGCTTATAGTCAGCCACATGTCTCTCCCGTATCTCATCATACGAGATATTGGCGGTATGCCAAGCATCATCAGTAGCTGTTTCAAGATAGTTGGCCCCTTCGTTCACAGGATGCTTGTCGGCACCGTTGAAACTCGTTGCGTTCACCCAGTATATGATCACTTCCGAGGCATTGGTTACGGTGATGGAAGAGTCGGCATGTGCCGTAGTGGCTGCATTGTCTGTCACCACCCTCATGTATGTGCTGAAATGAATGCTGTTGGTTGGGTCGCCCATGGCATGGCCAGTCATGGCGATCTGTTGCTTACTGCTTTTTGTCTTGTGCGGCACCTTAGAGCCCATGGTAATTCTGATGTTGACGCCTTTGGGACTAAGGCTTCTTATCCTGCATGCTATGAGGCGGTCGGGATGAGAGGCGATATATTCGCGTGTGATGCCGATACCATTTCGGCTGTATCTGTCGCTACATATAGCGCTGTCTATATCCAATTGCCGCGAGTATGCCGTCACCTCCCCTTTGTTGAGGTCATCGATGGTTACGTCTGCCAATGGCTGGTAGTGGGCCGAGTTATGCCCCTGAATATTGCGCTGCAACTTGTCAGCCTTGGCATAGTCTTCCTTAAAGAGAGCCTTGCGTATGTCTGGCAACCATTTATAGGCATCTTCGTCTTCATTTGGGTCAACGGGCTGTCCAGTCCAAAACGTTATATCATTGAGTGATAATATATTGGTGTCGGCACCGCCGTAAATTAAGGCACCCAATTTACCGTTGCCAATGGGTAGTGACTCTTCAAAGTAATCAGCCTGATGGTTGTACTTGAGCACCATGGGCAACTGTTGTGCCACCATACGCTCATTGGCGGCCACTGCCTGTTGGGTGCTGAGACCCAACGAGGCAGTGCTTATTATTACACAAAGAATATCCGTTTTGGTTATCATAGTCTTATTTCATTTGTTTTATTTTAGTTGTTTTATTTCATTTGTTTTATTCCGTTTGCTTTGCCTATGTTAGAACACATAGATACTGTATCCCTTGACGGTGGCCTTGGTGTCCTGCTCGGCGCATGGCAAACATTCGATGCCACTCACGGTCATCTCGCTGCCCATGTCGAAGATTACCACCTGGTTGCCCTTATGGTTGCCCTTGGCTCTCCAGAATGTGCTCTCCTGCAGGTCTATGATCTTGTCGGCAGTATGATTGCCGCCTTCGGCATCCTCGCTGCTCACATAAGCTGTCTTCCAGTTGTCGCGGTTGATACGCTTGCCGTTACCATCGTTGGCATATATTTCGGAGATTGCTGCTACTGCCTTGTTGTGGGTACTCTGGCATGCCACGGCTAAATAGCGTCCCTTTGTCTTTTTGCCGAATGATATCTTCTGCCATCCTGTTATCAGGGCGAACTCACCCGAAGCAATGGCTGTGCGGTTGTCTATGCTCACCTTGTCATTGGTGGTCTGCACGCTCTTGTCTCTATTGGGCAACTGCTTGTCTAACTGAGGTGTGGCCAGACCAGACACCACGGGAGAACCTGTAGGACCGATAATGTCGAGTACGATCACTTCATTCTTGCCTTTCTTCAACCAGCATCCAGGCACAAAGAGAGTCTGCTGCGGACCAATATGCCAGAAGCGTCCGATGGCATGGCCATTCACGTATACCTGACCCTTGCCAAAGGCTTCCATATTTAAATAGGTGTCGCCAACCTTCTTGAGCATAAACTCACCATGATAATAACCAGCATTACCCAATCGTGTGGCATTGCCACCATGAGCATGACTCACGATTGCCTGACGGGCGCGGTCGTAGTCATCTGGAATGGTGCTCTGGGTCATTTTGGTAAGTTGGATGGTCTCCTTATAGTTGTCATTCTCATTGGTTATGGTCACATCGCCAGTGATACCCTTGAAATCCTTGATGGCTCTGCCGAAGTTTATGCGTCCCATAGCCTCAATGAGTATGGTGATATGGCATTTGCCTTGTGTGGCTGGCAGCGAGATAGATGTCTCATTGTTGATGCGGTTTATGGAACCCACATGCTTTCCGTTTATGAAAACACGTGCATAGTCGTGACAACCATTGATGGTAAGGATGCTGTTTGCTTTTACTTGAGGAATGTCGGCCTCGTAAATCATGCATCCCCAACCGAGATCCAGTTCCTCGAAAGTTTTTATCTTGCCTGTTTCTGTCTTGGCAATACCGCATGTGATGGGGGCAAAGGTGTTGAGGGTTACCTCGGGAATGGTAATGCTCGGCATTACGGGTTTGGGCACAGATGGTAGTTTATTATTGCTATATTTGGCCATCATCTTGCGCAGTTCATAGTATTTTTCTGTAGCCAGTCCCTGCTCGTTGATAGGGGCGTCATAGTCATAACTTGTTACGTCGGGGTAGAAGCCTGGACTATTTGCTCCCGCCCAGTGACCGAAGGATGTGCCGCCATGGGTCATATACAGAGAGAAAGAGATACCCTTAGACAACATCTCGTCTATTCCGTCTACCATTGCCTTGGCAGGGCGTGTCTCATGGCGGGCACCCCATTTGTCAAACCATCCGCTCCAGTATTCAGAGCACATGCGGGGTGACTCGGGACGCAGTTCGCCTAGGCGCTTGAACTGGCTGTCTATGTTGGCACCGGTACCGAAATTCATTGTCCATACCAGGTCGTCGAGACCATTCTTGGTGAAATTGCTCGACCAGTCGCACTGAAAGAGCGCCACCTTATCGAAACCGCTCTTCCTTACGATGTCCCTGATGGCAGCCACGTATGGTTTGTTTTCACCGTACGAACCATATTCGTTTTCCACTTGAACCATGATGATGGGACCGCCATTGTCTATGGTAAGCGAAGATAACTGCTTGCCCACCTCGCGCTCAAATATCTCTACGCGCTCCATGAAATAGGGGTCTTGCTCGCGCAACTGAATATCTTTTTTCTTTAACAGCCACCATGGCAGTCCGCCCATTTCCCATTCGGCACATACGTATGGGCCAGGTCTAACAATGATATACATGCCGTTTTTCTGAGCCAGACGGCAGAATGCAGCCACGTCATTCTGGCCAGTGAAGTCAAATTCTCCCTCCTTCTGCTCATGTATGTTCCAGAAGACATAAAGGCAGATGGTGTTCATGCCGAGTGCCTTGCACATCTTGATACGATGCTCCCAATATGGTCTTGGAATGCGTGGGTAATGGAGTTCGGCCGCTTTGACCACAAAAGGTTTGCCATTGAGCAAAAAGGTCTTGTTGCCGCTTTCGAATGTGCCTGCCTTGCCATTGTTGCTGGCAGCATTTACTGCTGTCATGCCTGCAAAGACAATCATTGTCAGTAGTAATAATAGTCTCTTCATGTCGTGTTAGATTTTTATTGAATTTGTTGAATAATAAGTTTTCAAAAAAGCAAAGGCACCATCAAGTCATCACGCTGTGTGCCTCATGGTGCCCTTTTAAAGATAATCTTTTCTTATTTTTGGTTGTTGTTATGCATCAATATTTGCGTATGTAGCATTCTTCTCGATGAACTCGCGGCGTGGCTCCACGTCGTCGCCCATAAGCATGGAGAAGATCTCGTCGGCCTCTGCTGCATTCTCGATATTCACCTGTTTGAGCAGTCGTGTCTCAGGGTTCATGGTTGTCTCCCAGAGTTGCTCCTTGTTCATCTCACCCAGACCTTTATATCTCTGTGTATGTATGCTCTTGCCGTCGTCCACTCCACCAGCATATTTGTCTATGAATGCCTGTCTCTGCTGCTCGGTATAGCAATATTCCTTTATCTTGTTCTTGTAGGTGCAGAGGTAGAGTGGAGGAGTGGCTATATATAGGTGTCCCTCCTGAATCACCTTTGGCATGAATCGGTAGAAGAGTGTCATGATAAGGGTGTCGATATGAGAACCATCGACATCGGCATCGGTCATGATGATAATCTTGTCGTAGCGCAGTTTGTCGATGTTGGCTTCTTTGTCGTCTTCACCGTCTACCCCAAATCTTACACCGATGCTCTGGATGATATTCATCACAGACTCGCTCTCAAACACCTTGTGCCACATCACCTTCTCCACATTCAGAATCTTACCTCTCAGAGGAAGCACTGCCTGGGTATACCTGTCGCGACCCTGCTTGGCCGAGCCACCTGCGGAGTCTCCCTCCACCAAGAATATCTCGCATGCCTTGGGGTCTTTATTCGAGCAGTCGGCCAATTTGCCTGGCAGACCGCCACCAGTCATCGGATTCTTGCGCTGCACGCTCTCCCTTGCCTTACGGGCTGCTATTCGTGCTGTGGCTGCCAATATCACCTTGTCGCAGATCTGCTTGGCCTCTTTAGGATGCTCCTCGAGATAGTTGGCCAAAGCCTCGCCCACAGCCTGCTGCACGGCACCTGTCACCTCACTATTGCCCAGTTTGGTCTTGGTCTGACCCTCAAACTGAGGTTCTGCCACCTTGATGGAGATGACGGCAGTGAGACCCTCGCGGAAGTCCTCGCCTGCCACTTCAATCTTGGCCTTCTCTATCTGCTTGGCAATGGTTGGGTCGGCATCGGCATATTTTTTCAGTGTACGGGTCAGTGCCATACGGAATCCCACCAGATGGGTTCCTCCCTCTATGGTATTGATATTGTTTACATACGAATGGATGTTTTCGCTGTAATCGGTGTTGTACATCACTGCCACCTCGATAGGTATACCCTGCTTTTCGGTCTTTAGGTATATAACATCGTCAAAGAGATGGGTGCGATGGCGGTCTACATATCTAACAAACTCCTTGAGTCCTTCCTTGGCATGGAACACCTCCTGACGGGTTTTGCCCTCCTCATCAGGTCTCAGGTCTGTAAGGGTAATGGTGATGCCAGCATTGAGATATGCCAACTCGCGCATGCGCTTGGCTATGATGTCGTATTTATATTCTGTTGTAGTAAACACTGTGGGGTCTGGCCAAAACTGCTGGCGTGTGCCCCTGAGTTCTGTTTCGCCCACCACCTTGACAGAATAGAGTGGCTTGCCCTTTTCATATTCCTGCTGATATATCTTACCATCACGGAACACCTGCGATAGCATGCGAGTAGAGAGGGCGTTGACACAACTCACACCCACACCATGTAGACCACCGCTGACCTTATAAGAACCCTTGTCGAATTTTCCTCCAGCATGCAGCACTGTCATCACCACCTCAAGGGCTGACTTGTGCAGTTTCTTATGCTCGTCTACAGGGATACCACGACCATTGTCCTGCACTGTTATCGAGTTGTCTTCATTTATGGTTACCTCTATATGTGTGCAGAAGCCTGCCATGGCCTCGTCTATGGAGTTATCTACGGTTTCGTTCACAAGATGGTGCAATCCCTTTTCGCTTATGTCTCCTATATACATAGCGGGGCGCTTGCGCACTGCCTCCAATCCTTCGAGCACCTGAATGTTACTCGCGGAATAGTTGTTTTCTTTGCTTATTTCCTCTGACATGGTTATTTTTGTCTTATTGGATGCAAAGTTACAAAAAATCTTCGACTATAAAGAATAAAATTCTTTTTTTTCTTGCATAATACAATGCTTATAGTTAATTTTGCATCCAATTATTCAGGTATCATTAAAAAATGTGCAAAATTAATATTAATCAACATTCTTATAAGTGAAAATTATGAAAGAAGGAAATTGTTATGCAATGCAGTCTGCAATTAAGGGATTGGTTGCTGTTTTGTCTATAGGTATGTCAGTAGTAGTTAGTTCATGCTCATCCAATGATGACATTGAACCTGTAAACCCTGCGAAGAGCAAATTTCAAGCTGCTTTCAATGAACAGTTCGGTGCTATCGATTCAAAGGTAAATTGGGGATTTAACGAAGTGGTAGTAGACGACAAACAGGCTGATATGGTCAAGATAACTCGTGCTGCAAGTCCAAACGGATTAAATAACCTTGGTAAGCTTGGTATCAGTGCGCCTGCTGCCATCACGGTTAGTGAGGCTCAGCAGGTGAGAGCATGGTTTGCTGCCAATCAGAATCCTACCTCAGAAACCATAGTTGCACGCAACTTCTTTGTTCAGCAGGTTTATGTTTCTGATAAAGGAGCCAGAATCAATAATCTCTATGCTGGATACGGTACAAACAAAAAAGGCAAACATGAGAAAAAGGATGACAAGATCACTCCGTTTGATGTGACTGATTTCGGATATGTTCAGTTGATGCTCAATAGCGGTACCGACAAGTTCTCATTTGACTGCGGCAAAGATAAGCATGTGTATAATTACTGCATACATTCAATGGTTGTAGATGGCGAGCTGGGATACTACGTAGGTTTCGACTTCGAAGATAGCAATACTTCTGCCGATGGTTACTATGACGACCTTATTATCAAAATCACACGTGTAGACGATGGTTCTGAAACTCCTATCCCAAGCCGTGGACGTATTATAGTTGAGGATCTCGGTTCTATCGGCGACTTCGATTATAACGACGCTGTCTTCGATGCGTATGTATACTATGGTACTGATGGTACCTATGCTGATATCGTAGTGCTGGCAGCCGGCGCACGTAACAATATCTATGTTGCTGGCAATGAACTTCATGAACTGTTTGGCGTTGAACCTGGCACAATGGTTAACACCCGCAATGGTATAGATGAGGTGCCTGTTAAGTTTACCATCAAGGTAAGCAATGATAAACCCAAAACATTTGACTTTAATAACATCGAGGTTAAGACCGACAATGCTGTGCTTACATCACAGCGTGGTGTGGCTCCAGAGAAGATATGTGTAGGCGTTGATTATGACTGGTGCGATGAGCGCGAGAATATAATCTGGCGCTATCCTAACTTCAAGAAGTACGTTAGCGGTGCAATAGATTCTGATTGGTGGAAATAACCTCTTCTTGGGTATTTATCAATAATTGAGAGGATGTGTCACAAGCTGTCACATCCTCTTTTTGCACTATTATTCCCTTCCTCAGTTATTCCCTATCTTTAGCATTTTTCTTGCTATCGTTATATCTTGCTATCGTTATATCTTGCTTATCGTTATATCATGCTATCGTTATATCTTGCTGTCGTTATATCTTGCTATCGTTATATCTTGCTGTCGTTATATCTTTCTTATCGTTATTTATAAATGATGATGAAGGTATATAACACGACAAAACAACAAAGGACTGCTCTTACGAGCAGTCCTTATAAATGTTGTTTCTTAAAATAATTCTTTGTGGCCTCTGCTTATTTGCTTGCAGGGGTAAGGCTTGCGATGTGGAGAGCCAAACTAGACTTGATGTTGGCAGCCTTGTTTTTGTGGATGATATTGGTCTTAGCCAACTTGTCCAACATCTTCTGAACTTTGGGGTACATCTCCAGTGCCTCGTCTTTGTTTGTCAGAGCGCGCAATTTGCGTACAGCATTGCGCATGGTCTTTGCATAGTACTTGTTGTGCAGAGTCCTTGTCTCAGTCTGACGGATTCTCTTGATTGCTGATTTGTGATTTGCCATCTTAATTATTGTCTTTTCTTAATTTTGTAGTCCCTAGGAGAGTCGAACTCCTCTTTAGAGAATGAAAATCTCTCGTCCTAACCGATAGACGAAGGGACCATGCCGTGTTTAGCGGGTGCAAAGTTACTACATTATTTTGTTTGAACCAAATTTTTCTCCTTAAAAAGCATCTTTCTTTAAGTTTTTTTTGCTAAACTCGCCCTTTTTGTGTATATTTGCAGTGAAAAATGCATTTCAAGGGTCATTTGCCGACTTTCACCCATTATGTCATAATTACGCGTATGTTAAAGAAAACACGTATGATTATTTTGCGTATTGTGCGCTATGCCGACTCCAAGGTTATCGTGGATGCCTATACTGAAACAGATGGTAGAGTATCGTTTGCCGTTGTCTTATCGTCGAAAGGCAAAATGAAGCGTCAACTCTTTCAACCGCTCATGCTCCTTGAGGCTGACTGTGATATCAAGGCCAATGCTCAGTTGCATCGTCTGCGTGAGGTGAGAATGCTTTCTCCTATGGTTTCTCTTCATTCTGATATGTCCAAGATGGGCATAGTGATGTTTCTTTCTGAAACCCTTTCTCGCATTCTGCCCCCACTCAATCCGTTGCCAGGACTATTCTATTATATATATAATGGTATAGAATGGTTGGAAAAGGCTTCTGCGGGTTATGCCAATTTCCATCTTGTATTCCTTGTTCATCTCACCCGTTTTTTGGGAGTATTCCCTGACTTGTCTTCCTATAGAAATGGTGCATTGTTTGACATGAGGAATTCTTGTTTCGTGTCGTCCTCTCCTGCCCATGGCGACATCCTTTCTCCTGCCGAGGCTCATGTGATGCTCAGCCTTATGCGCTGCGGATATCATTCCATGCATCTCATCACCATGTCGGCAATCCAGCGCCAAGCCGTGCTTGAGCATATCATAAGATACTATTCACTGCACATAGTGGATTTGACCAACCTCAAGACACTAACCGTTTTGCATCACTTGTATAGATAAGCGAACAGTTTTATTCGAAACGAGAGGGTCTGCCATTATTGACATACCCTCTCTATAATGAAAATCCTTTATGCCAGCAGACGCTTTACTATGTCGGAGATGGTCTTGCCATCGGCGCGACCTGCCAACTGTTTGCTTGCCATGCCCATCACCTTGCCCATATCCTTGATGCTTGATGCACCAGTGGCGGCAATGATTTCCTTTACGGCAACCTCTATCTCGGCGGCATCCATCTGTTTGGGCAGATAGCGCTCTATCACTGCCACCTGTGCCTGCTCTGCCTCTGCAAGGTCAGGACGACCCTGACTGTTATAGAGGGCAGCAGAGTCTGTGCCCTGCTTGGCCAGTTTCTGCAGAATCTTGAGTGCTGCTGCATCGTCGAGAGTATCATTGGCTCCCGGAGCCGTCTTTGCCTCAATAAACACTTTCTTTATGTTGCGCAAAGCCTCAAGTGTGACCTTGTCTTTGGCTTTCATGGCAGTGATGATATCACCGCTCACTTGATTGAATAATGACATGTTATTATCTATTTAGTTGTTGTCTGTGAATTTTATTGTTATCTGTCCGTCGTCTATGGTCTTGTCCTGTTCTTCATCCACTACCTCGGTATTGCCCATGTTCTGGAATCTTGTGAGGTCCTCCTTGGTGCGCTTGTATGTGGGAGTAGACTCAACAGCCGAGATGACATTGTCATTGTCGAGATCTTCAGCACGGAAATAATAGATATGGAAATTGCGCTTGTATTTCTTGTTGTTGTCGCGGCTGTCTCCATAGTAGTGTTCGCGGCGTTTGCCTTTCTTTACATCCTCTTCCTGCTTTTCTGCGCGGCGTGTTGCTTCCTCCTGTGTATGACGTGAGATATGGCTGCTCATGCTGTCGATATTCTCGATGCCAAAACCAGTGGCGAGAATGGTAATCTTGATTTTCTTGCCCAGTTCAGGGTCGGTGGCCAGTCCCCATTTGATTTCGAAGTCGCAACCGAATCGGGCCATAAAGTCATTCACATCATTCATTTCTTCCATCATGAGGCTATCCTTGCCGTCTTTCTGTCCGCAGAATGTGATACTGAGCAATATCTTGCGAGAGTGGTATACGTCATTGTCGTTGAGCAGCGGAGAGTTGAGAGCGTCGTCGATAGCTTTCTTTACACGACCCTCACCTTCGCCGTAGCCTGTACTCATGATAGCCACGCCACCATCTTTCAATACCGTTTTCACATCATTGAAGTCAAGGTTGATGATACCCCTCACGGTGATGATTTCGGCAATGCTCTTGGCTGCAATGCTCAGAGTGTCGTCGGCCTTGCCAAAGGCATCGGGCACGCTCAGGTCAGGATATATCTCGCGCAGTCTCTCGTTGTTTATCACGAGCAGCGCATCCACATGCTTCGACATCTCCTCAACACCATCGAGGGCTTGGTCTATCTTGCGGTTACCTTCAAATCCGAAAGGAATGGTGACGATACCCACTGTGAGGATGCCCATATCCTTGGAAATGCGTGCTATGACGGGAGCAGCGCCGGTGCCCGTGCCGCCACCCATACCAGCAGTGATGAATGCCATGCGAGTGCCGTCATTGAGCATCTCCTTGATTTCTTCTATGCTCTCTTCAGCAGCCTGTCGTGCTTTCTCAGGACGGTTGCCAGCTCCGAGGCCCTCCTTGCCTAATTGCAGATGCACGGGAACGGGTGAATCATTGAGAGCCTGCGCATCTGTATTGCAGAGTACGAAAGACACGTCGTGGATGCCCTCTCTATACATGTGGTTGACAGCATTGCCGCCTCCACCGCCCACACCTATCACTTTGATGATGCTATTGGGCTTGTCTTCGGATGAACCGAACTTCAATATATCGTCCATATAATAATGTATTTCGTTATACTAATAATGATTATTCTTCCTCAGTCATCTTGTTGGCCATCTTCTTGGTCCACTTAACAAACTTGTTGACAATGCTGTTCTCACGTTTCTCTTGGCGGATGCGCTCCTCTTCTTCCTCCTCTTTGCGTCGGCGCTCCTCTTCCTCTTCCTTGCGTCGGCGTTCGGCATCTTCCTCAGCCTGTTTCTTTTGGGCTTCTGTGGGCACAGACCCCAATCTTGTACCACCCACCTGAGTAGTGGTCTTGCTGGTTTCTTCTATTTGTGTCTGTGAAGAGCTGAAGAGGTCAGCATTGATCTCTTCGCCTGCGCAGTTGATTTCGCCCTTTGCCAGGAGTCCGAGAATGGTGTTCATCATTCCATTCTTTGCGTTGATATCAGCATTGTTTGATATGATGGTGTTGGTAACGAACTTGGCTATGCGTGTCTTCTCGATATGGGTGTGGTTGACAAACGCCTTTTCGATGTTCTTGAGGTTTGAACCGCCACCAGTGATAATCAGTCCGCCCAACAACTTGTCTGTATATGCAGGTGGAATTTGATGCCATGCATTCTCGATAATCTCTTCTACTCGTCCCTCCACTATTTCTATGAACTTACGACTGCTCACCTCGCGTGAGTCGCCGAGGCTTAGCATGAGTTCATTGTCGATATCAGCATTTTCGGTATAAGCGCTGGCATACTGCAGTTTCATCTTTTCGGCCTGGCTCTCTTCTATTTGCAGCGACGAGATATCTTTTGTAATGTTGCTGCTACCGAGAGGCACCACAGAGAGATGGCGCAGAATGTTTTTGCTGTATACCGACACAGTAGTGGTATCGTAGCCTATATCTATGAGAGCGCATCCTGAGCGTTTCTCTGTTTCTGTCAGCACACTGTCGGCAAGGGCAAGTGGAGCAAGATACATCTCGGCCACGTTTACCCCAGCAGCCTCAAAACAGCGGTTCAGTTTCTTGTAGAAATCAGTACGCTCCAGAATATTGAGGAAGGTGCCCTCGAGATGAGAGCATTGTATGCCCACGGGATCTATCTGCAACACGGTGTCCACCTTGTATTCCTGTGCGGCGGCATCCAAGATCTCAAGGTCAGGATAGCGCATGTTGCGGTTGCTGTCCATGAGTTCTATCACCATATCCTGAGTCACCTTGGTGCCAGTGGCGAAATCCCGTGAAATAGTGTTACGCACGCTCCTTATAGACTGGCCACCCACACCTACATATACCTGTGTTATCTGGGTTTTGAGTTGAGTAGACAGTTTGTTTATGATATTGGATATGCACAAAGCCGTCTTGTCGATATTATAAACTACTCCTTTGCGGATAAAGGATGAGGACTCCTCACGTGCCACTGCAAGCACGTTGATACTGCCGTCGAGATTCTTACGTCCGGCAATGCCGGTAACCTTAGACGAACCTAATTCGATTGCTACTATAAATTCCTTTGCTGACATAGTGTATCTTTAGTTGAGGTTAGAAGATTTCTTACATATTATCTGATTGTCAAACTCTACGTTGATGACCGAATACTTGTTCCACCCGGCCTTGCTCAAACCATAGCGGTAGAATTTCTCCACGCGGCCGAGCTTGGTATCTATTCTCTCTGGGGTGCCCAGATAGATGATATGATTGCCCACTCGCGGCACCAGTTCAACTGTTCCGTCGTTGAGCACGTTGACCTGCACAACCTGATTTTGCCAGAATTTGTCGGCCATAATCTTGTTGCCGAGCATTGTGAGGGTTTTGCTGGCATATTTGCGGCTTATGTTGCCTGTGGCGATGATGAGGTTGGTGGTATACTTGGATGCAGACATGATACCTCCCTTGTTGTCTATATAATAGTCTTCGCCATTGTCGGCCATGATTCTCATCAGTGGCATACGTTGCTTGATATTGATTACCACATGTCCGTTTTGTGTCTTGTAACACTCGGCGCCATCCACAAAGGGACTACCCTCGAGGGTTTCCTCAATGTTTCTGGTATTGATATTGCTCAGTGGCTTTGCCAGCGGATAGGCATGATGGTGCTTGAGTATCTCCTTGACGCCATTCACATCAAGGAATCCCTCTACCACACCATCGCTGATGTTGATCTTCACCTGCGAGCATACGCCCTTGTTTCTTTCATCAGGGGTATTGAAAGCAGTGAGCGCCACCAGCAGATAGGCAAAGATCAGTACGTCGGCAGTTATGAATATCGATTTCTTCCAGTCTATTTGCATCTTGTCTTCAATATTTGTGTTATCTCATCGGCATAATTGTCAAGGTCGCCGGCTCCCAGTACTACCAGCACATCGAACTCGTGGCTCCTAACATACTCAATCACTTCATTCTTGCTTATGAGGGCCTTGGGCATGCCTTGGCGCAGGTTGTCATAGATGAGTTTGCTGGTCACTCCTGGTATTGGTTGCTCCCTTGCGGGGTATATATCGCATAGCACCACCTCGTCGAGCAGACTTAAGCTATCTGCAAACTCACGATAGAAATCTCGGGTGCGGGTATAGAGATGAGGCTGGAATATGGCGGTCACCTTGCGGTTATGATACAATTCCTTTAGGCTTTTGGCACTTTGGTATATCTCTTTGGGATGGTGGGCGTAGTCGCTGAGGAAGACCAGATTCTGTGTCTTGATCTTGAAGTCGAAGCGGCGGTCTACTCCTGCGTAAGTGGCCATGCCCTGTCGCAGTTCATCTGCATTGCACCCGTTTAGTTGTGCCATTGCCATTGCAGCAATGCCGTTGTCAATATTGATAGGTATGGGTTGTCCGAGTTTTATACCTTTCACGTTTTCAATCGGAGATACGAGGTCAAAACAGATCTCTCCATTGTCAATCACTATATTTTCTGCATGGAAATCACCCTCGTTCCTGCTGTAGGTATAGAGTCTCACACCCTCCTGGAGTTGCGGCTTCACAGCCAGTCCCGTATGCATGATGAGTGCTCCTCCCGGTTGAATGAGCGATGTATAGTGTGCGAAGCTCTCGAGATAAGCCTCCTCATTGCCATAGATGTCGAGATGGTCTGGGTCTGTGGATGTTATCACGCTCATCCATGGTTGCAGCCAATGGAAGGAGCGGTCAAATTCGTCGGCTTCGATAACCACATTGTCAGAACCCATGATCAGGCAGTTGCTGCCATAGTTCTTGGTTATTCCGCCGAGGAAGGCATCACATCCAATGCTGCTCTCATACATGATATGTGCACACATTGCCGATGTGGTGGTCTTGCCGTGTGTGCCGGCAAAGCACAGACCATGGTGTGAGCGGGTCAGAGTGCCCAACACCTGTGCCCTTTTTTGTATTTCAAATCCGTGGCTGCGGAAATATTCCATCTCGCTATGGTCGGCAGGAATGGCAGGGGTATAGATGACCAGGGTGGAAGCCTTGTCGAGACAAGCCTCTGGAATGGCATTTATGTCATCCTCATAATGGATGTCCATGCCCTCCTGCTTCAGTTTCTCTGTTAGGGCCGATGGGGTGCGGTCGTAGCCTGCCACTATTAATCCCCTATGCAGAAAGTAGCGTGCAATGGCGCTCATGCCTATGCCTCCGGCACCTACAAAATATACTGATTTGATATCATTGAGTTCCATATTATTATGGTGTTTATTTATCGTTATTATCTATCTATTGAGTTATTCCGTGGCCAGTTTTATTACCTCTTTCGCAATGATGTCGGCAGAGTTTGGCAGTGCCAGCTTCAAGATGTTTTCGCTTAGAGAAGCCAATGTGTCAGGGTTGTTGACGGTGGTTATGGCAGTCTCTATGAGTTTGTCTGTCGCCTCGGCATCTTTGATGCAGATGGCAGCCTGCCTGTTGACCAGAGCCATAGCATTCTTGGTCTGGTGGTCTTCGGCCACGTTTGGCGATGGTACCAGTATTACGGGTTTGCCAATGAGGCAGAATTCCGATATGCTGCTTGCACCCGCTCTGCTCACCACGAGATCGGCGGCGGTGTATGCCACAGCCATGTCGCTGATAAAATCAGTTACTGTGAGGTTGGGGCATGCTTCCTCCTGGCTCAGTCTTCTGGCTATCTCGTCGCTATAGTATTTGCCAGTCTGCCAGATAAACTGTATGTCGGAGTTTCGAATAGTGTCGAGATGTGCCATCACGCTTTCGTTCACGGTGCGTGCGCCGAGGCTTCCACCCACCAGGAGTATGGTCTTGCGTGATGGGTCGAGGCCCATGGCCTTGCGCGCTTCCTCTTTTGTTATTTTGTTGTCCAGCAGAGTCTGTCTCACAGGGTTGCCCGTTTTGATAATTTTCTCAGCGGGGAAGAAACGCTCCATGTCGTCATAAGCCACGCATATCCTTTTTGCCTTGCGAGCCAACAGTTTATTGGTCACCCCAGCGTATGAGTTCTGCTCCTGTATGAGGCATGGTATGCCCATGGCGGCGGCTTGGTTGAGGGTAGGTCCGCTGGCATAGCCGCCCACGCCCACTGCCACCATTGGCTTGAAGTCGCGGATTATCTGCTTGGCCATGCGCTGACTCTTGATTATCTTGTATAGCACCTTAATATTGCGGAGCAGGTTTCGACGGTCGAAACCGCATATCGGCAGTCCTTTGATTTCATAGCCTGCTGCAGGCACACGCTGCATCTCCATTCTGCCCAAGGCTCCCACAAAGAGGATCTTGGCATCAGGGCGTAAGGCTCTGATGGCATTGGCTATAGACACGGCAGGGAAGATATGTCCTCCTGTGCCGCCGCCGCTTATTATCACTCTCAATTCATTGTCCATAATATCATGCTATTTGGGTTGTTGTTTGTTTCTTTTCTTTATCTACCTTCTTAGCCGAGCGGCTGATGCTCAGTATTGCACCAATATATGCGCAGTTGATGATTGTGGATGTGCCGCCCTTGCTAATGAGTGGCAATGGTTGTCCAGTCACGGGCACTATGCCCACGGCCACGAGCATATTGAAACTGGCTTGCACCACCAGCAGTAATGCCAGTCCCATGGCGAGTAGCGCGGGGAAATTATTTTCGCATCTGCTGGCTATTCGTGCCGCGCGGTATAGCAGTATCACATATAGGAACACCACAAAGGCGGCTCCGAAGATGCCCATCTCTTCTATTATGATAGCAAAGATAAAGTCTGAGAAAGCCTGCGCCAGAAAGTCGCGCTCCACGGAGTTGCCTGGTCCACGTCCAATGACATTGCTCGATACTATGGCAATGTTGGCATGAGCCACCTGCCCGTCTTTGTCGAGGTCATAGTCTTTGGCTTCCACTTTATCATCCTCCATGAATTTGTCTATGCGACCTTTCCATGTGTCGGCGCGGTGGAATAATTTCTCTATACTGCTCTTCTCTTCTTTCGTCTTTACTATCGTTTCAGTGGCATTTAACTTTTCCTGTTCTTTTCTGGTGTCGTGTCCTACAAGCATTATGAAGGCAAAGAAGGCTATGCCTATTCCCAGTACCACTCCAAGCAGTTTGCCCAACTGTATCATGGGCACCCGACCAATAAACATCATGAGGAAGATGACCGAGCAAAGGAGTACCGCCGTAGAGAGGTTCTCGAGCATGATCAGCCCAGCCATGGGAATGGTGAGGATTAATATCCATTTGAATGCGCTGCGGTCGGCACCGTTTTCTGTCTGCTTGGCACTCAGTATCTGAGCGGTAGCCAGCACCAAACTACCCTTTGCTATTTCTGATGGTTGAAAGGTTAACCCAAAGAGCGCTATCACTCGCTGCGCTCCATTGATATCTTCACCGGCCACGAGTACGAGTAGCAGGGTAAAGACAGAAAAGAAGAGCAGGAATGGAGTCATGAGTTTGAAATACCGGCATGGAATATTGAGGGTGAGTATGGCCACCATCACTCCCGCTATTATCGTGCTGGAGTGCATCATGATAGGTTTTATGTAGTTGTTGCTCTTGTATGTGAGATTGCTCGAGGCACTGAACACCTCGATGATGCTAATCATGCACAGGAAGAAAAACACCATCCATATAACCTTGTCGCCTTTGAATATGTTGTTTATTTTCTGGTTCATCTATTCCATTTTGTTATAAGTTTCTTACGAGAGTCTTAAACTGCTCGCCCCTGTCCTCCATATTTTTGAACAGGTCGAAACTGGCGCAGCATGGGCTGAGCAGCACTGTCTCACCTGGTTTTGCCATCTCATAGCATGCATCTATACATTCGCGCATAGAATGAGTGTCGCGCACAGGTATTCCCAGCGGATCAAAGAAGTTGTGCAGTTTGGTATTGTCGGCACCCAGGTATACGAGTCCGCTGCATTTCTTCATTACCAGTTCCTTTATCTCATTATAGTCGTTGCCTTTGTCTTTGCCGCCAATGATGAGTATGACCTTTGTTTTCATGCTTTCAAGTGCATACCAGCATGCGTCCACATTGGTAGCCTTTGAATCGTTGATATAATGCACACCCCTCACCGTGGCCACTTTCTCCAATCGGTGCTCCACGCCTGGGAAATCGCTGAGACTCTTACGTATCACCTCATTGCGTATGCCCGAGAGTTCGGTGGCTATGCCCGCAGCCAGACTATTGTATATGTTATGCTTGCCAGTGAGGCTGAGTGACTCCTGCTCCATATTGAATGGTGTAGGCTTCTCTATCTTATATTGCCCCTCTTCAATATATCCTATGCTTCCTGCCTCTTTGAGATAAGAGAAGGGGCATTGTATGGCTTTAATGTCATACTTCTGCAGTTCACGCTTTATGATTGGGTCGTCATTCCAGTAGATGAAGGCATCATTGGGTGTCTGGTTTTGTATGATGCGCATCTTGGAGTCTACATAGTTCTGCATGCAGTTGTCATATCTGTCGAGGTGGTCCGGAGTGATATTGAGCAGAATGGCTATGTTGGCATGAAAGTCATACATATTGTCGAGTTGAAACGAACTCAACTCTATTATGTAGTATTCATGCGGTTCTTCTGCCACTTGCAATGCCAGAGAATGACCTATATTGCCCGCCAGACCAGCATCATAGCCAGCCTCTTTGAAGATATGATAGATGAGCGATGTGGTGGTGGTCTTTCCGTTGCTGCCCGTTATACATATCATCTTGGAGTCTGTATATCTGCCTGCAAACTCTATCTCGCTGATGATATGTATGCCGCGCTCCTCAATCTTTTTTATTATGGGCGCACTGTCGGGAATGCCAGGACTTTTTATTATCTCTGTGGCATTCAGTATCTTCTCTTCAGTATGAGACCCCTCCTCCCATTCAATGCCGCGAGATGAGAGCATCTCCTTGTATTTGTCAGCAATCCTTGACATGTCTGACACAAACACGTCAAAACCCTTTTTCTTGGCCAGTACGGCAGCACCTGCGCCGCTCTCGCCTGCTCCAAGTATTACAATCCTTTCCATTTCTATCCTTTCGACTATATTGGTTTCAGATTTTGTTTCTTTTTTCTCTTTTTGCCGTCTTTTGCCTTATCTCATCTTGAGAGTGATAATGGTAATAACGGCCAGTATGATGGTCACAATCCAGAATCGGATGGTTATCTTCGACTCGTGCACCACATTGTGTGGACCTTTGAAGAGGTATGTGCAGTCTGGGTCCAATTGACTGTCTTGTGTACGGAAAGCGTCATGGATGGGTGTGCGCCTAAATATGCGCTGCCTTACTCCACGTCTTTTGCCCATCTTGAAATACCACACTTGTAGCATCACGCTGAGGCTCTCAACGAAGAAGATACCGCAGAGTATGGGTAACATCAGTTCTTTGTGTATGATGATGGCACACACGGCAATGATTCCTCCAATGGTCAGCGAACCCGTGTCTCCCATAAAGATCTGGGCAGGGAAGGCATTATACCACAGAAATCCTATGAGTGCTCCTATGAATGCGCATATAAACACCACCAGTTCCTGACTACCAGGAATATACATTATATTTAGGTATGACGCAAATTCTATATGACTGGATACGTATGCGAAGATACCCAGCGCCACACCTATTATTGCCGATGTGCCTGCACACATACCATCCATGCCGTCGTTGAGGTTAGCACCATTGGATACTGCCGTAACCACCAGTATGGTCATCACCACAAAGAGCACCCAGCCAGCAGCCTCTTTCTTATCGCCCATGAATGACATAACCTGCGAATAGTCGAGGTTATGGCCTTTCACAAAGGGTATGGTCGTCTTGAGCGACTTGGTGGCTTCCTGACGGTGCTTCACCACCAGTTCGGTGCCTGTTTTCTTTTCTATGGCCACATTCTCGCGCATTACAGCATCGGGACTGAAATAGAGCACCAGACCAACTATCAGTCCCAGTCCCACCTGACCCACAATCTTGAATTTGCCCTGCAGGCCCTCTTTGTTATGGCGGAATATCTTGATATAGTCATCCAGTCCGCCCAGCAGTCCGAGCCATACCGTGGTGATAATCATAAGTATGAGATAGATATTTCTCATGCGTCCCAGCAGCAATACGGGTATGAGTATAGCCACTATGATGATGATGCCACCCATAGAAGGCACACCAATCTTCTTTACTCCGAATGGGTCTATATTGGCATCGCGTTGCACCTCTGTAATCTGTTTTCTCTTGAGGAACTTGATGAATTTCTCGCCAAACCAAGCCGAGATGACCATCGACATCACCAATGCCAACAGCGAACGGAAGGATATATATGACCAGAGGTGGCTGCCTGGTATGCCAAACTGGTCGAAGAGTCTAAAGAGATAATACAACATATCGTTTGGTTGTTTTGAATGTTATTGTTGCGCAAAGATATCCCTAATCACCTCACGGTCGTCGAAATGATGCTTCACGCCTTTAATTTCCTGATAGTCCTCATGTCCTTTGCCGGCCACGAGAATAACGTCGCCCTTGGTGGCGAGCATGCATGCTGTGCGTATGGCTTCGCGCCTGTCAACGATGCTTACCACCTTTTTCATCTGCTGGGCTGTGAGTCCTGCCAGCATGTCATTGATGATATCCTGTGGCTCCTCAAATCGTGGGTTGTCGCTGGTAATGATAACCTTGTCACTTTGCCTTACAGCCTCCTGGGCCATCAGTGGGCGTTTGCCCTTGTCTCTGTTGCCTCCCGCACCGCATACGGTAATCACATGTCCCTTGCCACCAAGCACCTCATGAATGGCATTGAGCACATTCTCAAGGGCATCGGGGGTATGGGCATAGTCAACAATGGCTGTATATCCCTCCTTGCTGCGTATGGGCTCCAATCGGCCGCTCACGCTCTTCAGGGTGCTCAGCACCACAAGGATATCGGCAGGGTTCTTGCCCAGCATCACCGCAGTGCCATACACTGCCAGAAGGTTGCTGACATTGAATTTGCCTATGAACTGCACGCCTACCTCATTGCCGCAGATATCGAGATACATACCTTCGAAATGGCATTCAATTATCTTGGCTTTGAAATCGGCGAGACTGCGGATTGAATAGGTCTTCACTGTAGCCTTGGTATTCTGTACCATCACCATACCGTTTTTGTCGTCGGCATTGGTTATAGCAAAGGCATCCTTGCCCAATGAGTCGAAGAATGTTTTCTTGGCATCGCGATAGTTCTCAAACGTCTTGTGATAGTCGAGGTGATCACGTGTGAGGTTGGTGAAGATGCCTCCTGCATAGTGTAGTCCGCCTATGCGCTTCTGTGCTATGGCATGGCTTGAACACTCCATAAACACATACTCGCAACCCTCGTCTGCCATCCTGCCGAGCAGGTTGTTGAGTTCTATTGGGTCTGGAGTGGTATGGGTGGTGGGCAGTGCTTCGCCGTCAATATAATTGCATACTGTTGAGAGGAGTCCACACTTATGACCGAAGGCACGAAACATGTTATACAACAGTGTGGCTATGGTAGTCTTGCCATTGGTGCCTGTCACGCCAACCAGTTTGAGTTTTCTTGTCGGGTCGCCATTGAAGAGTGTGGCCACCTTACCCACTACCTCTTCTGTAGACGCCACGGCCACATAGCACACGCCTTCGGCCTTCTCGTCGGGCATTGTCTCAAGCAGTATGGCGGCAGCCCCTTGCTCTATGGCCTTGGTTATATATGCATGTCCGTCCACCTGTGTGCCCTTGATGGCCACAAAGAGATGACCCTTTTGTATCTTTCTTGAGTCTATGTTGACTCCTGTTATTTCTATGTCTGCGTTGCCTATTATCTGCGTAGGCTTTACGGTTTTGAGCAGTTCATTCAGTTTCATACTCATGTCTCCTTTATATATAGATATGTTATCTGTTTTGTTTCTATCGAATAATCATCACTGTTTTGCCTTGCTTATGTCAAATCAGATTTTGAGTTCCAGCACGCATACCTGTCCTGGCGATACGGGCTTGCCTGCGGCATAACTCTGCGATACTACCTTGCCTCTGCCGTGCACTTTCACTTTCATACCGCGGCTTTCGAGCATGAAAACGGCATCGCGGGCTCCCATGCCCGTCACATCGGGAGTGATATCATTCCTTGTGTTCATTTTGGTGAGCGCCACCTTAGAACCTACAATCCTTGCATGTCCCCATATCGGATTGCCCGTGGTATAGTCGCCATTCCAACTATTGTTATTGGTCTTGATGCCCAGATGGCTCAGCACATAGTCGGCGGCCACCACATTGCCATTCTTCACGTTGGGCACCATGACAGATAGTGAGTCGCGGGCATCTTCAACGCTCAGTTTGATGTTTTGTGCCATCACACCTTCGGCAATATTATGGAATACCACTCCGCTCATGCCACCGCCCGAGGCAGGCAGTCCTGACTTCTGTATGCATACAATGCAACTGTAGCGTGGTTTGTCGGCAGGAAAGAAACCGCAGAAACTCAATAGGTAATTGGTTACTCCTGTCTTGTATCCGCCGGCACCCTTGGATATCTGTGCTGTGCCAGTCTTGCCTGCCACCTTAAAGGATTTTGAACCGGCCTTCTTGCCCAGGCCCTGGCTTACCACGTGCTCCAGAATGGTCTGCATGGTTTTGATGGTCTGCGGCTTGGCTATCTGCTCCTTGATCACCTCGGGTGGAAACTCCCTGATCACCTCGCCGTTCTTCATAATCTTCTTAATGAAGCGTGGGCGCATCATCTTGCCATCGTTGGCAATGGCGTTATAGAAGGTGACGGTAGAGATAGGTGGCACCTGGGTTTCATATCCTATGCTCATCCATGGCAGCGCTGTCTTGCTCCAGTTGATCCATTGTCCGCGATCGTTTTTCTTCGGCATACGTATACGTGGGGGAGTGGAGCCTACCAATGGTATGCGCAGATCGCTGGCCAGTCCCACACGGTATATGCCCTCCACGAATTTCTCTGGATTATTGCCGTAGTGCTCGTCTATGACCCTGCTCACACCGATATTTGAGCTAACCTCGAGAGCCCTTGGCAGCGAGATGGTCTGATAGCCTCCGCGCCGCCAGTTGTGGTCCTTCATGTCACGTCCGTGCATGTTCCATACTCCCGAACCAGTGTTTATCATGAGTGTGGTGTCTACAACACCATCGTCGAGTGCCACGAGGAATGAGGCCGTCTTGAACACAGAACCAGGTTCGAGCAGGTCGCTCACGGCATTGTTCTTAACCTCGCGATATTTGCCGTCGGCACACTTGGTCATGTTTACAATAGCTTTGATGTCTCCTGTGGCCACCTCCATGAGCACCACTACGCCCACATCGCCGTTTACCTGCGGCAATTTCAGTTCTTCTATCAAGGCACGCTCGGCTATATCCTGCATGCCCACATCTATGGTGGTCACCACGTCTACACCGTCTATAGGATTGCTGATGGGTATATTCATCCATTTGTTTAGCACCTTGCGGCGGTGGGTGATGCCTTGAGTGCCGCGCAGCAGCGAGTCGTAAGACAATTCAAGTCCGCAGCGTGCCGTGTCCTTGGCACCATACATGTCGCCAATGGTGCGCTGAGCCAGCGAACCAAATGGCCGTTTGCGAGAGTTAAACTCCTCATAATAGAATCCGCCCTTGTATTTCGACTGGCGGAAGATAGGCAGTTTCTTTACTTCCGAAAAGGTGTTATAGTCTATGCGTTTCTTCCATATCGGACAATTGCGCGACATCTTCTTGTGACCTTTCTCCAAGTCGGTCTTGAACTCTTCCACCGACTTCTCAGGGAAGATCTTGTGCAGGCCCTCGCATATAAGGTCTACACTGTCATTCCACATAGAGTCTTTCTTTTCGCCTCCAGCCACAAAGTCCATATATATCTTGTATTCAGGTATGCTGCTTGCCATCAACTGTCCGTCGCAACTAAGGATATTGCCTCTATTTGGCTTCACTCTCACGCTGTCGCGCTTGAGTCGTGCAGCCACATCGGTCCAATACTCCTTCTCTGCGGTCATGATATATCCTGCCTTTACGACTACCGATATGCCGATAATCGTAAACACCAATGCTATCAGCAGATAGCGAGGCATCACCTTGTCGCTTTCAAACTTGCTCATTCTTCTGGTATGGTAATAATATATGGTGGTTGGTCTGACACTTTAAGTAGACTGTCCTTATTATTCTTCAGTTCATCCAGTACACGACTTTCACGGCTTTTCTCTGTGAGGGTGCTCGATGTGGTAAGCGCTCTATATTTGGCATCCTTGAGTTCTTTCTCCATCTTGTCTATAGCTATGAAGTCCTGCTGACACTGGTATCTGAATGCTACATAGGCAATGACGAAGCCTACGATGATCACAAGGAGCCACACCTGGCTTCTCACCACCTGTGTGGTCAGGATATCGCCACCAAGGATTTCGCGTAATGATAATGATGATGACTTGCTGTCGTCCTCACGTGCACGTTCCTTGATTATCTTGATGGCAGACTCAATCTGCTCTTCCACCTTCTCGTCTTTTGTCTTTGCTTCTTCTAGTTCTTTCTTCATTGTACCTTATATATAATAAGTATAGACAGTCATATTTTCTCTGCTATGCGCAGTTTGGCACTTCGGCTACGAGGGTTTGTTTCCACCTCTTCTCGGTCGGCGGTAGTAACCTTGCCCAGGGGTTTCATTGGGCATGAGGTGCGGCCAAAGAAGTCCTGCACTATCTTTCCCTCTGCGTTGCCCGCCTTCATGATATTCTTCACTATGCGGTCTTCGATAGAGTGGTATGTGATTACCGACAGCCGTCCCCCTGGTGCCAGCAGCGAAATGGCGCCGTTGAGCATCTCCTTGAGTGCGTCCATCTCGTGGTTTACCTCTATGCGCAGTGCCTGAAAGAGTTTGGCCAGTTCTTTCTTCTCGCGTTCGCGGGCAAAGAGTTTGCCCACTGCCTCCTTGAGGTCACCGGTTGTCTCTATCCGTTTACTGCTGCGTTGCTTTGTTATGAGTGATGCTATCTGCCGCGCCTGCCGTAGTTCGCCGTATAGGTAGAACACATCAGCCAACTGCTCCTCGCTATAGTTGTTTATCACGTCGGCGGCATTGAGCCCTGCACGTTTGTTCATTCGCATGTCCAGGGGAGTATCAAATCTGAATGAGAATCCTCTTGTCTCGTCGTCGAGATGATGGCTCGACACTCCAAGGTCGGCAAGCAGTCCGTCTATATGCTCTTCGCCGTGATAGCGCATCCAGTTTTTGATGTATCTGAAATTGCTTCTCACGAATGTAAACCTGTTGTCGTCGATGATGTTTCTTTCTGCATCGGCATCCTGGTCGAAACTGTAGAGGCGACCGTTATCGCCTATGCGTGACAAAATCTCGCGGCTATGTCCGCCACCACCAAAGGTCACATCCACATAGATGCCTCCCTCTCTGATGTTCAGTCCGTCAACGCTCTGCTTGAGCATTACAGGTATGTGGTAACCGTCCGCTTTGATTGTCATCTCTTCTCCCCTTTTTGTTATTGATAAATGAATAGTGGATTTGAAATATTCTCTTGATCTGTGGTGACTATGTGTCAGCATTTGGTGTTGTCAGCCCAACAGTTCTTCAAGTGCTTTGCCAAACTCTTCAGTGTCCATAAACTGTTCCTCTTCGTTTTCTGCCGCCCATATCTCTATGGTGTCTCCCATGCCGATAAATTTCACTGTCTGGTTTATGCTGGCCATCTGCATGTATTTCTTGGGAATAAGAAACCTGCCGCTGGCGTCCAAGGTTATTATCTCCGCCTGTGATACAAACTGTCTGAACAAGGTTTGTTCATTCTTGTCCCAGCGGTTCAGTTTCTCGCGCAGCGAGTCCATCTGGCTGTTCCATACATTCTCAGGATAGAGCACGAGGCACTTCTGAAACACATCCTTGCGCATAACGATATTTGTTTCGCCAATGCCCGTGAGCACCTTGCGAAACGCAACAGGCAGAAACACCCTTCCTTTGGTGTCTGTTTTGGCTTCTATGTTACCTAAAAATCGCATGCGTTCTTATATATAATTATTTTGGGTTCAAAGATACATATTTTTCCCCACATTACTCCACTTTTCCCCACTTTTTTTGATTTTTAACGCATTTTTTAATTATAGGTCAATCCATGGACTATTATGGATAGTGTATTACTATATCCAAGTTTGTAATATATTATTTATGGTTTTGCGGGTGGGTATTTGAGCTCTTATAATAGAGGGAGATACCTCTCTCTACGTCTACTTTCCTTATGTTGTGAGGGTAGGATAGGGGGTAATAATCAATAATCTGGTATGATTTTATTGCTAATAATGACAAAAAAAATCAAGTGTTTCTTTTATGTAGAGTCTTGACTATCATTCCTTCTTCCAACCTATTGATTCCTTATGATGAAGTTGACACATAATATTGTTAAAAACAATTATATACTCAAACTTGCATGTCATTTATTTGGAGTGGCGGCAATAAGTTTGTACCTTTGCACTCGCAAAGCCTGACATGTGGTCATGCTCATAAATAATAATTTTGATTATGAAGAAAACAGCAATCATGGCTCTTGGCACTGCCATTCTGATGGCGGCATGCACAACCACCAAGACTGTAATATCACAACCAGATGCTCCCAAGGCAGAAGAAACCACTCCTGTAGTGTCGCTGCCCACAGTGACTCCCAGTACCGAGTTCATAAGTATCACTGAGGCCATCTCATTGCTCGAGAATCCGCAGCAAAAAGCAGAACTGGCAAAGAAATATGGCTATAAGGTCATAAATGACTATGCAGTATACAGACTGGATGCCTATAAGCCGATGATGTATAAAAACTGCCGCCCAGCCAAGGCTATGGGTGCCAATGTATATGAGGATATGCCCAAACCACTGCGCAAGGGAGTTTCCAGTTATATTGCCATGCGCGATGATGTGACCATTGGCGTTTTCAACGAGGCAGCATACGGCAATCTCGTTCAGCAACTCGCTGCTGCTGGTTTCACCCTCGAGCGTGATGGCTATGAGCAGGTGTTTACAAATGGCACCATAATGGCTTACTGTCATGCATCAAGAAAGACAGTCCGATTGGCCAAGAACTAACAACTGCTTATTCTCATAATTGCGCTTGTTCTTATTCTTATCATCTTTTTCTATGATGATGGTATAGTGCAGCCACAAAGTTGCGCAATTTGAAATAATGGAAGATAGAAGAGGGTTCATCCAATAAGGATGGTCTGATAGGCATAGAAATGTCGACTAAATGACAAAAAAAGTATGGAAAATTATTACAATAATAATACTTTTATCATTTTTTTTGCATTTTCTTTGCTCTTTTGTCGCTTGTTATAAAGAAATGTGTTACTTTTGCATGTTGTTATAGAAAAAAGATGAAAGAGATTAGCCAAAAGACTATCGATATTGATAATATCCTCAAATCCAAACTGGGCGGCAAGACAAAATATATTCCCCGCCCTCTGGTGTCGTGGTTGAAAAAGATCATCCACCAAGATGAGGTTAACGCCTATCTCTGGGATAGCCGCCACTTGAGTGGCACCGAATGGCTTGAGGAGTGCGTGAGATATCTCGATATGACTCTGGAGATAGAAGGAGAAGAGAACCTGCCCGCCAATGACGACGGACGACTCTATACCTTCGTGAGCAACCACCCCCTCGGCGGAGAAGACGGCGTGGCGCTCGGCGCAGTGATTGGTAGACACTACGATGGCAAATTCAGATACCTGGTCAACGACCTGCTCATGAACCTGCCCGGACTGGCTCCCGTGTGCATACCCATAAACAAGACAGGCAAGCAGAGTCGCGATTTCCCTATGATGGTAGAAGCAGGATTCAAGAGCGACAACCACATGCTGATGTTTCCTGCTGGCATCTGCTCGCGACGCAAAAAAGGAGTAATAGAGGATGTGGCATGGAAGAAAACATTTATTACAAAAAGCGTTGAGTATCAGCGCGATGTGGTGCCCATACATTTCAGTGGTGCCAATTCGGATTTCTTCTACCGCATAGCCAATTTCTCCGATAAGTATGTCAAGAAAGTAAACATAGCCATGCTCTTCCTTGTGGATGAGATGTATAAGAACACCCACAAGACATTTAAGATTTCTATAGGAAAGCCCATACCATGGCAGACCTTCGACAATAGTCGCACCCCAGCTCAATGGGCGCAGTATGTCAAGGAGATAGTATATAAACTCTAATATTCAGCCGAAACTCAACATACCAAAATGGAACAAGAGATAATCAAGCCTATCAGCAAGGAACTGCTTAAAAGCGAGCTGACCCCTCAACGCCAGTTGAGAATGACTAACAGAAGCAACAACGAGATATATATCGTTGATGCCCATAACGCACCCAACGTGCTCAAGGAGATAGGGCGACTGAGGGAGATAGTATTCAGAGAGGCTGGTGGAGGTACTGGCAAATCCATGGATCTCGACGAGTTTGACACTTGCGACAACTGCTACAAGCAACTCATCGTATGGAATCCCGAGCAGGAGGAGATCATAGGCGGCTACAGGTATATACTTGGTTCTGATGTGGAAATGGACAGCAACGGGCAACCCATACTGGCCACCAGTCACATGTTTCATTTCTCAGATAAGTTCATCAAAGACTATCTGCCACAGACAATAGAACTCGGCAGAAGTTTTGTAACACTCGAATATCAGAACACACAAAAGAATCCAGCCAAGAGCCTCTTTGCCCTTGATAACCTCTGGGACGGACTGGGAGCCCTCACGGTGATTAAGCCAAATGTGAAATATTTCTTCGGCAAGATGACCATGTATCCATCCTATATACGTAAGGGACGCGACATGATACTCTATTTCCTCAAAAAGCATTTCGACGATAAAGACAACCTTATCGTGCCGATGAAACCGTTGAAAATAGAGGCTGACCCAAAAGAACTGGAGAAACTGTTTTGCGAGGAATCATTCAAGGATGACTATCGTATTCTCAACAGGGAGGTACGAAAGTTGGGCTATGATATCCCACCATTGGTAAACGCATACATGAGTTTGAGCCCTACAATGAAACTCTTTGGCACCGCCATCAACGATGGTTTCGGAGATGTGGAGGAAACGGGCATACTCATAGCCGTCGACGAGATACTCGAAGGCAAGCGAATGAGACATATAGACTCGTTTATCAAGTCTCACCCCGAGGCTATGCAGATTACGAGTGGCGCCAATAATGTGATATACAAGTTGTAATCAAATCACATTATCGCCCAATCATCATATTACCAATCAATTATCAGATTATTGGCAATCAGATTATCGGCAGGCTTGTGCCGATAATCTTTTGATATATATCCAAGGCATACACGTCGGTCATACCACTCACATAGTCTATGACCGCCATGATGCGTGTTTCGAGATTGTCGGAATGGATGTCATACTGGCTACTCACCCTATTGATAAGTTGCTGCGACAGGTAACGGTCGGGATACACCACCGCCTCGGTCATCTGGTGCATGAGTGTTTCGATGATCTTATATCCCGACAGTTCTACATCCAACACGGGTTTGCTGCGATATATACGCTCTGCCGACACTGAGGCGCAATACTTATATGCCAAGTTGCGATGCCCGTCAATATTGTCAATGAGCGAACCGTTGAGATTGCCGCTCAGTATCTCCTGCTCATTGTCAATAAAGGCTGTTATGCACTGCTTGATGAGTTCGCCTATCACGCAGGTCCGCATATACACAATCTTCTCATTGTCGTCGGTGAGTCCCACCTTATCAATGGTGCTCATGATATAATCCCTACGCTCTTGCGAGAAGAACTGAAGCAGCAGATCTACAGTATCCTTATACGACAATATCTTTAGCTTATGGGCATCTTCTATATCCATGATTTCATAGCAGATATCATCGGCCGCCTCCACGAGATACACCAGTGGATGACGACAGTATGCAACCCCTTCTGGACCGTCATATTTGCAAAAAACGCCCATTTCATCGGCGATGGTTCTAAATATCTGCTGTTCGGAAGCAAAAAAGCCAAACTTTCCTTTCTTGCCCGCCATGGTAGACGAATAAGGGTATTTCACTATACATGCCAGCGATGGGTATGTCATCACGAAACCACCCTTGCGCCGACCCTGAAACCTATGGGTGAGCAGACGAAACGCATTGGCGTTGCCTTCGAAATGAGTGATGTCTGACCAAAATTCATCACTCACCATATTCTTGAGATTGGCACCCTTACCCTCGGTAAAGAATGATTGGATAGCCTTTTCGCCTGAATGGCCAAAAGGTGGATTGCCAAGGTCGTGGGCCAGGCATCCTGTAGCCACTATCTGTCCGATCTCGCTGACCAATGTGTTGGCCAGTTCGGGGTGCTTGCCTATGAGTGCCGCAGCCACACCATCGCCCAGCGAGGTACCCACGCTGGCCACCTCGAGACTATGAGTCAGTCGGTTATGTACAAATACCGAACCCGGCAATGGAAATACCTGCGTCTTGTTTTGTAGACGCCTGAATGGGGCGGAGAAGATAAGACGATCATAGTCTCTCTTGAATTCAGTACGGTCGTCATGCCTGTCCACATGCTTGTGCTCGAGTCCTAACCTCTTGGTGGTTATCAGTTGCTGCCAGTTCATCATGATTATTCAAAATTTGGTTGTCGGTGAACGCCAAAAAGCACCACCGAGTGTTTTATGTCAATGCAAAAGTAGTGATTTTTAAATTAATTACCACTTTTTGTTCCCAAAAATAGCGATGTTATAATATAATTTATTACTTTTGCACGTAATTACCATATATATATGCAAAAATGATTGAGATAAAAGTTATAAACAAGGGTCATCACCCACTACCGAAATACGCCACAGAGCAGAGTGCAGGAATGGACCTCAGGGCAAACATAGACGAGCAAATCGTTATACAACCCATGCAACGATTGCTCATAGGCACGGGCTTGCATATAGCGTTGCCCAAAGGTTATGAGGCACAGATAAGACCACGCAGCGGACTGGCATTGAAACACGGCATCACCGTGCTCAACAGTCCCGGCACCATAGATGCCGACTATAGAGGCGAGATAGGAGTATTGCTCATCAATCTCTCCGACAAGGATTTCGTTATCAACGACGGCGAGAGGATAGCACAGATGGTGATAGCCAGACATGAGCAGGCACAGTTCGCTCTTGTGGAGGCTCTCGACGAGACAGAGCGTGGCGAAGGTGGCTATGGACATACTGGTGTGAAATGACAATAGCCATGTTGGCATGGGAGTGAAATGACAAACAGATAGTAAAAAGATGAAGAAACAGGTAATAGCCATATTGTTGACCGTGGCTGCGGTCACATGCACATTCTGTCCCATGGCGGCAGCCCGCAAGGCTAATGTCGCAAAGGGCACAGGCACCCTGATTGCCGACAAGGCAAGGCAGGACAAGTATGACTATTTCTTTGTGGAGTCGGTGGTGCAGCGCGAGAATGGAAACATCGACGCATGCTTCGACCTGCTACGCCGATGCCTCGACCTATGCCCCGATGCCCCAGAGGCCAACTATTGCATAGCGCAGTATTACAGGGTCATGGGCGACAAGGAGAAATCATTCCTCCACTTCAAGAAAGCCGCTGAGGCAGACCCCGACAATACCACCTATCTCGAGGTGTTCGGACTTTCATGCCTGGGCACAGAGCATGATGATGAGGGCATGGCGGCACTCGAAAAACTCGTTACCATCAATCCCAACAAACTCGATATCCTGTCGCTCCTTCAGTATAAGTACACCGAGAAAAAAGAATATGACAAGGCCCTCAAGGTGCTCGACCGCATGGAGAAGATAGAGGGAAAGAGCGAGAAGATATCAATAGAAAAGAGCAATATCAGACTCACTATGGGCGACAAGCAAGGTGCTATGGCAGAAATCAAGAGCCTTGCCGACCAATACCCCAACGACCCCAATTATCAGTCTATTTATGCCGATGTGCTCCTGTATTGCGGCGAAAACAAGCAAGCCTACGACCTTCTGGATGCACTGCTGGCCAAAGAACCCGACAACAGTGCGGCGCAGATCTCCATGATGTCTTATTACAAGGCCGAAAGCGAGCCGGAGAAAGCAGACTCCATGGCCCTGCGTATTCTAACCAACGACAACACCCCAAAGGATAATAAACTGATGCTCATCAGGCAAATCATCTCTGATAATAATCAAGAGGGAGGCGACAGCACCAAGGTGATAGACATCTTCGAGGAGGTGCTCAAGCAAAAGCAAAACGATGGCGACATGGCATATCTCTATGCCACATATCTGCAATATTTGGAGATGCCAAAGCCGCAGATTAAGGATGCCTACAGCCGTGTGCTCGAGATAGCACCCGACTATGCACCCGCCCGACAGCAACTCGTGCAAATGGGATTGCTCGACAAAGACTATAATACGGTAATAGAACTATGCCGGGCAGGAAGGCAGTATAACCCCGATGAAATGGCGTTTTATTACGCTCAAGGCATGTCTTACTATATGCTCGGCCACAATGCTAAAGCCCTCGACACCTTCAGAAGCGGTGTGGAACTGGCAAACGAGCAGAGCAATCCCGAACTGGTTAGCGACATGTATGCTATCATGGGCGACATACTCTTTGCTGCCAACAAACCAACACAGGCCTTTGAGGTCTACGACTCGTGCCTGCAATGGAAAGAGGATAACATCGGTTGCCTCAACAACTATGCCTATTATCTCAGTATCAATGGCGACAGCCTCGACAAGGCCGAGCAGATGAGCTATAAGACAATCAAGGCCGAACCCACCAATTCCACCTATCTCGATACATACGCATGGATACTCTATATGCAGAAACGCTATGCAGAGGCAAAAGTATATATCGAACAGGCACTCGCTTGCGACTCACTGCCAAGTGTAGACATCCTCGACCATGCCGGAGATATCATGTATAGAAACAATATGACCGACGAAGCGGTAGCTCTGTGGAAGAGAGCACTCAAACAATCTCCTGACAACAAGATAATTACAAGAAAAATAAAACTAAAAAAAATAATAAAAAAATGAAGCCTCTAAAGTATTTGTCACTGGCATTACTGTCGTTGCCACTGCTCATGACTTCTTGTAAGTCAAAGCAAGTTGTAGTAGAACAACAGCAACCATCAACCTCTATCGGTGTGGAAAAACAAAAGGAATTGAAAACTGTGCTTGCTAATGCCCAAACTGCTGAATTCGTAACATCAAAGGTCAAATTCTCTGTGTCGGAGGGCACACAGGAAATCTCGCTCACTGGTAATCTTAAGATGAAACGTGACGACGTGATAAGATTGCAACTCATGGCTTTCGGATTCGTTGAGGCTGCCAGAATAGAGTTCACAAAGGATTATGTGCTCATCATGGACAGGATAAACAAACAGTATCTCAAGGCTTCTTATGAGCATATCTCATTCCTCAGAAATAGCGGACTAAACTTCTATTCTCTACAAGCCCTGTTCTGGAACGAACTCTTCCAACCAGGTGAGAATAAAGTAACCGAAAGCCTGCTCAACAATTTCAAGGTTGAAGACAATGGCAATGGTCTAACCCTCACCATAAGCAAGAATAATCTCGACTATAAATGGCAGACCGCTAACAGTCTTATCAACCAAGTTAATGTTATCTATAATGATAAACTCAGAGGCGTGACAGGACTCAAATGGGATTATTCAGACTTCAAGAACCTCGGCAACAAGTCGTTCCCAAGCAGAAACAATATCCTTTTTGCCACTCCAAAGAAGGAGATAACCATCAAGATGACGCTCAACCACCTCGGCAACGAAAGCGAATGGGAAACACGTACCGAAGTGCCAGGCAAATACCGCCAAGTGTCTGTTGACGATATCATCAGACGCTTCATGTCTCTCTAAATAGTTGGAATAAAGGGCTTTATGAATAAACTTGCACTATTGCTGATATTTCTCGCCTTCTCCTTGGCAGCACCGTGCCAGACACGGAAAAATGCTGCCAAGAAGAGGACTACTACCAGCGTGTCTCGCAAGAAAACATCATCAAAATCCAAGACCAAAAGCAAAACCAAAAAGCCAACAACCAAGAAAAACTCCAGCGGAAATGCCACCATCAGCGGCCTCAAAAGCCAAAGGGCTGACATTCAAAGAAATATCAGACTGCAGGAGCAGAAACTCAGAAGCAACCAGCTCGACGTGAAGAAAAGACTTCAGAACCTGCTGGTGCTCAACTCCGAGATCTACGACAAAAAGAAGGCTCTCGATACCATTCGAAAGGATATCACCACCCTCGATACTACGATGGCAAGGCTCAACAGGGAACTCGTTGACCTCAACCTTGAACTTGCCGACCGCAAGGAGAAATTCGTCAAGTCAATGCGTTATATGCACCGCAATAGGTCGATACAAAACAAACTCATGTTCATCTTCGGCGCCAAGAATTTCTCCCAGATGTATCGCAGAATGAGATTTGTAAAGGAATATGCGTCATATCAGAGTGCACAGGGTGAGATGGTCAAGCAGAAGCAGAAGGTTGTAGAGCAGAAATATGCCGAACTGGCTGAGTTTAAGAGGCAGAAGAGTTCGCTCCTTTCCAAGGGTGAGCAGGAGAAGCGTGCCCTGGAGAGCAAGCAGACCGAGCAGCAGACCGTGGTGTCGTCTTTGCAGCGACAGCAGCGCACCATACAGGGCATCATCGACAGCCAGAAAAAGAAGGATGCAGCCATAAACGCACAGATAGACCGACTCGTGGCCATAGAGGTGGAGAAGGCACGCCAGAGAGCCATTGCTGAGGCAAAGCGCAAGGCCAAAGAGGCCGAAGCAGCCAAGAAAAGGCAGGAGGAACTGGCACGCAAGAAAGCTGAGGCCGAGGCTGCCGCACGCGAAAACCAGAAGCGCATAGCCGCAGCCAAGGAGAGGGAGCGCAAGGCCAAAGAGGCCGCCCGACAGGCTGCCAAACGCAACGAACAGGAGCGACAGGAGGCTGAAAGGCTTGCCCGACAGGCTGAAGAGGACAGAAAACAGATTGAGAGGCAGTCGGAGGAAGACAACAAATCGCGTCAGCGTGAGATGGCACAGGTGCGCAAGGAGAGCACGCTGGTCTATAACCTCGATGCCGAAGATAGGCGCATCTCTGGCAGTTTCGAAAGCAACAAAGGACGCCTGCCCATGCCCATCAGCGGTAGTTATCGCATCGTAAGCCATTTCGGACAGTATAACGTTGAGGGATTGCATAATGTAACCCTCGACAATAAAGGTATCAACATACTGGGACAGCAGGGAGCCAAGGCCTTGAGCATCTATGATGGCGAGGTGAGCGCAGTCTTCAACCTCGGTGGCACCATGGGAGTGATGGTCAGACATGGCAGTTATATATCGGTATACTGCAATCTTGCATCGGTGAGCGTTCACCGCGGACAGCACGTGAGCAGCAAGCAGGTGCTCGGCACCGTGGGCACCGAAAACGTGCTGCAGTTCCAGTTGCGCAAAGAGAAAGCCAAACTCAATCCAGAGGTTTGGCTCAGGAGATAATAAGCATATAAAATCCAACCCTTTTGCCCCAAGAATGTCATGATAAACTATAATCATAACGCGTTTCTAAACGATGCCATCCAGTTACTGCAGCGTCTTGTGACTATCCCTTCCATTAGTCGAAATGAGGAAAAGGCTACCGATGAAATGGCGCTTTTTATGCAAAACCATGGTATCTCATTCGTTCGAGAAGGCAATAATATTATTGTTGCCGATCCCCATCATGACACTGCCCGACCCACCATACTGCTCAATGCACATATAGATACAGTGAAGCCTGTGGCCACTTGGACCCTCGACCCCTTCACACCAACAATTAAGGACGGACGGATTTACGGACTGGGTACTAACGACTGCGGTGGCGGACTCGTCACCTTGTTGCAGGTCTTCAGGATAATGGTTGACGCACCGCGCAATTATAATCTTATATATGTGGCATCGGCAGAAGAGGAAGTGTCAGGAGCCAATGGGTTCAGTCGTGTGCTGCCACTGCTACCAAAGATAGACCTTGCCATAGTGGGAGAACCTACAGCCATGCAACCTGCAATAGCTGAAAAAGGACTCATGGTCATAGACGCCGAAAGCCATGGCAAGTCGGGACATGCAGCACGCAATGAAGGAGTAAATGCCATATATGAAGCCCTCGACGACCTTGTATGGTTGCACAACTACCAGTTTGAAAAGGTGAGCCCGCTGCTTGGCCCCACCCGCCTATCGGTCACAATGATAAATGCAGGCACCCAGCATAATGTGGTGCCAGACAAGTGCTCATTCGTTATCGACGTGCGCACAAATGAACTCTATACCAATCAAGAAGTATTTGAATTGCTCTGCCGCCACCTCAAGAGCACACTCAAGGCACGCTCGTTCAGGCTCTGTTCATCATCCATAGACTCCTGCCATCCCATTGTAGAGAGGTGCAAAGACCTGGGAATGACACCTTTTGGTTCGCCCACACTCTCCGATCAGGCACTTATGCCATTCACATCCATAAAGATTGGTCCGGGTCACTCCACACGCTCCCATTCTGCCGACGAATATATATGTATGAATGAACTCGAAGAGGCTCTCTACATATACATCAGATTGCTCGATGGACTAAACATTTAGCATTTCTTTTTGACCATATACACAAATAAATTAAGATTTATTTGGCAAATTGACCTTTTTGCAGTATTTTTGCATAATCAAAACGATTATGCTATGCGTATAGACCACCATTTGTCTGTGCTCGTGCATGAGCAGGCACAGAAATACGGAGACAGAGAGGCTCTTATTTACAGAGACTTCGGCGACAGTGTTTGGAAGAGTTATACATGGAATGACTTCTCCAATATAGTTAAGGTGACATCTAATGCCATGCTCAATCTGGGCGTCAAAATGCAGGAGAACATGGGTATCTTCTCGCAAAACTCTGTGCAATACCTCTTCACCGATTTCGGCGCATGGGGTATAAGGGCTGTCACTGTGCCCTTCTATGCCACCAGCAGCGAAGAGCAAATCCAGTTCATGATCCATGATGCCAAGATCCGTTTCCTCTTCGTGGGAGAGCAAGACCAGTATGACAAGGCTCACAGGGTGTTCAGTCTATGCCCAACCCTCGAGCGTATCATCATCTTCGATAATAATGTTAAGAAGAGCGAACATGACCCAAACAGCATCTATTTCGATGAGTTCCTCAAACTGGGAGAGAACCTGCCAAGGCAGACTGAAGTGGAGCAACTATATGATAGTGCCACGCTCGATGATGTGGCCAACATCCTCTATACCAGCGGCACTACAGGTAATAGCAAGGGTGTGGTACTCTCGCAACTCCAATATTTCACCGCATTGGCCTCCAACCGGCGATGCGTAGATGTGAGCGACAAGGATAAAGTGCTCAATTTCTTGCCATACGCCCATATCTTCGAAAAGGGATTTACATTGCTCTCATTATCTGTGGGAGCCACACTCATCGTGAATACAGACCCACGCGAGGTGCAGAAAACCATGCGCGAAACCCATCCTACCAGCATGTGCGCAGTGCCCAGGTTTTGGGAGAAAGTGCTCATCGGTGTGAGAGAGAAGATTGACAACTCGAGTGCTTTCATGCGCAAGATATTTGAAAACGCCCTCGCAGTGGGACGCAAGCACAACATCGAATATGTGCTCAAAGGCAAGCGACCACCTCTACATCTCCACCTCGAATACGAGATGATAAACAGAACAATATTCAGTCTGGTGCGCAAGGAACTGGGACTCACCAATCCCAATATCTTCCCTACCGCCGGCGCTGCCGTATCGCCAGAAGTAGAAGAATTTGTCCATTCCATCGGTATCAACATGGTGGTGGGATATGGACTCACCGAGAGTCTGGCCACTGTAACCTGCGACCGCTCCAACCAGCCTGTCACCGTAGGTTCGGTGGGACGACCCATTGATGCCATCAAGATAAAGATCAGCGAAGAGGGTGAGGTGATGCTCAAGGGCGACACCATATTCAAGGGCTATTATAACCGCGACGACCTCAACCGCGAGGCTTTCGATAGCGAAGGCTATTTCCATACTGGCGACGCAGGATATATACACAATGGCGAACTATTTCTCAAAGAGCGAATCAAAGACCTCTTCAAGACATCCAACGGCAAATATATAGCTCCGCAGATGATAGAGTCGAAGATGCTCGTAGATAAGTATATAGACCAGATAGCCATCATTGCCGACCAAAGGAAATTCGTGTCGGCGCTCATCGTGCCCGATTACAGACTGCTCGAAGACTATGCCAAAATACACAACATTGAATACTCAAACCGCGAGGAATTGTGTGCTAACAAGCAGATTTATGATATGATGGCAGAGAGAATAGATACCCTGCAGCAGCAGTTGGCCCACTACGAGAAAATCAAGCGGTTTACCATCCTGCCAAAGCATTTCACTATGGAAACAGGCGAACTCACCAATACCCTCAAGATGAGGCGTGGGGTTATATCCACCAACTATAAGGAAATCATCGACAAGATGTATGAAGAATAAACAGATTTACTAATTATATATGATCACAGCAGACCAACTGAAAGATGTCATGGAGAGGGCAGAGGCCCTGCGCAAATACCTTGACATAGACAAAAAGAAAATAGAATTTGAAGAAGAGGACTTGCGTACTCAGGCTCCTGATTTCTGGGAAGATCCCAAACGAGCCGAACAGCAAATGAAAAAGGTTAAAGGCATCAAGAGATGGCTCGACGGATATGAGGAGGTGAGGGTTTGTGCAGACGAACTCCAACTTGCCTTCGATTTCTATAAAGATGAGATGGTGACAGAAGAGGAGGTGGACGACAACTACCAAAAGGCCATCGCTGCCATCGAAAATCTGGAACTGCAAAACATGCTGAGGCAGAAAGAAGACCCCATGGACTGCGTGATGAAGATCAATAGCGGTGCTGGTGGTACCGAGAGCCAGGATTGGGCGTCTATGCTCATGCGCATGTATCAGAGATGGGCTGAGGCTCACGGACATAAGGTGACCATCAGCAACTTGCAGGATGGCGATGAGGCCGGCATCAAGAGCGTTACCATGGAGATAGAGGGTGGCGAATATGCCTACGGCTATCTCAAAAGCGAGAATGGAGTGCACCGACTGGTGCGCGTGTCGCCATTCAATGCTCAGGGTAAGCGAATGACCAGCTTTGCCAGCGTTTTCGTGTCGCCACTCGTCGACGATACCATCGAGGTATATGTAGATCCGTCAAAGATCAGTTGGGACCTCTTCAGAAGTGGTGGCGCTGGCGGACAGAACGTCAACAAGGTGGAGACGGGCGTGCGACTCAGATACCAGTATGTAGATCCCGACACAGGTGAGGAAGAAGAGATACTCATCGAGAATACCGAGAGCCGCAAGCAGCTCGAAAACAGAAATAATGCCATGCGACTGCTCAAATCACAACTCTATGACCGCGCCATGAAGAAGCGTCTTGAGGCACAGGCTAAGATAGAGGCTGGCAAAAAGAAAATAGAGTGGGGCAGCCAGATACGCAGTTATGTCTTCGACGACCGTAGGGTGAAAGACCATCGCACCAACTATCAGACTACCGATGTGGATGGTGTCATGGATGGCAAGATAGATGGTTTCATCAAGGCTTATCTCATGGAGTTCCCCGTAAACGACGAGGAATAATAGCCCATTTCATCGATACTATCATGCCGATTCTATCGATAATGATAGCCGATTCTATCGATAATGAAAACAGAAAGACAATAATAAACAAAACGACAACAATAACAATCTAAAACTTTTTAAACTATGAGCAAGACACAGAAAAATGCGCGCAAGGCCGCATACGAGGCCAAGCAGGAAAGAGAAGGCAAGAAGGTGGTTGAATGGATTATTGCCATCCTCATCCTCATGGCCGTGGCTTACACTGTCTATATATCATTGGCATAAGGCCATTGGGTCTTCTGCTTTCATCACTTCATAATAAAATAATGAGTGGACTGGAGATAGAACGTAAGTTCCGCGTGGTGAGCGACGACTATAAAACCATGGCCTTCGCCCATAGCCGCATAAAACAAGGATATATCAGCAGTCGCCAGGGTGTCACCGTAAGGGTTAGGCAGCGTGGCGATTGCGGTTTCCTTACCATCAAGGGACCGTCTTTAGATGGCGGCCTCAGCAGGTATGAGTTCGAAAAAGAAATCTCGCTCGATGATGCCAACCACCTCTTTGCCCTGTGCGAACCCGGCATCATTGACAAGACCCGCTATCTTGTGAAAAGCGGCAACCATACCTTTGAGGTGGATGAGTTCTATGGCGACAATGAGGGCCTCGTGATGGCCGAAGTGGAACTCTCAGCTCCCGATGAACCCTTCCTGCGCCCCTCATTCCTTGGCGATGAGGTTACTGGCGACCGACGCTATTACAACTCTCATCTCCGAATCAATCCCTATAAACTTTGGAGAGAGGATAAAGTGAAGTAATAACTTACCATTTCTTTGCTATTACTCCCTATTTGCCCTTTCTTGTCTTGGTATACACAAATCCTATGGCGGCTGCCAAGGTCACACCCATGGCATTGGCTGCCAAGTCTAACCAGTCGCCGCTGCGTCTGCCTCCCGTGCAGTAGGCCTGCAGCAGTTCAATTATTCCGCTCATCACTATCGGCGCCAGCCATGC
>SAMEA3663092__coassemble_48_pt1 | contig 50185 bp, 49 predicted proteins | sample SAMEA3663092__metabat2_high_PE_017 | metagenome-assembled genome bin SAMEA3663092 (sample SAMEA3663092) | pig gut metagenome | biome: pig gut; feature: pig-associated habitat; material: faeces | place: France | collected 2012 | reverse complement strand
GACCTTCTGCACGACCTTCTGCACGACCTTCTGCACGACCTTCTGCACGACCTTCCATCTTGGCTGTTCCCAGCACGTCATTCTGCACCATGATATCGTCCATATGTGCCTCATAGGCATGTCTTTCTTTGTCGTTCATGGTAATGTATTGCAGTTTCTGGCGTGCTTCCTTCAAACCGGGTGTAGAGGTATTTTCCTTTATGTGTCCGTTTTTCAGGTAATCTATCCATTCCTCTATGGGTGTGGTGGCCACATCATTGAAGTTGTTTATGCGGATGATAAAATATTCGGGGAATATATCCTCGGGCACTTTCATCTTTATCTCGTCCTTCTCGCGGGTGTTCACCTTGAGCAGGTCGCCGGTGTGCACGCCCTTAAACACCGTCTTGCCGTGATAAAGATAGTCGCTGCCCTGACCAAGGTCAAAATAAAGAATATTAATGGAATACACTTTCTTTACCTGATCATACAATTTCCCTATCTGAATGTGCTCTGTGATGGTTTTCGACACTCCATACAACATACGTTGCAAGTAATAGAGTTGGCGTGTCAGCTGCACCTCCACTATTATTATCTCTCCCTTGCTGTTTATTGCCTTTATGTCTACGCGGTTAAACTTATCGCTGGCGTTTTCCTGGTTACCCTCGCTCTCGAGCAGTTCGGAGATGGTGATCTTCTCGCCTATAAGCACAGTGATCAGTCCCTCCAGCACGGCAAAATTTGCCTTGTCTCTGAGCATTCTTTTCACTGCCCAGTCAAACCGTATGTATTTATTGTCTATCGGCATAATTATCTCTTTTATTTATTCTGCGTGCAAAAATATGAAATTATATTCATAACTCCAAATAATCATCTGCAAAAACTCGTATAATAAAACGAAAAAGCCCGGGTTGCTCATACATCACTGCATGCCACCCGAGTCTTTCACTATACGTATTTTACTGTTCTAACTGTCTATTAGTCTTCGAACTCATCCCATACATCTAAGCCCTTGTAGTCTTTGCTTAGTTCGGTGAAGCCATCTCCTTCGCCAGTAGTTGAGCCTAACACTCCGAAATCTGACCCCGCAAGAAACTGATTGCTCAAATCCAACTTATATGTTTCAACCGATGGTTTAATATATTCTTTTTTCATATTATTCTGTTCTTAGAGATTATTATTCCTTTGTTTGTAATAAAGACATGGATTATTTCACCATCACCTTCTTTCCGTTGAGGATATAGACACCCTTGACTGGGTTGACCACACGCTGACCATTGAGATTATAATAGATAGCGTCGTTGGGCACATCAGCATCAATGTTGGAGATAGCCGTTGTCTCGCCATCGCCAAAGTCCATAATCACACCCTTGGCGCTGTTCATAGCAGGAGTAATGTCAGCTGCTGTATGGAGATAAGCCTTGTTAACACCCAGATTGTAGGTATTTTCAATGAGTTTATAGAATCCGACCACCTCATTCTTTTTTCCAAAGAGATAGTTATATCCGTTTTCTGCACTTGAAGGATTAACGGTTGCACCTGCCACTGTTCCCACCAAGAAGTTTGTGCCAACAGCATTAGCACTCTCAATCACAGGAACCACTACATCGCTAACGGCAGCACCACTTGCGCTCTTGAGGATAAGACCGGTATTAGCAGGCACCTGTGTTACCTTTGTCATGCTAACCTTACCATCAGCGGCGGCAGAAGCAACATAAGCACTCAGATCTGTCACACCTGTGAAGTCAAGGGCATATTCGCTGCAGTATGAGGCATAGCCAAGAGAAGATGGGATGCTAACATTCTTTGTTGGATTGTTTAATCCCGCAACCTTGATTGAACCAAAGCCACCATCACCACTAGTCTGATCTGACACAATAGCAACCATAGAAGGTGTTCCACCAATGGTAATATCAATCTTACCCGGGGACTTTGGTGCCATCTCTATTGAATTGTTCTCACCATTTACATATACTTTTATGTTTCTGTCAGAAGTTATTCCTGTTGCTGTATACAAAGAAATGGTTTGGTATGCACCTACAAAGAAATAGATACGTGTTCTACCATCTCTTTCTCGGCTGTTATCATTATCCGTTTTAGAGAACTTGTAGCCTCTATTGTTTGCAACATCAAATCCATATCCATTCTTTACCCATGACTCGGTGCCATCGAAGGTGCGGTCGAATCCAACGTATGGGCTAACTGGCTTAACAATCAGTTTGTAATCAACAGATGTTGTTTTATCCTCGGCTGTCACTGTAAGTATATCGCCTGATACAGTATAGGTTGCATTTTCTGCCATATCTACCTTTGAGATAGTCGGAACATCTTCTCCTTCAAGATAGTATGCAGTGATGGTGTTTAATCCCTCGGAATTTTTGATAAACGCATCGAATGAATTTGAGAATACAACTTGATTCAGTGTAGCATCATTACTTGCTGGCTTGACAGAGAAATTGATTACATACTCATTGCGCACTGATCCATCAGCAGAAGTAACACTAATGGTAGCAGTGCCATTTGTACTTTCAGCTTGAGTGATTGAAACAGTTGCAGCAGAATTAGTGGCTGTTGCTGTAACAACAGGTATATCAACTGTCAAAGCAGGCAATTCATGATTATAAATCAATATTGTTGAAGAGAAGCCGGCAAGAGCGATTTCATTCACTTTTATACCAGAGAGTGTGGCATCCTTGGCAGGAGATGCGGGGTAATCAACTTTAATGCCAGAAGGATATAGACCAGACTGCTTCACAATGATAGTCATTTCAGTCTCTTCTCCATTATATGTATAAGTCATATTATTGCCAGAAGATGTACCTTTTTCGCCATTAAACAATACTGCATCTGCTTCAAAGGTACCATTTGTCTTGGTGAATGTTATCTCCATACCCTTAACGGCAGGAATCTTAAACACGGTACCTGTATTAACCTGTGCACAGTTTTCATTTGAAGCATTATTGCACTTTCCTCTGTTAGTCTCAAATCCAGTACCAGCAGCACCTTTTTGGGTATCAATTGTCATTACAACGTCTATTGGGGTTCCACTGATTGTAGCCTGCTGGGCATAGTATCCTACATTACCTTCATAAGCAATGGCTGGTGCACCGTTTGCTCTGGCGAATGTCCAATTCACAGTTGTAGAACCATCTCCAATACTTACTGTATTATCTACAAATACAGGAGAGAGGACATAATCTTTGTTTGCTGTAATAGATGAGCCAATAGTATACTCATTTGCTTCTGCATCTCTCCATGCTGTCTGAGTCTTACCTTCTATAAAGTACGTCTTGCCAGGATTAAGGTTGTATACTGCATTGTCTACCAACTTTAGATTTGAAGGTGTCTTACCAGTTACGCTAACAGTAGAAAAATCGAATGAGATAAGACGATCATCATTGATGGTAACATCTGCTGACGAAACCTGAGAATCAACCATACCATCATATACAGCGAAAGCCTTTATCGTACAAGCAGAGTTAACTTCAAATGGTGAGCTATAAAGAGTTGAAGAGGTAGAAGGGATATTACCATCTGTTGTATAATATATGCTTGCTCCCTCTGTGTCACAAGAAATTGAAACTGTTGATGGAGAACCAAACGTTGCTCCCTCTTTGGGTGAAATCAAAGGGGCTGCAACTTGATTCCCAGCAACTTTTGGTGTTACTTCAAAGCCTGAGATAAACAAATCTCCACCTGTAAAAGATGCTTCTTCAGTACTTGTCATATAAATAGTTGTGTTAGCTGATACGTCAAAAGACGTTTTTTCTGTACTAACAGTGCCTTCAACCAAGTTCGCATTATCCTTTTTAAAACCTTCTGTTGTTAAGAAACTCGAATTAGAACCAGCTACGATTATTCTTGAGTTATGAGATTGATGATATACTGTAACCGTTGCATTAATTGAAACTTTAAAAACTAAAGTATTTTGAAGAGACTTTAATCTCAAACAATTTTTACCTAGCGCAGAACTTCCTTTATTGTTAGCATAATTATTTCCTGCCGGAGAGAATACACGATTGTTATCGTACATTGTGCCTTTACCTGTCGTGGCACTTATATGGTTTTGGGCAACAAATGTATAGCTGCCATCTATGGCAACCAAATCATTTTCAGACGCCGCGCCCGCCGTACTGCAGTACAGCACAAATAGACTGAGCATGCTCAGTAGTCTAAATAATTTTTGTTTCATTGTTAATAGATTTTAGTTTATTTATTATTTGTTATTTACTAAGAGTGATTAGTATGAAGTAGTCGAAAATAGTTGTTAGAAGTATTGCAAAGGTTTTGTGTCAGTTATCAAACTGCAAAACAAATTTAAAGATAAAAGCATAGATAACAAAATGGGAGCATACAAAACGGGTGCGGAATTAGCGTTTTTTTTTTTTGATTAACCGATATTTACACAATAATTTGACAAAACATGGAATATGATGATATTATGCGATAGATGGGAATAGACCCAACTGAGGAGAATTTCATTCAAAAAAAAGGTCATGCCAGATTTCACGTTGCAAAGATACGGCACGCCTTTTTTAGGGTGCATTACTTTTCCCACAGCACGTGATGTCATTTCCCATGAAACGTGCATTTTTGCAGCTGGGCGTGTAAATTACACTCTCTGGGCATGTAATTTTTGTTGGCTGGGCGTGTAGCAAAAAAGGCATGGCTGGCGGTTGCCAAGGAAGATATAGATAGAATAGGAATCTGAGGCGAGGGCGATTGCTCTTATGAGGAGATAATAATTGAGGCGATAATAATTGAGGGTGTGTCAAACAATATTGACACACCCTCTTTAGGTATTGTGATATCTAAGTGATTACTCACCCTTGATGGCTGCTACACCTGGCAATACCTTACCCTCGATGGCCTCGAGCAGAGCACCACCACCGGTAGAGATATAGCTTACCTTGTCGGCCATGCCGAACTTGTTGATACAAGCCACAGAGTCGCCACCACCGATGAGCGAGAATGCTCCATTAGCTGTAGCCTTGGCAATAGCCTCGGCAATGGCACGAGAACCACCCTCAAAATTTGCAAACTCAAAAACTCCGGCAGGACCATTCCACAGAATAGTCTTGGCATCCTCGATGGCAGCAGCAAAAGCTTTGCGAGTGTCGGGACCTGCATCCAGACCCTCCCAACCCTCTGGGATGTTATTTGATGGGCATACCTGAGTGTTGCAGTCGTTCTTGAAGTCGTCGCCAGCTATACAGTCGGTGCCGAGCACGAGATTTACACCATTCTCCTTGGCCTTCTTTATCACATCGAGAGCCACGTCGAGTTTGTCATCTTCGCAAATAGACTTGCCGATGTTGCCACCCTGTGCTTTGGCAAAGGTATAGGTCATACCACCGCAGAGAATGAGGTTGTCCACCTTGCCGAGGAGGTTTTCAATGATGCCGATCTTTGTAGACACCTTTGAACCACCCATGATGGCAGTGAATGGGCGCTTGATATTGCTGAGAACATTGTCTACAGCCTTCACCTCTTTCTCCATGAGGTAGCCAAGCATCTTATTGTCAGCATCGAAATAGTCGGCGATAACAGCAGTGGAAGCATGCTTACGATGGGCGGTGCCAAAGGCGTCCATAACATAGCAATCAGCATAAGAAGCGAGTTTCTTGGCGAACTCCTTCTGGCTTGCCTTCATGGCTTTCTTGGCCTCGTCATACTCAGGAGTACCCTTTTCAACACCTACAGGCTTGCCTTCCTCCTCAGGATAGAAACGGAGGTTTTCGAGCAACAGAGCCTCGCCTGGCTGCAGGGCAGCAGCCTCAGCCTCAGCATTGCCACAGTCTTTGGCAAACTTGACATCCACACCGAGAGCGGCAGACACATTGCCTACAATCTGAGAAAGAGACAATTCAGCCTTTACCTTGCCCTTTGGCTTACCCATGTGGCTCATCATGATGAGAGCGCCACCATCAGCCAATACTTTCTTGAGAGTGGGAAGAGCACCGCGAATACGGGTGTCGTCAGTAACTTTGCCATTTTCGTCCAATGGCACATTGAAGTCTACGCGTACGATGGCTTTCTTGCCTGCGAAGTTGAATTGATCGATATTCATTTTCTTTACCTAAATATTAAGTTGTGTTATACAATCTTGCTTGAAATGCAGCACAAAGTTACGGCTTTTTCTCTGAAAAAAGATACTCATAAGCACCTTTTTATATATTTTTTACGTAGAAATAAGGAAAATGCTATATGGAGTTGACAAAAAAAACGTAACTTTGCATTTGCAATCACCAATAAGGTGATGCACAACAACAAATCAAACTTATAATAAGATGAAAAAGATAGACACATCAAACGCACCCGCAGCCATTGGGCCATACAGCCAGGCTATTGAAGTAGGAAACCTCGTATTCGTATCGGGACAGTTGCCCATAGACCCATCCACAGGGACTTTTGCTCCAGGCGGAATAAAAGAGCAAACACGCCAGTCGCTCACCAATGCTAAGGCCATTCTGCAGAAGGCTGACACCGATCTCACCAAGGTGGTGAAGACTACGGTGCTGCTGAGCGATATTGCCGACTTTGGCGCTATGAACGAGGTTTATGCAGAATTCTTTGCCGACCCCTACCCTGCCCGCTCAGCCTTTGCAGTGAGAGATTTGCCCAAGGGCGCACTGGTGGAAATAGAGATGATAGCAGAGAAATGATACGGGCATAATGGCAGACAAAAAAGGAGGCATGATGGCAGACAACATAACAGGAGCCAAGGACTCACTGATTATTGTGAGTGGTGGCATGGACAGTGTGACCCTCTTGCATGAATACTGCGAGCGGATAGCCTTAGCTGTGTCTTTTGACTATGGCAGCAACCACAACCAGCGCGAGATAGCCTATGCTCGTCTGCACTGTGGTCGATTGGGCATTGAGCATATAGTAATACCCTTGGAGTTTATGCAACGATATTTCAAGAGTTCGCTACTGGAGGGTGCCGAGGCCATTCCCGAAGGCCATTATGAGGATGAGAACATGAAATCTACTGTGGTGCCATTCCGCAATGGCATCATGCTCTCAATAGCAGCAGGCATGGCAGAAAGCCGCGGTTTGAAGTATGTGATGATGGCCAACCACGGCGGCGACCATGCCATCTATCCCGACTGCCGAAGCGAGTTTGTGGATGCCATGTGTGCCGCCACACGTGCTGGCACATACGTTGGTGTGGAGGTATTAGCTCCATATACCAATATCACCAAAACCGATATTGCCTGCAAGGGAAAGCAACTGGGTATTGACTATGGCGAGACATGGTCATGCTACAAGGGCGGCGAAAAGCACTGCGGACGCTGCGGCACCTGCGTGGAACGCAAGGAAGCCCTGCACGATGCTGGCATTGCCGACAACACAGAATACGAACTGTGATTTGCAAGCAATCATCAATCATCATCAATCAATAATCAATAATCATCAATCAATTATCAATCAATCTTTCACCCAAACAATGCCCTAAGCGCCTCTTCCACCTTTTTAACAGGCACTATGTCAATTTTATAGCGCTTGGTATTGAATCCCGACATGTTATAATGTGGCACGATGATATGGCTGAAGCCGAGTTTTTCGGCTTCGGCCACTCTTTGTTCTATGCGGCTCACTGGTCGCACCTCACCGCTCAATCCCACCTCGCCAGCCATACACCATCCTGTCTCAATGGCTGTGTCTACATTGCTGCTGAGCACGGCAGCAATAACACTGAGGTCCATGGCAAGGTCGGTGACACGCAAGCCGCCAGCAATATTGAGAAACACATCCTTTTGCATGAGTTTGAAGCCCACACGCTTCTCCAATACAGCCAACAGCATGTTTAGACGGCGCTGGTCAAAACCCGTGGCGCTGCGTTGAGGTGTGCCGTAGGCTGCCGATGATACCAAAGCCTGGGTCTCAAGAAGAAAGGGGCGCACACCCTCGATGGCGGCACTAATAGCCACACCACTCAACCCCTCATGGTCTTGAGTGAGCAGGAGTTCAGAGGGGTTGCTCACCTGGCGCAGACCCGATTGCATCATCTCATAGATACCCAGTTCGGAGGTGCTGCCAAACCTGTTTTTGATGCTTCGCAATATGCGGTACATATAATGCTGGTCGCCCTCAAACTGTATGACCGTGTCTACGATATGCTCCAGTATCTTGGGTCCGGCCAGAGTGCCCTCCTTGTTTATATGACCTATGAGGATGACGGGTATGCCCGACGTTTTGGCAAAGCGGAGTAGCGACGAGGCACACTCCCTGACCTGTGTGATGCTGCCCGGACTGGTTTCTACCTGTTCGGTATAGATGGTTTGTATGGAGTCAATGATTACTATCTCTGGCTTGAGGTCGGCAATGGCTGAATAGATTTTCTCGAGTGATGTCTCGCAGAGAATATGGCAGGTATCGCTGTCTTCATGCGGTATGCGCATGGCACGCATCTTAAGTTGGTGTGCGCTCTCCTCGCCACTAACATAGAGTATATTGTGGCCCTGCATTCGTAGTATGGTTTGCAGTGTGAGGGTGCTCTTGCCTATGCCTGGTTCGCCACCGAGCAATACAATGGAACCAGGCACCAAACCACCTCCTAACACACGGTTGAGTTCATCGTCGCACATGTCTATGCGTGGGTCCTGCCGGCTATCTATTTCCTTGAGCAAGCGCGGACTGTTATTAGTCAGTCCGTTGCCTTTCAGTTTTGTGGCGGTAGTGGCACTGGGCGCCGATGCTGCCACTCTAATCTCGCGGAAGGTGTTCCACTGTCCACAACTCGGGCATTTACCAATCCATTTTGTTGATTCCTGTCCGCAGTTGTCGCAAACGTATGCTATCTTGTCTTTTGCCATAATATTATGCTTTTCGTATTGATCACAGTCACTGGGAGTAGATACTACATTCTCACTGCAAAGATACAAATAAATATCGAGAGGCAAAGCATGATGGGAAGAAAATAATTGCCATTTTATTTTGATTTATCTAAAGGTTGTTGTATCTTTGCACCCGAAAACAGCAAGATAGGCTAATATCGCAATTAATTTAAATACAGTGAGGCGACTGGTGTATTGGATTACGCCTGCCGCCTTTTATTTTCTCCAATAGACGAAAAGAGATTGATTATGAGGAATTTATCCCGAATGATAACCATAATGCTGACGGCCGCCACCATAATGGCATGCGACAACTCTTACCAACAGACCAAAGAAATATCGAGGATAGAGCGCAAAAGACTGGCACGAGAAGACAGTATGGCGCTCAAAGTGGCGGTGATGCCATCGCTCGACTGCCTGCCGCTATATATTGCCGAAAGAGCCAAATTGTTTGAATCGCTCGGCAGCGATATCAGACTCAAACCCTTTACAGCACACATGGACTGCGACACAGCACTGGCAGGAACAGGCGCTGAGATTGCCATGACAGACATCGTAAGAATGGAATATATGAAAAAGTCAAAGGGCATGGCAATAGATTATGTGGGCGCCACCGACAACCACTGGCAACTCATCACAAGCAAGTATTCTCGCATCAGGCAACTGAAGCAACTGGACGACAAGATGGTGGCAATGACACGATTCTCCGTTACAGACATGCTCTCAGACCGCATTGCCGACAGCGTGAAAATAGAAAAGGATAAACTCTTCAAGGTGCAGGTCAACGACTTGCACGTGCGGCTCATGATGCTCATAAACCATGAACTGGATGCTGTGTGGATGGCCGAACCCCATGCTACCCAAGCACGCACTGGAGGAAACAAGGTGCTGGCAGACTCGCGCAAAATGGACATCAGAATGGGAGTGATGGCTATGAGAACAGACAAGATGAAGGGCAAAAGCAGAGACAAGCAACTCAACGACTTGATAAAGGCATATAACATGGGGTGCGACAGCATAAACAAATGGGGACTGGCACACTATTGCGACCTCATAAAAAGCAAATGCCACGTAGACGACAAAACAATAAAACGACTGCCCAAAAACAGCAGATACCAACATCTGAAAGCACCAAGACCACAGGATATTGAATACGCACAGAAATGGATCAACGCACTATGAAAAATCTGGAAGACGCCATAAAAAGAGCAATCGGATTGACCGCATACGACCGCATGTATGAGGCCATAGAATTAATCATAAATGCAAGGCTCAGCGGCGAAATGCTCATGGAAAGGAGCGACATAGACGATGTTTGCAATGAGTATATGATGATGAGGGAATTCTGGGCGAAAGGCTACAGCGATGAGCACCGCAATGATATTGCCAACGCACTCAAACGCAAGATTCATGTGGCCCTGGCTGACGTTCTGCATAATATATACAGGCAGAAATACGCACTCTTCGACAATGACTACAGGTATATAACCAAGGGCGGAAGGGAATGGTCTATGGAGTCGGTGGCCAACAATCTGGAGAAGTATGTGACAGACATGGCACTGGCCGAACTCAGCGGCAACGCTCTAAACGGACAGAGGCAAGCACAGATGCTGGGAGACCAGCACGCCAAATATATGGACGACCTCTTCACCATGATATGGACATCCAAACAGTGGCCAGATAGTTATATGACGGCAATGAGCAATATCACCACAAACCCTATCTACGATGCCAACGACCAGCAGATGATAGTGTCGGCAATAATGGTGGGATGCCTACTCATTTTCGATATCAACAAATATTCCACTCTCTTCAACACACTCAAAAACAGCAGCAATGAGCACGTGAGAAACCGTGCTCTGATAGCCCTGCTACTCATTGTGGAATCGGCCGAAAGAAGAATTTATCCACAAATAAAAGAGATGGTGACATATATGGCCGAGCATTATACACACGAGATTGCCGAGATACAGATGCAGGTGATATACTGCGTGGGAGCCGAAGACGACACACAGAAGATTCAGAAAGAGATAATGCCCGACATAATAAAAGGTGCAAAAATCAAGGATATACTCGCCAATGACCCTCTGGCCGGCAATGACATAGAGGAAATACTGGGTTCGGAGGATTTCGAGGGATTGCAAGACAAGATGATGGAGAGCATCACACAAATGCAAGAAAAGCAGAAAGAGGGCGTGGATATATATTTCGGTGGGTTCAGCAGAATGAAAGGCAACATGTTTTTTTCTGTCCCCAACCATTGGTTTATGCCTTTCAACTATGCACACCCCGCACTGACTCCACTGAGGCAGGCCATGGGCGACAACGGACGGTTTATAGAAACGATGCCCTTCTGCAATAGCGACAAATATTCTTTTGCTATCGAGTTTGCACGCATTTGCAACAACACACAGGTGACAGACTTATTCAGAAACGGCGAACTGCTCAACATGACAAAAAGCGAACAAATGGCCCAGACCGACAACTCACCCTCAACAGAGAGGCTCTTCATACTGCAAGACATATATCGCTTTTTCAAACTCAGCCCATACAGCAAGGCGTTTCCAAACCCAATGGCCAAATCTCATTATGAGGGCAACAACTATCTCTTCCTTACCAACGTGCTCTTTCAGAATACTCCCATTTCTGATGCCATCAACGACATAATAGGCACGTGTTTCAAGAAAAAGAAATTCAATGAGGCTACCTATCTGCTCTTCGACCGACGCACATGCACCCTCAACGACTTTGACTATTATATGGCTTGCGCCTATGCCATACAGAATGTGGACATGGAACAGTGTACCGTGGCCAAGGTGATGAACGATGAGATGGGATATCTAAAGGCTGCCCTTGAAATCAGGTATGACGACAAGGCCTTGGCGGCATACGCGCTGGCCGCATACAAAAACAACAATATCGAACTATGCATAGAGAGTTATACCAAACTATCTGCTCACAAGGCTCTCACCAATAAGCAACTGATGAGAATGGCTATCTGCCACTGCAAACTGGATGACTATGATGCTGCGGCGGAAATTCTGTATAAACTTGATTTCGAGATAGAAAACAATCCAAAAATAAGATATTATCTGGCGCTAACCTGCATGTGGCGCAACAAGATACAACAGGCTATCAACCTGCTCGAGAGCATAGACATAAGCGGCAATAGCGATGCCGAATGCCTGCTGGCTATTGCACGTTGGCACTCAGGCGACATAAACGGAGCCTCCGACCTATTCGTGCAATCACTCAAAGACAACGACAAATGCAGCAACAAATCATGGGAGTCGGCACCATATATCTATCTCATGTCACCACACCTCTCACTCATCAAGCACCTCGGTATTGATGATGTGAACAGAGACCTTATGTCTTCCTATATATATAATAAGGTGTAATATATAATAGGCTGCAATATATAATAAGGTGTAATAAGGTCTGGAGATGCAACTTGAATGATGATAGAGTGATGCTATAGGAATGGTGCGAGGAGATGGGCAAACCATCCCACAAACTTTTTCCACGGGGTGCGGAACTTATCCCATCGCTCTTCGGTCAGATAGAAACTCTTTTGCTTGTCGCGGTCGAAGAGGCGTGAGAGTTCGGCTGTAGTGTTGGCATCCACGATCACTGCATTCTCCTCATAATCCCATCTGAGGCTTCGAGCATTGAGATTGGCACTGCCCACGGTGCAGAACTTGCCATCCACCATTATTACCTTGGTATGATGGAAGCCAGGCTCATACATCCACACATCGCAACCTTTTTTCATCAACTTGTGCACATTATAAAACACACAGTCGGGAGTGAGAGGAATATCGCTCTTCACCGATACCATAATCTCTACTTTCACACCTCGCTTCACGGCATTAACCAAGGCTTTCTTCAACTTGCGGTTGAGGGTTAGATATGGATTCACAAGTTTTATGGAGTCTCGTGCACTATTGATGGCACCGAGATAGAAATCTCTGATAATGGCTGGCGAGATATGGGGTTCTCGGTTGATGATGCCCACCATCTTGCGGTGTGCGGTGACTGTAGTGTCGGCCTTCAGATTATTCATGACCACGGGTTCGTATGCCCGAAAATATTGGGGTTTAAACAGATCTTCGCCTGTTACCTTCTCCCATATACGGGCAAAGATCATCTGCAGTTCGCTCACTGCCCCACCCTCTATACGGCAGTGCATGTCGCGCCATTCGCCCACCTGCTCGGTGCCGTTGATATAATAGTCGGCCACATTCATGCCGCCCGTGTATGCCACATTGCCATCTATGACCACTATCTTGCGATGGTCGCGCGTAAACACATGGTTGACCCAAGGAAAGCGCACGGGGTCGAACTCATGGATATCAATGCCAGCCTGGCGCAGCATGGCCACATGCTTGCGAGTGAGTGGTCGGTTATTGGAGTCATTGCCAAAGCCATCAAAGAGTGCGCGCACCTCCACGCCCTCGTCATGCTTTTGCTTGAGCAACCTGAAGAGGAGTCCAGCTATGGAGTCATTGCGAAAATTGAAATATTCGAGATGAATACTGCTCTTGGCCTGGCGTATGGCTTCAAACATATCATCGAATTTCTCCTGCCCCGTGGTGAGCAGTGTTATGCTGTTGTTGTTTGAAAACCTCACGCCCTTAGACTTAAGCATGGCCACCATGGCACTGTCTGATGCCTCTTCTGTCAGTATACAACGAGCACTTGCCATGCCCACGGAAACCCAGAGCATGGCAATAATCACAAGATGTCTCATCACTTCTTTCTATGTTTCACACGGTATTCGAGTGGTGTAACACCGTATTTTTCCTTAAAGTTACTAATAAAGTTTTCTGCCGTAAGGAAGCCGATATTGATGGCCAACTCACTCAAATTAATATCTGTATTCTCGAGCAGCATACAGGCATGTTTGAGGCGTATCTCCCTGACGAGCTCTATAGGTGTCTTCTGAGTTATGGCGCGTATCTTTTGGAAGAAAGGAACACGCCCCATGCCCATGGCCTCGGCCATGAGGTCTACCTTTATCTGTCCTCGACTCATGTTATGCACCACATACTGCTCTACGCTACGCATGAGATTGCGGTCCATCTCGTTGGCCATTGAATAGTCGCCAATGGTGGAGTCGCGGTAGTATTGTGCATATTTGTCTTCCTCTTTTTGGATGTCCATGTCGTGTTCGGTGGTGGTGAGTTGTTTGTCACTCTCCTTGTCGTCGCTCACGCTGTCGGATATACCCACGGTATCGAGATTGATTGTAGATGTGGTCATACTCGAGTTGCGTCCTTCGAGTCGTCTGGTCTCGTCGCCCTCTATGAGGTTGTTGAGCGACTCGTTTGGTGCCAGTCCCAGCAGAGAGTTGAATCGTGCTGCGGCCTCCTGCAGGTTGAATGGTTTGGCCAGATAATCATCTGCCGAGAGAGTGATGCCCATATCCCTCATATCGTTTGGTGTGAGCACCTTGTCGGTAACGAGCACGAACTTGATGTTGTGGGTGCGTGGGTTGGTCTTCACCATATTGCAGAACTCGCTACCCGTGCAGTGTGCCATCTCCTGCTTGCACACAATAATATTGGCACCATTGGCCTCTACATCCTCTACAGCCTTTGATGTATCATTATATGTAATCACATTATATATAGCACCAAGTCGCTGCTCCACAAACTTGAGATATTCGGCATTGTCGTCAACAAATATTAGTGTATACTTCTGCGTGATGAGTCCCTTGCGCACATGGCCGATGTTGGCTGTTAGTTCCTCGCTCTCCAGGTCGGCAAGTTTCACTATGCCGTTGTCGTTGAGTTGCAGGCGCTGGTTGGCATCCTCGGTAGCTTTCTCTTCGGGATTGTCGAGAGCCATCTGCATCTCTGATATTCGTGTGATGATTTGCAGCATCTGGAAATGTAGCGAGTTGATCTGCTCCTGTCCTTCTATTGACGTGTCGCGTTCTGCCATGCTACCTATGATGGATGTCATACGTGCCATGGGTTCTCGCAGGTCGTCGCTGGCGTTCTTCACCTCCTCGCGTTGCAAGATGAGTTGTCCAAGCACCATCTTCTTGCTTGCCCACAAGAATTTGACTTTCTTGCTCACTGCCATGTAGAAGTAGTAGCATGCAGCCATCAGTACCAGCACAATAAGTATAACCCACCACTTCATCCACCATGGGCGATCTATGTGTATCTCGAGCACTCTCTCCTGATTGCTCACGGCACCATCGGCACTCACTGCCTTTACATGTAGGTAATAGGTACCGCTGCTGAGGTTGGTAAAGGTCACACCATGCTTGAGTGCGTCGCCATTGCGCCAGTCATCGTCGAGGCCTTCCATCCAATACATAAACTGCAGACCCTCGCTCTGGTTATAGTTGCCTGCTGCGAACTTGAGTGTGAAGGTATTTTGCGAGTTGTTGAGAGTGATCTTCTTGCTTTCATTGAGAGCCTGTGGCAATATCACCTTGCCCGAATAGTCGTGACCCACTTCCACCTCCTCTTCGTCAATGAAGAGTTGTGTGAGCATAACCTTTGGTAGCGATTCCACCTTAGTCTTGCCGTGCTTACGTATCCAGTTTACACCGAAGAGTCCGCCAAACATCACGTTGCCATCCTTGCGTCGGCATATTGCTCCCACGTTAAACTCCTTGCCTTGCAGTCCGTCAGAGACGTTATAGTTGTAGAGTCCGATATTGAAAGTGCCTGTTTCATGATTGCGCTGCACCACAGCTCTGGCCACACCATTGCTGGTTGTTATCCACACATTATTATTTTTGTCTTCTGCCAGTCCGCAGATATTATTATTGCAGAGTCCGTAGGCATTGGTAATATGCTGTAGGTTATCGTTGTCGAGATTGAGCACGTTGAGTCCAGCTCTTGTTCCTATCCACAGCAGATGCCGAGAATCTTCTATCACCTGCGTGATATATGCATTTGTAAATTTCTTATCTCCATTGATATTGCCCGTGTATACCTGCTTGTCGCCTGTTGAGATATTGATAATCACAAGTCCTGAGTTGGTGCCTGCCAGTATACGATTGCCCGAGGCATAATATAACGATGTAATCTTGTTGGTGTTTAGTCTACCGTTTTCTTTGGTATATGATGCGAAGGTATTCATTTTGGGGTTGTAGACCTGCAGTCCCTTGTCGGTGGCTATCCATAGGTTGCCTATGTTGTCTACGCACATGGCGTTGATATGATTGTCTGCCAATCCATTTTTGTTGCTCCTCACATACTGATAGATGGTAGACTGCCCATTTTTGATGCGTGTCAGTCCATTTTGCCTTGAGCCAACCCATACGCTACCATCGGGTGTATAGGCCATGGCGGTAACCTGTCGGCTTGCCACCTCTCCCTCGTAGCCAATCACACCACGGTCGTTGGAGCCCATCCACACACGTCCCGAGTCATCCTGGCAGATGGCAGTGATGTCTCCAATCATGTCTACAGAGAACTTATACACGTTCTCTCCGCAAATGGCGGCACCGTTTTTCTCTGTGCCCACCCAGAGCAAATCGCTGTCGTCCACATATACGCAGCGCACGTTGATATCGTCGTTGAACTGAACATATCCGCCGTCTTGGGGTTTCACCTGTTCCATCTCATAGGTGCGGGCACTTACCTTAATGAGTCCGCTACGGTCGGTGCCTATCCAGATATTGCCCTTGCGATCGGCAGCCATACCATTCACCGAACGGTCAACGGCATCGTTGGTCATGCCGAGCTGCTCGCCTATGGTGGTCACCCACTTCTGCTGTTTCTTCACATACATCAGCAGGGTGCCATGGCCATAGAGCCAGATGTTGTCGTTGGGATCGGCAAAGGCCTTGAGACTTGTGGTATGAAGTAACTTGCGCTCTACGAGCCCGAAATCTTTCCATACCACCTTCTGTCCGTCTTCGATGTTTACGCATATCATGCTACCATCTTCGTATACTAAGAGCACGCCATCGCGGCACTCGCCTATGGTGCTCACATGACCAAGTGGAATACCCTTGGCATCAGTGGTATAGCTGAACTCATAGAGCAGTTGCTTCTGCATGTTATATGCTATCACTCCTCTCGAGGGGATATATGCCCAGAGATTTTTCTTATGGTCAAAGAACACATTCTCGGGATTGTCCTTAATGCCCATTTTGGTGTATACCTGTTGCATGTCGCGCTCGAAATTCTCGAGTTGCGGACTGTATACACAGATGCCTGAGGCGGTCTTTACCCACAAGCGTCCGTCAAGGGCTTCCTGTATGCTCTCTATATAACTGTCGGCTAACGAGGTGCCATCCTGGGCATCACTTTGAAAGCTCTTAAATGTGTAGCCATCATACCTGTAGAGTCCTGCTGGTGTGCCCATCCAAATGAATCCTCTCGAGTCTTTGATAATGCAGTTAATCTGACTACTGTTAAGGATGTTCCTGTTGTCTATAGACTTAAACATCAGCACTGCGGCTGCCATGATAGGTATCGCAAGCAGTAGCATGATGAGATAATGTGTCTTTGTCTTCAGCATAATTCGTAGGTTTGTTTTTTGCCTATATCTCTTCTTATACCATGCAAGAGTAATGATCTACCACTCCGAGCAGTCGATGCTCATCGTCTATTACGAGCACAGAGTGTATCTTGTATTTGTTCATGATCTTCTGTATCTCCGAGATCTTGGTTTGCAGTCCCACGGTCTTTGGTGTGATGGTCATGATGTCTGCCACAGTCTTGTTGAAGAATTGTGCCTGCCACTGCTCCATGGCGCGGCGAATGTCTCCATCGGTAATCAGTCCCACCACTTTACCATCGCGTTCGGCAATGCCCAGTCCGAGTTTGCCTTTGCTCACCAAGATGATAGCCTCTCCGAGGTGCATGTCGGGTGGCAGTGTGGGCATATTATCCTTGTGCATCACATCCTGCGCAGTGGTAAGCAAGCGCTTGCCAAGCTCGCCTCCAGGGTGGAACTGGGCAAAGTCCTGCGGTTTGAAATCGCGCACCGTCATCAGTGCCACCGCCAATGCGTCGCCCATGGCCAGGGTGGCGGTGGTGCTGCTGGTGGGAGCAAGGTTGAGTGGGCATGCCTCCTTCTCCACGCTCACGTTGATATGACAAGTGGAATACTTGGCCAGCAACGAAAGAGGGTTGCCGCTGATGCCTATGATAGGTATTTGTTTGTGCAGGAGCATGGGTATGAAGCGTAGCAGTTCATCGGTCTGTCCGGAGTTGGATATGGCCAGCACTACATCGTCGGTGGTCATCACTCCTAAGTCGCCATGAAACACGTCGAGGGGATTGATAAAGAATGACGGTGTGCCCGTGCTCGAAAGTGTGGCAGCTATCTTGGCACCTATATGTCCGCTCTTGCCCACGCCTGTCACTATCACCTTGCCGCGGCAATGGAGCATCAGGTCTACGGCCTTGTCGAAATTGTCGTCTATGTTTGGTATGAGGTCCAACAAAGCCTGAGCCTCATCTTTGATACATTGTATTGCGTAATTCCTTACTTCCATATCTGTGGATTAATGGATTCTTTTTGTTGTTGATTCAAAGCCTTCTTATTGCCAGGTTATGCATTGAGTTCTGCCACCAGAGCCTCCAACTTATCGAGCTCCAGCATGTTGGCAGCATCGCTGAGCCCATGGTTGGGGTCTGGGTGTACTTCAAAGAAATAACCTGTGGCGCCGAAGGCCTTGGCTGCCTTGGCCATCATGGGCACGAAACGGCGGTCGCCACCAGTCTTACCGTCTGCTCCTCCGGGTCTTTGCACGCTATGTGTGCAGTCCATGATTACCGTTGGCACTATCTCGAGCATATCGGGTATATTGCGAAAGTCAACGGCCAGGTTGTTATATCCAAACATGTTGCCGCGCTCTGTGAGCCACACTTCACTGGCACCAGCATCACGAGCTTTCTCTACGGGATAGCGCATGTCGGCACCACTAAGAAATTGTGCTTTCTTGATGTTTACAATTCGCCCTGTGGCAGCTGCTGCCACCAACAGGTCGGTCTGGCGACAGAGAAATGCGGGTATCTGCAACACGTCGGCCACCTGACCTGCCTCTTTGGCTTGCCAGCTCTCGTGTATGTCGGTCAGTATGCGCAACCCAAAGCGCGACTTCACATCTGCAAACATCTGCAGGCCTCGCTCTATGCCTGGACCACGGAATGAGCGGATGGATGTGCGGTTGGCCTTGTCAAAGGAAGCCTTGAAGATAATGTCTGTTCCTAGTGTTCCATTGATGGCCACTATGCGCTCTGCCACCGTGTTGAGCAACTGCTCCGACTCGATGACACATGGACCGGCGATGAATATATTCTTCATATCTTTTTCTGTTCAATTAGCTAATTCAATATGCAAAAGTATGAAAAATAATTGTAATATCCAAGTGATTATACGCCTTTTTACTTCATACACATTATTTATTTTAAATTTTCATTATTATTTTGTATTTCTTGTGATTGCCGTTACAAAAAAATACCTACCTATCGTATGATTATTGCAAAAAAATGAGTAATTTTGCGGCGAATTTTTAATCAAACACATAACAGAAACCAAAATGGGAGGATTTTTCGGCACCATCAAAAAGAGCAGTTGCGTAAACGACTTGTTTTACGGAACCGACTATAACTCACACCTCGGAACAAAACGAGCCGGACTGGTAACCTTCGATCAGGAGAAGGGTTTTTCACGTAGCATCCATAGTCTTGAACATGATTATTTTAGATCAAGGTTTGAAAGGGAACTGGATAGCTTCTCGGGCAATTCGGGCATTGGAGTAATCAGCGATACCGACCCACAACCTATCCTCATCAACTCGCACCTAGGTCGCTATGCTGTGGTTACCGTGGCTAAAATAAACAATATGAGGGAGATAGCCAAGGAGCTCATGGACCAACGCATGCACCTCAGCGAGATGAGTGCCAACAATATCAATCCCACCGAACTGGTGGCCCTAATGATCAACATGGGCGACACCTTTGTGGATGGAATAAACATAGTATACAATAAGGTGAAGGGTTCGTGCTCTATGCTCATCCTAACCGAAGATGGTATCATTGCAGCACGCGACGCTCTCGGACGCACCCCTATCGTTATAGGTGTGAAAGACGAAGGCTATGCAGCCACGAGCGAAACGACTGCACTGCCCAACCTCGACTTCAAGAGGCTGCGCGATATAGGTCCAGGAGAGATTGTAAAGCTCAAGGCCGATGGCATAGAGCAGTTGCAGAAACCATTCAGCAAATGCCAGATATGCTCATTCTTATGGGTTTATTACGGATTTCCTGCCAGCTGCTATGAGGGCATCAACACCGAATATGTGAGGGAGACAGCAGGAGAAGTGATGGGCCGCGAAGATGATACCGAGGTGGATTGCGTATGCGGTGTACCTGATTCGGGAGTGGGCACTGCCTTGGGTTATGCTGTGGGACATAATACTCCATACAAACGAGCTGTGCTCAAATATACTCCTACATGGCCACGCTCCTTTACTCCAGGCAATCAAAGCCTGCGCAACTTGGTGGCCAAAATGAAACTCATTCCAAACGAGGCTATCCTTAGAGGCAACAGAGTGGCATTCTGCGACGACTCAATAGTAAGAGGCACACAACTGAGAGACAACGTCAAGACATTCTTCGAGAATGGCGCCACAGAGGTGCACGCCCGCATCTCTTGCCCTCCGCTGGTTTACGGATGCCCATTCATAGGATTCACAGCATCAAAGAGCGACCTCGAACTCATTACCAGACGAATCATTCAGGACTTTGAGGGCGACCCCAACAAGAACTTGGATAAATATGCCACCACAGATAGCCCAGAATATAAGCGAATGGTAGAGGAGATTGGTCGTCAACTTGGACTTACCAGCGTGAAATTCAACAAGATAGAAACACTCATCGATGCCATTGGCCTGCCCAAGGAAAGGGTATGCACCCACTGCTTCGATGGCTCAAGTTGGTTCTTCGGCGAGGATAAAGAATAGGCACAAAAGGGTGCAGTGCATTTATACAAATGAGGGTGTGTCAAAAGTGACTGACACACCCTCATTGCATAATGAATAATTCAGTGTGTTACTTTTTTTGTTCGAAGAGAACCTCGGGAGCCACATCTGTGCGCTCCACCTGCCAAGAGGATTCGCTGAAATCGTATGAAGATATCAACTTGAGTTCTCCATTCACGTTGGCATATATATAGCCGGTGTTGGAGGTGTCGCCTGACTTCACACCAAGATAGATAAGGATATTGGCCATCTCAATATCTGTGAGTTTTGAGAAATCGAGACACTGGCTATATTCATCCTCACAATATGCCAGTTCCTTGCCGTAATAGAACTTGATAGAATTAGCGTCTTTTCCAATTCTCAATCGCTGATATTTCTCGGTGTATTCAAAGGTTACTTGTTTGTCTGTAGGTGCTGGTACTGCTATGAAATAGCCATCAACAATGCGACCAACCACAAACCCTTCACTCTCAAAACCTGCGCTATTGATAACAGCATATCCCTTATACTTGCCTGACAGCACGCCTGGCTTCTGACTCACATCAAAACCGTAGGAGTCATACTTATTGAGCATCTCGGGAGTAACGGGACTCAACTCTATCTCCTGGCAGAATTTCTTGGTGATATAGCCTGGCACCTTATAATAGTCGTTGCCTGCCATTACCTTATACCACTCGGGTGTCTCATCCAGAATGGTTAATACCTGGTCTTGGTATGCGGTCAACGGACTATTAGAACCCCAGCCTTTTTGGTTGCTCCATATCACCGTACACTCATCCGTCTCGGGATAACAGGTCATCATTAGTTTGGGAGCGGTGGCACTTGCACTCTTTCTAATGTTTACTTCATTGCCCGTCACCTTGCACATCCTGCCAATCACGGGTTTCTTAATATCAAGGGATGGTCCCTTTACTGTTTGCGTCTGAGCAGAAGACACTGCTGGCATTAGGGTCAGCATGGCCAAAATGGATAATAGAATGCTTTTCATTTTCGTATTGTTTTGAATTAATTGATATGTTTGAAATTACGGCACAAAGATAATAAAAAAAACAAAAATCACGCAACTATTGTATATTAATTGAACAATTATGACTATATTTGCAGAAAAACCAGAATAAAACAATAAAGCATGTATAAACTACTGACCATTTCCCTTTTGCTTTATGCTGCCAATGTCAATAACGCAGAGGCACAAACTGGCAATATCTCACAGACAAAAAAGACGATTGCAAAAAGCCAATCGCAGATAACCAGACAGAAAGCCGAAGAGGTGGCTATGCTGGTGATGGCGCCATATATATATGATAATAATACCACCACCATGGCCGTTCAGTGTTCGCGCCAGGATCTACAGGCTGCCATTGATGAGATGAGCAGCAGTGGTGGCGGAATGATTATCATCCCCCAGGGCGAGCATTTCATGGATGGACCTTTGGTGATGAAAAGCGGAGTGAGACTGCATCTCGCCGATGGCGCCATACTGAAATTCTCATCCAACCCCGATGCATACCTGCCCGTGGTGGCCACACGATGGGAGGGCACAGAACTCTATGGTCGCTCATCCATGATATATGCCCACGGGCAGCACGACATCATCATTACAGGCGAAGGCTCTGCAGTGATAGACGCATCGGGAGGAGTGATGGCACGATGGGGCATGCCCATAGGCGCCACCGAGTTTGAAGAGAACATTCACGGCACTCATGGCGAAACACCCGAGCAGGGCGACGTGAGCAGGCTGCGACAGATGGGCGACGACCTAACTCCCATGAGCGAGCGCATATTCGGCAAAGAGGCCAAACTGCGACCATCAGCCATAGAATTTCATTCTTGCGAGAGGATACTGTTGCAGGGGTTCACACTCAAAGATAGCCCATTCTGGTGCATACACCCCATCTATTGCTCTGACGTGACGGTGAGGGATGTGATCATAGACTCACATTTTCCAAACAATGATGGTTGTGACCCCGAGTCTACACGCAGGGTGCTGATAGAGGGTTGCACCTTCCGCACTGGCGACGATGCCGTGGCCATCAAGTCGGGTCGCGATGCCGACGGGCGCCGTGTGGGCCGCCCATCCGAGGATATTGTGATTCGCAACTGCCGTTTCTTCAGCAAATGTAATGGTTTGTGCATTGGTTCTGAGATGTCGGGCGGAGTAAACAATATATATATGATGAACATAGAGATTGGCGATGTAAAGAATGCGCTACTCTTCAAGTCCAATCTCGACCGTGGCGGTTTCATCAGCAATGTCTACGTAGACTCGGTATCCATATCGAGTGCCGCAGGAGCAGTGCTGCGATTTGAAACCAATTATTTCGGTTATCGTGGCGGCCACTATCCCGCACGTTATTCCGACTTCAAAATAAGCAATGTGAAGGCTGGCAAGGCAGCATCATACGCCATCTATTTCGACGGCAACGAAGACCAACCAATCAGAGATATAAGTGTGGAGAACTTCTCTGTGGACAAAGCCCCCCACCCTTATTACCTATACAAGACACTCCGCTGCACTTTTTCCAACTGCCACGTAAACGGTAGCCTGCTACCCACCTTGCTGCCCGAGAGCACCACACGCCAGCAGTGCGACGTGTGGTAAGGCACGGTTTTGAGTTCGTGTCAGTCTTTCAATTTGTATGTTATGGTGGTCACCACCCTGATGTGCTTGATGTGCGGAGTATTCTCGTCGCGGTTTTCTATTGAGAACTGTCCTTGCGATGCCGTGACTATCTTGCCCAAACTGCTGTCGCAAGCCTTTGCGAACTGTTCGGCTGTGGTTTTGGCATTCTTGTTTGCCTCTTCCACCATTGCGGGCTTCACATCATTGAGTTCATTATACTCATACTGCACGGAGTGTGAATAGTCGTTGAGTATGGCTATGCCGTCCTTAAGCAATTCTCCCTGACGAGATATTAGGCTTCGCACGGCATCCACCTTACTGCTCGTTACGGTAATTAATGATGTCACATTATATCTTGATGTAATATTGGCCTGTTCATAATTCTCGGCAGTCTTATCGTAAACAGAAGGCGGGTTGACAACTATCTCCTCCTTGGTAATGCCACCTGCATTGAGAAAGCGGATGATAGCCTCATTCTTGGCCTTCACTCTGGTATACAGGCTTGGCAGGTCGTTGCCCATTTCCTTTAGCACTATAGGCCATGTAACCCTTGATGCGGGCACCTCGCGCTCAGCCAATCCCTTTACGGTCACCTGGCGGTCTTTGTCAACGAAATTGTCTATGCCGCCCTTGATGCTCAATCCCAATACGATGATACCTATTGCCATTATCATCGCTTCAAAGATATAACCTTTTTTCATAGTTGATATGTATTGTGTGTTAGCAATGTTATTGTAACTTTAAGTTGATTATCGCTTTTGTTTTGACATTATCCATATCGGTGGGCAAATATAGCAATTAAACCTCAACTGGCAAAACATTATTCCAAAAGTTTTCGTTTGATTAGCATTATTAACATTGCGTGGGTAAAAAGGCGATAAAGCAATAGTATTGGAAGTGCATTGTTTTCTGCGCTTCAAAATCGTATTATTGACTATTGTTATTTTCTCGCATTGCCCATTGATATTTCTATATAATGGTCATTTGAGTTATATTCCGCAGTGCGGAACGTATATTCCGCAGTGGTGAACATATATTCCGCAGTGGTGAACATATGTTCAGCAGTGCGGAATATAACTCAAACCAAGAACATCAAGGCTAAGAAATAGAAATCTCGGATTATTAAATCATCAATTATTAAAAATGTTACTCGCAACAAGAAAGTTGCAAAATGTTTGGTTATGTGCAACTTATTTGTATTATTTACATCGTCAGAAATATCAAAAGAGTTCTTTTAAACAATGAAACGAAGTGATTTGTACAAACGTCTTAGATAAGCAGGATGCTTCATCTATCCAGCGAAGTACCAGCCACGCGACAGCTACTTCTACTACAGCGACCAGTGGGCCGACCTCTCGCTATAGCTTAAGGACACCACCTTCTACTACAATATCCGTGACTCGCTGGCGACAGTCGTCTACAGCGAGTACCGACACCACTTTCTCTGGTGGAAGTGGGGAACGAAGGGACACCGGGTGAAGATCGTGAACTTCAATCCTCACGCCAGAATAATATATAATAGGTACATCAAGGCTGAGAAATAGAAATCTCGGCCTTTTTTATGCCTCAATTGTTAAAAATGATTCGCTGCAACAAAAAAGTTACAAAAACGTTTTGTAGTTTGCAACTTATTTGTTACCTTTGCATCGTCCATTAGGACATTAGCTCTTTATTATTATGAAAACGAATCAATTCGTTAGACGTCTGAAGGCTGCGGGATGCAGCTTAATAAGACATGGTGGCGGACATGACATTTGGTACAGTCCTATCACAGGGCTGACAGAAAGAGTTCCACGCCACGGTTCCAAGGAAGTTCATCCTGGACTTCTGAAAACTCTCGAAAAAAGGTTACTCGGGCTTTAAGCCCGGGTAATCTCGGGAGAGGGACCTTCTGACGGACTTCGGTGCTAGTGATGTAAAGAGCTATTCTTAGAGATTATCAAAAACAACATATATGACAGAAAAGGTGAAACTATTGGCTATCATTGAGCGAGGCAAAGGCAAGGGTAATTTCTCCTGCTTCGCAACCGAGAGCGTGGACGGATGCGGCATTAATGGCTATGGTCGCGACTCGCGAGAGACCATCAAGGACATGCAGGTGGCCGTTCAGGAGTACAAGGAAATGAAGGCCGAAGAGGGTAAAGAATTTCCTGACGTGGAGTTTGACATCCGATTCGATGTGGGAGCGTTCTTCGACTACTATCCCATCGACGTGACGGCTTTTGCCAAGTACATCGGCATGAACCCCTCAGTGCTGCGCCAGTATGTGACAGCATTGCGACAGCCCAAACAAGAGGCCATTGACAGAATCCGTGCTGGAATAAAGAAACTTTCAGAAGACTTGGGCATGAACCTGATGGTGGAACGTCCACCCGTGTCTTACGTCAAATGAATTGTATTCAATAGTAAAAAGAGCTCAGTCCCCCTGCTTGCGAAAGTCGGGGGAATTTTTCATTTTTCCGCGATTTTGTTTGGCAGTTTGAATAAAAGAAGAAAGTAACTAAGACATGATGTTACTATATGATCCAATAATGGCAGCGGTAGTGATGATAGGTGTTTTCATCTATTTCGCGGTGAAAGGCAGCGGTTCCGCTAAGAAGGAAACGATGTCCAATGAGGAATTCTCGGAATGGTTCAGGAAGAAGGAACTTGAACGCTCGCCTGAGAATATCCGCTATCAGAAGTGGCTCTACGAGCACAGACCGAAATAATCGTATTTTTACTTTGCCGTAACGGGTATTATCTTTGCAGAAAAACAAAGTTTGCACCCGTTTCTATTATGGCTACAACAGAGAAATATCCAATTGTCGTTAAGCTGAACAGTGAGCAAGCGAAGCGCAATCTGGATGAATTCATTTAAATGTTTCGCCCCAATTTCGCCTATGATATAAAAACGAATTAAGGTCAGAAGTGCCTCTCAATGGGCATTCTGACCTTGTTTAGTTGCGGAGGCAGGATTTGAAATATTGATAATTTAATCATCTTACAATGATTCCTTCAGACATATATATCTTGACACAATCATTTATTGTCGAGATTATCGTACGTCTCACGTCTTTCCTCTAATAGAGAGATAATACGCTTATTCAGGTCTAACGACAATTCCTTCAAATCGTCAATTCTTTTGTCTTTTTCGCTAATCACAGCCTTAAGAATTTCAATCTGTTTCTCTAGGTCCTGCAACTGCAAACGTCCCTGATCCGTCCCGCTTAAAGCAGACTCTCCACCATTAACAGGAATCTCTTCATCTACAAACAAAGCATCGAGGGGCACCTGCAATATACGGCTTATCCGAACAATCGTGGATGATCTCGGGTCTTTCTTTGTAGATAATTCTACTACCACATCTCTATGGGTTTTCTGACCATAGAGGGCTTTAGATAAATCACGTGATGATATACCCTTACTCTTGATAATCATCTCTAGTCTCTTTGGACTTGGCAAATCGTAATAGTTCTTCATATTAGTTGTTTAAATGTTAATTCTTCTTATAGCGAGAAAATATTTTCCTCTTATTGTTGGATTGTACTTGTTTTATTTATATCTTTGCTGCAAATTTAGCAATAAAAATCTATATAACAAACAAATTATGGAGATATGTCAAGAACCCAACCCACATGACTGGTATTCCAGTCTGACTAAATCTGAGAAATCATCTTTTATAAGATATTTCTGTAATAAGTACAATATGTCAGCATCTACACTGATGCACAAACTTAACAACCGCAGGTCATACCGTCTGACCTTTTTGGAAAAAAAGACTATTATTCACGAAATAAACGAAGGACTATGGAGATAATAGAATTTTATGTAACACCGGATGGAGATGTAAGGTATAGGGACAAGTCTGGCAGAGAGGCTATATTAACCAAGTTCAGCAGCATCGTTGGTAAAATTCAGGTTTTGATAAAAGACAATTTCCCAATAGCTTATGAGACACTGAGAAGCATACACCAAGGGTGTGAAAAGAGCCAGTTGGAATATCGTATTGTGGAGCATTTCATACGTTGCAATTTCGGCAGCCACAATCTTCTGTCTTACGATATCGAGGGGCAAATGATGAATTTCGAGGAGGTCAGCTGCCCATTGAGGGGTAAACCATGGCTATGCAAATACGAAGGGACTATATGCAAGCCGAAGGGTGCCTCCAACATGACTTTAACAGAACGAACCATTGCAGATATGTACAAGGACGGCTACAACTATAAAGATATCGCCGTTGCTCTTGGCAAGAGTCCGTCATGTATAAAGTGGCATCTTTACAATATCAAGAACAAGTTGGGCATAAAGAACTGCAGGGGCATCATCAAGCACCTGAGGACACATAACATATGAAAAAGGGAGGATTGAGTATGGGAAAAAGTATAATAGACAAAGTATTTAACATTGACGAGATATTTGGTTCTGAAAATGTTAAGGTACGGGCTAAAATAGCCGATAATGGATGTACGGGATGTTATTTTCTAAAAGAAGTTTTTCCCTATTGCTTCAAACCAGAATATGTAGGTTCTTGCAAAGTCGGAATAGGTTTAATATTTAAAGAAATAAAAGATTGAATTATGACAAGAGAAGGAGTAAAGGCCAAGTGTAAGAAATGCGAATATGCATTTAACTGTATTAATGGCCTATATTGTGGTCTTCACCGAAAATATGTTGAATATTTAAACGACAATTATCATGAATGTAAATCAGATAGAGTTGGCCGCAGAGAAGGCAGGGGTAGAAATATATGAGATAAGAATCCATCATGGCAAGGTGAGACTCGCCGTATGTGGCAAGGATGACATGCTCGTGATCTTTGACGAAATGGGGCATGCATGGACTTGTCCTAAGGAAGACGCCGAAGACATGCCGGCATTTATAATTGAGTCAATGAACCGTACCCCCTCCCTTGACCTTCCAGGTATTTTGGACAATTAGTCATCTAACGCTATTTTTGCAGAAACAATTTAATATATGATACGATTAGAAGATATATTCAACCAGACGAATGGCGGTTTGGACATAATACATGACCTCTATCCAAATTCAAGAGGTTGCGAAGGGAGCAGTACCAAACATTTCAAAATACGCAATGAGCGGACACCTTCAGCCAGCCTGAAGATGTATAAATCTGACAAGTATGGAGATCTGTGGATGGTGACGGATTTTGGCGATACCGGCAAGGGAGAACATGCATTGACGCTGTGGATGAAGGAACACGGTATGGACAAGTCGAGATTTCAGGAAGCCATCCTTCAGATCGCTGCACGCTTCAACATCAGCGATGTGCTCAATCGTGATGTCAATAAGCCAGACATACGTACATCTCCAGCAACTCCTGACGAGAAAGAGGGAGACAGGGACTTCGAGACTAAAAAATTCACAAAAGAAGAACTTGCAATACTTGGCCCAAAGGTGACAGAGACAACAGTAGATTCCCTTCGCTGGCTCTCCGTCAAGTTTATATCCTATGTCAAGGACAGGAAGAAGATTATCAAGTACAGCAACGATCATTATCCCATTTTCGTACGCGAATGTGAGATTGAAGCTGCGGATGGAGGTTATGACAGGTTCTATAAGGTATATGAGCCTCTTAACTGCGACAAGGCTTTCAGGTTCTCTTATTTCCCAGCCGGCAAGAAACCACGCTACTATATCAATGGGCTGAAGGAATTGAAGGCTCAATATAGGAAGTTTAATGAAACGGAAGAGAAAGAATGGTCTGCAGAGCATCCTGATGAGCATTACAAACCTAAGAAATTGCCTGAGGCAGTCATCTGTTCCGGTGAGCGCGATGCTCTATGCTGCCGCTCCATGGGCTACCATCCCTTATGGTTCAACAGCGAAACATACCAACTGAGCGGTGAGGAGTATAAGGAGATAATGCAGTATGTGGAGACACTGTACAATATACCTGACCTTGACGAAACCGGCAAGCGCAAGGGACGCGAACTGGCATTGAAGTATATCGATATCCATACGATATGGTTGCCTGAATGGCTTTCGTCGTATAAAGACCACCGCGGCAGACCGCGCAAGGATCTGAGAGATTGGATGGAACTACGTTCAGAAGTCAAGGATTTCCGAAACCTTATGAAACTAGCCATGCCTGCCAAGTTCTGGACATGCACTACCAGCCGCGAAGGCCGCACACGCTATGACATAGACACGGCATGTCTGTTCAATTTTCTCGCTTTGAATGGCTTTAATGCTCTTCACGACGACAATTCTTCAGTTACCCAATATGTACGTGTCGAGGGAAATATTGTCAAAAAAATAACCGTCAAGGATATTCGTGATTTCGTGACTTTGTGGGTTAAATCAAGGTATGAGCAGCGTGAAGTGTTGAATCTCGTGCTCAACACACAGAGACTTGCCAGCGCAGCCCTTGAAAGCCTTCAGGAGATAACACTCGACTTTACCAGTTATACCAGTCGCAGCCAGCTATTCTTCTTCAACAACAAGACAGTAGAAGTATCCATTCCCACGTCAAACAACAATGGAATAAGGGTGTATGAACCAGGCGCCGACGAACTGAAGAACTATGTATGGCAGGACAACGTTATCGATCATCGTTTCTCTCTGCTTCCCGACATGTTCAAGATAACCCAAACCGAGGATGAGAGCGGCATCACATGGTATGATATCGACATCTTGAACAAGAGCAGCCATTTCTTCAGATATCTCATAAATACAAGCCGCATTCATTGGCGCAAGGAGATGGAATATAACTTCGGTGATGATACGGCCAAGATGGATGAATATGCTTCCAACCATCGCTTTGACATTGCCGGCGATGGACTTACCGATATGGAAATCAGAGAACAGAAGCAGAATCTCGTCAATAAGATATTCGCTTTCGGATACATGCTGCATCATTATAAAAGCCCATCGAGGGCCTGGGCGCCTATGGCAATGGACAACAAGATAGGCAGCGAGGACGAATGTAACGGCCGCAGCGGCAAGTCATTCTTCTTCAAGGTGCTCTCATATCTCATGAAGACTGTCAAACTCTCAGGGCGAAACCCTAAACTCATGGACAACCCACACGTCTTCGACCAAGTGACACAACACACAGACTTGCTCCTGCTCGACGACTGTGACAGATATCTCAATACCGGTCTTTTCTACGATAATATTACATCAGACATGACCGTCAACCCGAAGAACAACAAGAGTTTCTCCATACCTTTCGAAGATAGTCCAAAACTTGCATTTACAACTAACTACGTACCGTCAGACTTTGACCCGTCATCGGAGGCGCGACTCATCTACATGGTCTTCTCAGACTACTACCATCAGAAGACAGAGGAGAACGACTATATAGACAGTCGCTCCATCCGTGATGACTTTGGCATGGATCTGTATGGACGCAGTTATTCAGAAGAAGATTGGAATGACGACATCAATTTTTGGCTTCAGTGCTGCCGTTTCTACCTCTCGATGTCAGAGGAAGCAGTTAAGATAAATCCACCGATGATGAACATAGTGAAGCGTAAGTATAAGGCTGATATGGGAGCCAACTTTGAGGACTGGGCAACAGGTTACTTCTCATTGGAAGGCCTTAACCTGGACAAGCCCATACCACGTGAGAGCGTACTCAATGACTATATGAACTACTCCAAGGTAACGAGAATAACCACTCAGAGCTTCACTCGCAAGCTCAAGGCATTTGTCAATCTCTGCCCATGGATAGCGGAACTCAACCCTAAGGAACTGTGCAACTCATCCGGACGTATCCAGACATCAATCGATACAGGAAGTGGAATCAGGAAAACATTAGATATGATATATCTTCGGTCAGCAGGCACACCTGTGACAGGCGTCACCACTGACAATGAACAACAGAAATCTCTCGAGGGGGTCATACCTTTCTGACAGCTCTGTTGTCATAGTTAAATTGTTTCTGTAAAGGCTGCTGTTCATACGGCAGCCTTTTTCGTTTATATTCCTACTGGTGGAAGACGATAACAGTAATTAGTCAAGACACCAAGTTTTATTGATTGCTGAATTTTATTTACACTGCACAATTTTCTCCATTTGGCAAAAGCCTGCTCCCCAACACCCCTTTTTATTTTACTACGAAAATTTTGTGATTTTGTGATGAGAATGTTTGAAATAAGAAAAAGTGCCTTAATAAAGGGGTTTTGGAGCATCACAAATCAGTCACAAACCCCATCACAAACCCATCACAAAACAAATCAAGTTTGTGATGGTGGTCGTAAGCCATATTCAAATCACAAAAACAAATCACCATCACAAATTTGTGATATGGTTTTGTGATAACACAATATCACTGAATCACAATTAGTTATGCTACGATTTTGCAACATCACAAAATTGCAACTTTTTCGTGCAGAATTATACCACGGCTCAGAAACAGTTATAAACGTAGATAAGCAAATTAATCAAATACCTTTACAATTTACTTAAATAATCCAAATTATGGATATTATTTCAAAAATTCCTCTTATAAAAGGAATTTGTTACGATTATTATGATTATCTTTGTAAAGGAATTAATATTTTAGTTATATGAGTGATTATCGTGTTTATTTAAAAGTCAAGCCATTCATAAAGGAGTGGTTGCATTATCATTTCGGCAATCCCGTCGTCTTCCCTGCACAAAGTGTAGAGAATTCAACCATTAGACTGTTTTTGACCAAGCAGCCTGAGAATGTTATCCCACGTCTCATTCCTGAAGATGATGAGGTGGCCATATGCATACCAGACAGCAAGGGAAAACCTGTCGCCACATACAATTATCTCGGTCCGCGGGCGAAGAAAGCTGTAGAGGAATGCATCGAGGATACCTTCAAGGTGCAGCTGTGGTCAGAGCTCAATGATCTGCACAATTGCGGATGCACTATTCTCAAGGCTATCGATGCCTGGTGCGAGAACAACGGTATCAGCATTGACCATGACTATACCATTAAAATGAGATACCAGAGGATGCGCGATTCTTATCGCAAGAGTGGTGTAGACATGAGAAAGAAAAGGTTACGCCACGATGACATATCATTTTGACAACAAACCAATGAGAAGAACTACATAATGGAGGCTTTCGTTTTTATATTCGGATTATTCTTCGGGATCATCATAGGAGTATGCGGTCTCATGTTACTTCACTATAGTGACAACGGGGATGATGACATTAAATAATCTTTTGCATTAAAAAACATTAAAATTCAAATAAATTACATGGATGAGAGAGAGAAAAATAAATGTATGCGTATATATACGTTCAAGCACGTTCAACTACGTTCAATCTCGTATCTATAGGCACTTTATTGCGTTCAGCTTTGAGGTAGCGTAGGAAAGGAAACCTCAGACCATTCATAAGAATGCACCACGCCTATTGCGTGACTAACTCCTAAAAATAAGAAAATGAAATACATGAGATTTATCATCGGCATTGACAGATTGCCATGCAATATTGCTTCTGAATATTATATAAACAAAGTAGATGGAGGATTTCAAGACGAGAGTCTCCCCTGGGAGTCTATATCAATTAAGAAGCCAGCCAAAGTTGAAGCTACCGGTAAGCAGGAGAGCAAGAATACTCTATACACATACCAGATTACCTTCAAGACATGCATAGATATCACAGGAGGTGAACGGTACATATGGCGCTTGCATATGTCAGGGGGAAAATATATGATTGTGGGCAATGGCATAAGACCATATCCCAAATGTACTGTTGAGGTAGTAATGCCAGATGAAGTTAAGGACGACCAACTCAATAAGGTAATTGTATCTCATACGACTACAGAACCGTTAGTAATATATAGAAAAGGAGTATTTTAGAGCAATTCTTCTGTTTACTACATTTGTACAAACATTTGAATAAGATAGAATATGAAATACCTATTAGTGATATCAGGACAAATCGGCGGATATTATAGCGGTGTGTCAGCCGGATATGTGCGTTATATGCTCAATCAGAATAAGGACAAGGATGTGCATATAGGTTTCTGCTCACTTGGCGGATCCGTAAAAGACGGACTCGAGATGTACCAGGCTTTCAAAGATCATGGTAATGTGTATGCCCATGCATTTGGCATGAATGCCAGTATCTCTACCATCGCCATGCTCGGTTGCAAGTCTATTGATATAGTGAAAGGCAGTTTCTTCTTGATTCATAATGTGTCCACTTATATCGACATCTTCGATCGCAGTAACAAGGAGCAACTCGATGATTATATCAAGAAGATGCAGGCTGAGCGCGAAAATCTCAAGACCATGGATGACGTACTTGCTCAGATGTATGCAGACAAATGTAAGAAGCCAGTAAGCGAGTGCGCGGCTCAGATGAAGAAAGGCAATTGGATGACCGCACAACAAGCACTGGAATTCGGGCTTGTAGACAGTCTTCGCGAAGACAAGGAGGCTGAAGCGATATCCTCGAAGCTGAAAAACGGATATACCAACTCATATAATACCATAATATTCAAGGATGCAGGCATACCGCCTCTCCCGTCAGTAGCAGATTCTGAGCCATCCCGTTTGGCTCAGGCTGTTGCCGATGAGAATGGCAATCCAACTCAAAGTTTCTTGCAGAAGACGTGGCAAGGGCTTCAGAGTCTGCTCCGTAACCAACACGCAGATAAAACCAACGACAACATGATCAAAGTATTCAATTCGGTGATGACCCTTTTGAACATGCCTGATGGATTTGCCTCCGACGACAAGGGCAACATCTCTCTCAGCCAGGAACAGATGAAAGCCATCGATGCACGTCTGACTGCTCTTGAGAATGCAGCCAAGACTGATGCAGATGCCATCCAGAAGGCAGGTGAGGCACTCACCAAAACAAAGGATGAGCTCAAGACAGCTCAGGAGACCATCAAACAGCGTGACAGTCAGATTGCCAACCTCAAGGGTGCCCCAGGTGCCGAACCCGACACTAAGGATGCCGTGAATGCCGGCGAGGCCTTCACTGCCCAGGATTTGTTTAACCTCGTTAAAGACGTATAGCCATGAGTAATATAACCTTCACTCCCGAAACGCTGACCAAGTCTTTCCAGACTTATCGTCAGCAGCTCATTACCATGCCGATGCTCTCAATGAGCAAGCTGCTCCAGCATGTCAGCATACGTACAGGCATCCGTTACCGTGAGATAGTAGCAGAGATGTCTGGCAAGTTCCAGATTGGCAACTACAAAAAGGACAAGTCCAACAAAAACGGTGTTGACATCAAAGCCCGAGTGTTCGAGACCTTCTTCGGCAACTGTGTAGAGTCCATTGACCCTAATGCCATCTATCAGTCAATCTGGGGAAGCAACATCACCAAGGGCGAAGGTCTCAAGAATGTGCCTATCGTGCTTCAGGTGTGCTCATACATAATGGCACAACTTGGAGAGAATCTCTACCGTGCCACTTTCACCGCCAAACGTGATCCTTCCAACTTTGAGGATACCGACAAGTTCTTCAATGGTTTTAAAACTATCATTGACAATGACATCGCCGGAACCAACGAAACCAAGGAGATTCTCATCAGTACTGAGAAGAACAATCTTATGACTTCTGCCGAGGCTATCGATAGGAATAATGCTGAGGATGCCATCAAGGACTTCTATTGGGACGCCAATGGCAAGTTGCGTGATCAGAAAGTGAAACTGTTCCTCTCTGACAAGAACTACCACAATTATTGTGAGGCATACCAGGTTAACCACGGATCTCTGCCATACAATAAGGAATATACACAGAGAACCTTGGACGGTGCTCCCGACTGCGAGTTGGTTCCTCTCGGCTGTGTGCCAGATAACTTCATGCTGCTTACTCCTAAGCGCAATATCTATTGTCTATACAACCAGAAGACAGACGATGAGCGATTCATATGCGAGAAGTCTCTTGACAACCACTATGATATCGATTTCATCGCCAACATGTTCTTCGGTGTTCAGTTTGAGTCGGTAAGTCCTGACATTCTCCGTGTATGGGAGAAGACAGGAGCATAGTCTAACCAATAATACTATACGATATGGCAACAAAATGTACAGACCAGGAGTCCATGTATAAGGACATCAATTTCTGCAAGGGCAGCAAGTCTTTGCCTGGCACACGTCCATTTGTCTACGGCGTTTCCAAAAGAGATATCATGCTATGGCCAACCCTTCCCGGCGACGAAGCTGCCGACCTCAAGGCCAAGGTGACCTATGTAGGCGACTTTAAGTTGGCTGACGGCAAGTTCTTCCATAAGGTGGGCATGATTGACAATCAGGGTCAGATTCAGGTGGAGAGCCAGGGCAACGAGGGTGCCAAGACATTCAAGAACACAGCCAACATAGCCATGCATGGTACTGAGGAGGACGTGACAGGCTATATCTATGATCTCAACAATGACGACATGGTATATCTCGTGCCACAGCGCAACGGCAAGTGCCGCGTGATTGGCAACGAGTGCTTCACCACCAGCACTGAGTTGAGCCAGGATACAGGTCAGGCCAGCACCGACACCAACCAGACCATTGCCAAGGTGACATGTGACGACGAATATCCTGCTCCATTCTATGCCGGCAAGATTCATACAGAAGATGGAGATATAGATGCCACCACCTGCAAGCCCGTAGTGGCAGGGGGTTAACCTTGCATCCAGTTCCGTGTGTTTTATATATAGTCAGTCAGTAGTTGGAGGATGGGACTGCGGCTGTCGCAGTCCTCATCCTCTTACTCATTTTTTATCTTATATGTTATGAACGACAAAATAACAAAGCAACTGCATGAATGGCTGTCCGCCGACGATCATTCGGATGTGCAGCACATCAGGGAAGGTGCAGAACTGCTCCTCATCCTCAACCGCAACCGGGCTATCTACAATCACATCATAAACAATCCTCTCCGTCATGTATCCAAATTGGAGTATGAACTGAAGAAGTTTCTGCCAATCAAGTTGGCCAACATGACATTGTCTGATGTCAAGAAGATGGATGCTGAGTTGATTCCCGACGTCAAGGCAGCCATTGACAAGGAGAAGCCGTCGGCAGATGGAAATGAAGAAAGCAGCACACATGACGGCAAGCGCACCGACCATGACGGGTTGCCGGAATCTATAAAGTCCCTCTACACTACCAATGCGGAAAGATGGAAGAAGATCAAGGAACTCTATAATCTTCTTCAGACCATTGAGCAGCCATGCGACAGGTATGAGCACCTTGCCATAATGAAAGAACTGTGGTATGACTACAAGAAAGACATGTGCAGGTATGACGACTATGTTGCTGATGACGATGACAGCGACGATGATGAACACGTTGAAACTGATACACAAGATAACGTCAACACTTCTGTCGAACCGGCACAGTTTACGTCAGCCAGGTCATACATAAGCAAGAACCGCAAGAGACTTGCCTCGCTGGCCGAGGCTGCCAAGTCTGACAATGCCACACAGGCAGACCTTCAGAGATATCAGGATGCCTACACCAATATGTCAAGAAGGATATCACTGCTTGTCAACAACAGTATGCCAATAGGCGACAGCCTCAGGGCTGAACTTACATCACTCGGTTTCACCATACCAAAATATTAATGAGACTGCCTGCAAATATTGATGACTACCAGCGTTATATGCCAATGGCAGACGACGAACTGCGGCGTGAGTCTGTGCATCCTGCAATAATAGAAAGGATGCACAGGCTGCGTAGCATGTACAGCCGTTGGCTCTCCATACCCACATGCTCAGACAAGGAAATGGTGTATCACGACATGGAGATGTTTGGTGTTGAAAAGACGCAGGCATACGAGGATGTAAACTTTGTCAAGTTGCTCCTGGGCAACATGCAGGGTGCCTCAAAGGACTTCATGCGATGGAAGATAAACCAAGATCTCGAGTATGATCTGGCCAAGGCGAGGGAGGCGGCAGACTGGAGGTCGGTGGCTGCCCTGGAGAAATGCCGCATATTGAACAACCGCACAGACAAGAAAGACGAGATTGAACTTGCCTACGACAAGATCATACCGCAACCCTTTGAGCCTACCGATGATCCGTCGGCTATCGGTATCACTGCCATACCTGGACTAAGGGAGAAGATACGCAAACTCAAGAAGAGGTATGGAGCCGAGATAGACAAGGAATACACCGATTACAGGGAGGTAAACGATGGAGCAGATACAGGACAGCAGGAATAGGCAATACTTCAATGACGGGCAGATGCTGATGCTCATGCTGATGCCCCGTGATCTTGTGGCTGTGTGCGGCCGCGGATTCGGCAAGGGTGTCGTCCAGGCCAAGCGCATACAGACAGCCTTCCAAGGCATGCCAGGCTCCATGGGCGGTTTCGTATCGCCGTCTGTGAAGCGTTGCCTTACCAATATCCTGCCATCCATGCTCATCCATCTGGAGAGATGGGGGTTTCATCGAGACATGCATTATATCGTTGGACGTCGCCCACCCAAAGCGCTGCACTGGAAAGACCCCCTCTTCACCCCTGCCAACTATGAGAATACCATCTCATTCTACAACGGAAGTTGCATCAACATCATATCGCAAGACCGCACGGGCACGAGCAACTCCATGTCGCTCGACTATCTCGTGATAGACGAGGCAAAATTCATAGACTACGAGCAACTCAAAAACGAGACATTCCAGGCCAACCGCGGCAACCAGATGTATTTCGGCAAGTTCTACATGCATCATGGCATGACCATTACCAGCGATATGCCCATGACCAAAGCTGGATCATGGTTTCTGAAGTACAAGGATATGATGGATCCGGAACTTGTTGAGGTGATGAAGGGCATCTTGCATCAGATATGGGCATTGAACCAGAAGATGAAGAGCAGCACGTCCAGACATGAGGCTTACAGGCAGCGCATAGAGCAACTGCAGGCACAACTGGATGAATTCCGCCAGCGCTGCCTCTTTTATGCGGAGTATACAAGCATTGACAACCTTGCTATACTTGGTGAGGATTATATACACCGCATGAAGAGAGAACTGCCACCGCTAACCTTCGCCACATCTGTGATGAGCAAGAGGGCAGGGATATCTATGGATGGTTTCTATTCTTCTATAGATCCGAAAGTCAACTACTATACTGCACCCAATGAGAACCGCCTGAACCTGGAGACAATGAACAAGGGCGACATAACGGAAGACTGCCGTCTGGATTCCGACCTCGATCCCAATGCTCCTCTGCTGCTTGCCTTCGATGCCAACAGCAATATCAACTGGATGGTGGTGGGTCAGGTGGTGCGCAACAAACTGAAGGTAATCAAATCCTTCTTTGTCAAGTATGAGCGCAAAATGCCCGAACTCATCGATGACTTCTCCAACTACTATCGGTATCATCGGCGCCGGTCTGTGGTAGTATATTTTGATTCAACCTTTGTCGGCAACAACTATGCAATGTCCGACATCGACTTCTCCAAGAACATACGTAACCTGCTGAAGGAGCATGGATGGACGGTGAAAAGCAAATACATCGGGCGCCCCATGCAGCACATCCTCAAGTGCGAGCTCATCAACCGTATGTTTCGTGGGCGCGCCAACCTACAGGTGCTCATCAACCGCGACAACAATGTAGACCTTATCATATCAATAGAGTCGGCAGGCATCTATGACGGAAAGAAAGACAAGCGCGGCGAGAAGCTGGCAGAGACAGAAGAAGACAAACTCGAAGGCCGCACCGACGGCAGCGATGCCTTTGATACTCTCTGTATAGGTGCCGAGCGTTTCCCAGTGGCAGCAGGGTCGGGTGTCACTGCCAATTACTTCGGATAATCGTAATAATAATGTTAATAGTTTTTTTTATATTAGGTTTTTTAAGCAAGCTGCCCGTGAGGGTCGCTTGCTTTTTTTGATTGCAACCCAACTTGCAACCCAACTTGCAACCCAACTTGCAACCCGATTTTTCGGCATAAAAAAAGGGGAGCAAGCAGCCTCCCCACAATAATGCCTTGAAGACCATTTCGAGGATGTTCTCGGAATGGTTGCGGATTTTGTGTCAAAAATTACATATACCGCTTTTTTTTTCTCCTATGGAATTGCCAAAAAGCGTAGGGCGGTGGGGGGTGACTTCTTTTCATAATTATATGGATTTTTTTTAAAACATTGCTCAAAGTGCGATGAAATGGGCATTTTTAACTCTATTAGTGCGGAAAATAGTATTTTTTTTCTATTGGTTATTGGGCGAATAATTGTTTTTCTGCCAATTATGGAAATGTTAAAAATGCTGGTTGGTAGTAAGAAAGTTATCTAAATGTTTGGATAATTGTTGCATTTTTGCTACCTTTGCACCGTCAGAAATGACAAAAGAGTTCTTTATTTCATGAAAAAATCAGAATTGATTAAGAGACTGAGAGGCGCTGGATGCGTCCTGTCTCAGCACGGTTCGAGGCACGACAAATGGATTAATCCTAAAACAGGAAAGTTCGATTGGGTGCCGAGGCATGCAGGAGAAGTGCCGAAAGGCCTCGCAGAAGCATTGCTGAAGAAATTGGTTGGGGAATAGTCCCCAACCTTCGTGACCGAGGTCAATATTCATGATCTGAGAACTCTTTTAATATGATAACTTATAAATTATGAAATATGGAGAAAGTGATTGTTACGATTTCGCAGGCATCTGATGGCACGTATTGGTGTCACACAGAAGAGGATGTATACGGAGGAGGACTGAATTCCGTTGGTGCCAGTGTGGCAGAGGCAAAGGCAGACCTCATGTCTTGTCTGGCTGATGCCAGGGCGGACTATGTGAACAGGGGATTAGTGCCGTATGATGTAGAGTTTAGCTACCAGTATGACTTACAGTCTTTCTTTGACTACTTCTCATTTCTCAACGTGAGTGAGATTGCCAAGCGCGCAGGCATCAATCCGTCGCTGATGCGGCAATACGTTTGCGGCATGAAGCATGCTGGCGAAAAGACTTATATGCGCATGTCAGAATGCATGAAAGAAATCGTGACCGAACTTAATACAGCGGCTTTTGTGTGAAGCACTGTACATCATGAAATTTAAGACCTCTTTGGGTGCTCCTGTCTGTGAGGATGGGAGCACTTTTCTTGCTCGATGCAAGGAAAATTTTGCAATGGCAAACATTAATTTAATTCAATATGATTTTTGCGAATTGCCTTTCAATTTCCATAATCATTCTGACTATGAAACAATCTAAAACATTAAAATTATGGAGAAAATAAGAGTAGATGTCGCATGGTGCGACAGAAATTTTGGAGCTTCGCTTAGCGAGAATGTGCCTGGTGCAGTTGTGCTCACGGCTGATACCTACGAGAAGTTGCTTCACGATGTGCCTGAGACGCTGCGCTTCCATATCGAGGGTATGGTTGAGGATGGTGACGATGTGCCTCAGTGGCTGATAGATGGCGACTATGAACTGGAGTATAACCTGGTTGATGTAGCCACTGTGCTCAGGGCGTACGAGCCTTTTGTGTCACTGGCAGCCATCAGCCGTGCCACTGGCATTAACCAGCACCAACTGAGCCACTATGCCACAGGGATAAAAAAACCACGTGCGGAGCAGCGCAAGCGTATTGTGGAAGGCATCCATAAAATCGGACGCGAACTGATGTCTGTTGTATAGTTACTGTTTGACAAAAACTATCATCAGCGTTGCCGGGGCAGCAATGTTCCGGCTTTTTTTGTACCTTTGCAGCATGAATAGAGAAGAAGATATGGAAACATTTATTGCTTTTATCATTGGACAACCTTACAGACCCATTCAGAGAAGATTAACAAACAAGGTTTTCCCCTCGGGGAGAACCTTCTAAAAAATATTATTATGGAAGTTAAAGTTCAGCAGAATGTCATTACTGACATGAGAAAGAGAATGCGAGACATCAGTCTCAGCGTGTCATGGAGAGAGATTGCCAATACCTATTTCAATAAGTCATCTTCTTGGTTCTACCATAAACTTGACGGCATTGATGGCAATGGCGGTGTAGGCGGTTTCACTCCAGAAGAGGCAGAAACGCTTTATGGTGCGTTGAACGATTTGGCAGACCGCTTGCGTCGTGCCGCAGAGAATATTAAAGCCCCGGGTGAAACCTATTCCGTTTTTTGTGATTTGGCTGGTTATAACACATCAAAACAGAATGTACTTCATTTCCTCTTGGAGAAAAAAGTTACGGATGACAGCCAGATTGATGAAGGTTTGGAGCTTGGAAAAGAGGAGTGATTTAATACACAGCTATATGACTAAGGCAGAAATCATTGAAGAGATAAAGCTACGATGTGCTGGCATCTTTGGCTTTATCAGTGAAAATGAAGAACTCTTTTTGAGTGATGACAGCAACGAAATAGAATATACGCTGGCCGTTGATAAACTCATTCAATGGAGTGGTGAACTCAACCAACATCTTAACGGTTTGAAAGGATATAAGTATGTTGCTTTCCTTTCAAAGGCTATAAAATCAGAAACCAAAAGACCACTTGCTCCAGACGAGGTCGAAAATCCCAACACTCCTTTCTTTATGCAGAGTGTCGTATTGACAGGAACTCTACAGTCATATCCAAAACGTGAAGAGATTGCTTCATTATTGCGATTATATGGTGCAGATATTAATGCTTCAATTTCTAAAAAGACTGATATCGTGATTATGGGAAGTGGAGCCGGTCCTTCAAAAATGAAAAAGATTAAGGAATTGAAGGAAAGCGGTGTTGAGATCCGAGTGATGAATGAGGAAGAATTTTTGAGGATTCTAGAAGAATACAACATGAAATAGACTTAATTCGTCTAAATAAGTACAGAAAATCCCGAAATCGTTTGGAGGTTTCGGGATTTTGTCGTATCTTTGCCCACGGTTACATAACAGTGGTGGTCCACTCGGCAGGGCGCACGTCAGACGCTCAGTACATAGTATTGGGCCTTTCTTATGGTCAAAAGGCAAAGCCTTACTGAGGATTTATCCCGTATAGCGGCTGCCATCTCGTAAAACTTTTCTGCCCTCGGGTGAGACACTGTTTTGTAACCAACGGGATGTGCAGCCGTTTCTCTGTCTCTGCGCCAGTGCGGTTCGCTGGTAGGTTACAAAACAGTGCAATATGCAACAAACAACAATCAATTTTGACGCAGCCCGTAGGACGGAGCAGCAGTCAGACGCGCTGGCACTCGTGCGTGGTGGAGTGCAGAGAGTTAACTCATGGCTTGACAGCCGCAGTGATTTCTACAGCCGTATGCTCGGCGAGAGTATCTCATGGCGCAAGGCCTTGAGGATAGGAGTGGCTCTGCCGGCGTGTGTGGTGGCGGTAGCCGTGTGTGTGTCCACATCGCCAATGTCGTCGCTCGTAATGGGCGGCGTGGCAGGATGGATAGTATACAGATTGAACCAAGACGAGAAAGGAGCCCAGAGATGACAAAGATGCGTCTAATATTGGATGTAGGCGACAAGGACGAGCATGGCATCTGCCACAATGGTTTTGCCAGCATAGATAAACATCTGGAGATAGACTTTGATAAAGACGGGTTTGTCAAGACTGAAAATGTGCTGTATATCCGCCAAGACTCTGGCCTGACCATCCTCTTGTGCTTCGATGATCACTACCAGTATGAATTTCATTTCATGGGCAGCGGTCCTTTTAAACCGGCATTTGTTGCGATTGTCAACAAGATACCACAAATAACAATATGTAAATTCACCCGAAAAATAATATTCTTATGAAAACAGACAATAAAATGCAGTTGGCCATAACAGAGGCTTTGGCCGACAGAAAATTGACCGACAGCGTAAATACATTCTTCAATAAAGCTGTGCTGAACCATAATATCTTCCTTATGTCAGAATGGATATCTACATTTACGGAATATAGCGAAGATGTTGATATGTCTGATGGAGATCTTAGAAGAATTCTCGACGACATTGCTGCCTTGGCACGCATGCAGAGGCAACTGATTGAAATGCGCGATGTGCTGGAGGAGACGGTATATAAACAGACAGATTATATGTTACATTAGGTTTTTTGAATACATTTTCAACGTTTTTTTTTCGCAAGGCGGCCGTCCGTGAGGATAGCTGCCTTTTTTTCGTATGTTCTCGTATTTTATAGCGTTAGTCCTTATTCATATCTTTGTGATGATAAGATAAAGATATACTTATGATAACGATAACAAGCGGACTTTCACAATGTCATTTCACGTCAGATGTGCCAGACGTATCTTTTGCCATCGACGGAACCCATGCCACGGTATGCGTGGCGCTGATGAGCGGACAGGATGCCACCTTGGTATATGATGAGAGGCTCTATCCCATGAATGGCATCATCATGCTGCGCTCCCTTGGACTGCTGCTCGAGGGGTATATCCGTCAGACACTGGTGAGGGATGTTGAGATAAGGATCACGGAGTATAGTGGAGATGAAGAGTTGAGTAGCAAGACTCTCAGCACCAGTTTGGTGTATTGTGCTGCCGACCTCGGTATGCCTGCTGACGAATTCTGCAATACCCATTTCCTCACCATCCTCAACGGCGAGCGCACCACGGCCTACGGACGACTCGAATATCTGCATTACATAGGCACCGATGAGATAAAGGTAAGGGTATACTACAGTGACGGCAGCACCACCGACCATACGGCTGACGCCGTATCCGGCAATGACAAGTACAAGACAGTGGATGTGTCGCCCAATCATTTCATTGACGAGAGCAAGAAAGGGCTGGCATTGAGGTATACGGTGAGTGCCGGTGAACGCAGCCAGACCTACGTGCTCGATCGCCGCTGCCCCGACTGTGCTCCGATACTCATCTTTGACAACTCTTTTGGCTGCGAAGAACTGCTCTATTGCACCGGCACCCATACCGTGGCGCCATCCTACACCCGTAATAACGTGTGGATAGATCATAAGCTGCGGAACTACAAGATAGAAGAGCAGCGCAAATTCAAGGCAGACACTGGCATACTCTCATTCCCTATGGCCAACTGGGCTGACGAACTGTTCAGGTCAGACCGCGTGCATCTGGTCAACATCTACAATGGCGAACCTACCGTGGGCAAGGAGGTGCTGATAACCGACTCAAAGAGCGAGTATACAAACGACGACGACACGCTGCCGAGGTTTACCTTCGAGTATATCTACTCACAGCGCATACACAACGTGATAGACCTGAAGCGTGCCGGCAGGATATTTGACAACACTTTCGACAACACATTTGAATGATCATGGCAAAAAACAATGCAAAAGTGATGCGCCCCGTACATTTCACAGAGGCTATGAAGATAATATCGGCGGCATTCCAGCACCGCGAGCGTATAGACATCAAGGTGTGGGTGAGCGACGGACGCATAGACCATCTCCAGGGTTGGCTTGTGCAGGGCGAGTATTGGCGCAAGGGATATGTTAGATTCCGTAACCCCTCCAACGGCCAGATACGGCTGTATCCCGAGATATTCATACATGAGGTGGACGGCCACCGCATATACCTCTGACATTTATAACCTCTAAAAAGACAAGACATGAATGACAACAACCAAACCCCAGGGATAACGGAAAACAGAGAAGGAAATGTTACCCGTATGATTGTGAACCCCATCGACGTGGGTGACCAGCACACCGATAGTCTGGCGAAAGAATATGGTGGCGACACCATCAAGAATTTCTCGATCTATCAGGAACGCCATATGGTGACCCATGCCCCCATTACCATCGGCGGCAGACAATATGAGTTTGTCTATTGGGGCTGCGACAACCAGATGCCCTTCTACCTGATAGAGATGATGAGCAAGAGCATGGTGACGGCGCAATGCCTGGCATTCTCTACCAAGACCTGCTATGGGCAAGGCGTCAGGTTTATAGACCGCGGCACGGGCAAGGACAGCACTGACGAGACTATACGTTCATGGTGTCTGGCCAACTCGCTGCATGAGACATTCATGGAGCAATGCACCGACATGAAATATTTCTATGTCTCGTTCACGGAGATAATACTGAGCAAAGACGCTGAGTCTATCGTGATGATGCGTCATATAGATGCACCATATGTGCGTCTGGAATATGCCCCGAGCACCAAGTCGGGACGTATAGAACACATTTTCGTAGGAGACTGGTACAACCGTCCAAACGACTATACCGACAAGGAGGCAATACCTCTGCTAGACTATTATGACCCATTGGGCGACCTGCAGGTGCGCATGGGCAAGAAGTCAGACCCTAAGACGGGACTGGTCAGACAGCCTGACAAAGACCGCAAATTTGCCATCATGTGCCGTATGGCCACACCAGGGTGCCAATACTATCCGCGTCCTTACTATCTCAGCATCCTTGAAGACAGTTGGCTGGACATCTACAGGCTGATTGGTCTGGGCAAACGCTATCTGATTAAGAACACATCGGCACCTCGAATCCAAATTGAGATACACGACGACTACTGGGATCTGGTGTGCGAAGCCAAAAATATTACAGATCCGCTTGAGAAACAGAAATGCAAGGATGATGAGAAAAAGAAGATCATTGATTTTGCTACAGGATTGGAAAACGTGGGAAAGGCGATGATCAGCGGATATTATGTGGACCCAAACGGCAAGGAGACGCATATGGTGAGATTCAACGTGCTCAACGATGCGAACAAGAAGGAGGGTGGCAACTGGAGCGACGACATGAGCGAGGCTTCCAACTCGCTCTGCTTCGCTTTTGGTGTGCATCCCAACCTTGTGGGAGCAACGCCGGGTAAGAGTCAGATGAACAACTCGGGCAGCGACAAACGCGAACTCTTCACGCTGGCACAGGCATTAGAGAAACCCTTCCATGACGTGATGGCCAAGCCATATCATGTACTATGCCACTATAACGGATGGTCTAACGATGTGACCGTGGACGTGCCAATGATACAGTTGACCACGCTGGACGAGAACAAAGATGCGAAAAAAGTAGTAAACAACAACTTAAACAAGGAGACACAGCCATGATAATAGATATAACAAGAGAAGATTTCATGGATGCCATGCCAGTAGGCCATAGCGCCCATGAAAGTGTGTTTGACAGCATTCTGCCGATTATTGAAGAAACATCCGAAAACTATGAGCTGACCCTGCTCGGCGATGCCGGATGCAAGTTGGTGGATAATGTCAACAACGAGATGCTGCGCAACCGCTGGGTTAGACTCATATGCCGTACGGCCATGCTCAGCGCGTTGCGTCAGTTGGATTTGGTGCTCACTCCTACCGGATTTGGAGTTGTGAGCAATGAGAACCAGGCACCGGCAAGCCAGCAGCGCGTGGATGCTCTTGAGAAGGAACTCCTCAGGGCAGAACGGAAGAGTATGGCAATGGTCTTATATATGCTGCGCTCTGAAGAGTGGGCAAAGACAAACCAATGCCGGTATACTACTCCTTATATATACGGACTATTCCATTACGAGTATGTATATGACCATCCGTACGGCATGATTGGCCAGACGGGTATGACCTGGGAATCCATGCTGGATAACATAGCATCTGCAGACTCATGGCTGCGCACAAAGATGAGCGACGCCATGATGGATGACGTACTGAAAGCCTACAGGCGTGGCAGCGACAGTGATTTCGGAGCGCTCTCCGATGCCATCAGAGATTTCTATGAATCCTGGAACTCCGGAGGCTTCGAGAAAGCAAGCAGACATCCATGGCAGAAGATATTCAAGATACTTGAGTCTGACCAGGACATGTATGCACCATACTGGAATTCTAACGAATATAAAGCCAACCATCATGAAACGTTTGACAACACTCAATACTCAACGGCCTTCATTTTCAATAGCTGACGACCAGAGTCTTAGCAGCCTGCATCTCAAGGTGCCAGGGTCATGGAATGAGATGACCCAGAATCAACTTAAATACGTGCTGTGGATAAAGACCCACTTTGCTGACAATGACACTGCCAAGAGTTATATCCTTATGAGGATGACGGGACTAAAACCCGTAAAGAAAACCTCTAAAGGATGGTTGTATGTTGTGAAGACGCAGGATGGCAAGAGACGTTACGTGATTATAGACACGCAGATCATTGCCAGTATGCTTGACCAGCTGGGATATGTCGACTCGTATGAAACCATGGATAATCGGTTGGAGGTTATCGGTGGATGCCATGCGGTCGACACCCTGCTGCATGGTGTGAGATTTGTTGACTGGCTTAATATTGAGAAATACTATCAGGCATATATGAACACCAACGACGAGAAATATATAAACTCGCTGGCATGCCTGCTCTATGTGGATAAACATGGCGCCCATCCCTCTACCCTATCGCTTACGGCAGAGGAGAAACTGGGCACGTTTATGTGGGTGTCATACATCAAGTCAGTCTTCGCTTATACCTTTCCACATTTCTTCAAACCAAGCGACAGCGACGAGGATTTGGACATGCGCAAGATGATGGATATCCAGATAAGAGCGCTGACAGATGGAGACGTGACAAAGGAACAGGCGATATTTGATACCGACTGCTGGCGCGCCTTGACAGAACTGGATGCCAAAGCACGCGAGTCTGAAGAGTTTAACCGTAAATACAATAAATAATATGGCTCAAGACAATCAATTTGATGCCCATGAGTATTTCCTTTCCCTGGCCGAAAAGAATAAGTTGGCAAGGAAACTAAAGTTCAAGGCATGCACATGCTCGGGCATAGAGGGCATCCAAGGCGTGATGGAGAACTATCGAACCAGCGCCAACTTTATAATGGTGGACGATACGGCATCGAAAAACACCTACAGCAGCGGTGTGACCTATTTCGACAGAAATGTGTATACAGTGTTTATCCTGGCCGCATATAAATATGGCGACATGAAAGACCGTAAATTAAAACTGGATATCTGCCGAAGGATCTTCAGACAAATGCATAGCCGATTAATCAGTGACAGGCAGAAGATGAAATATGGCGATGCACTGGAATATCTCGATGTCGACACTGTATATAGCGAGGAGTTCTCATCATATGCAATGAATGGTCTGACTGGTCTCTTCTTTATGATCAACAATGAAGAACCCGTAGATCTTGAGTATGACGATAATGATTGGGAGGAATAAGCGTGGCCGACAATACAATTAACAGCGCCAGTATTGACAAGTTCAACGAAGAATGGACAGACACAATGATCAAGATATGGAGAGAGACGATATCTCGTCTGCGTATCAATGACACGGGGCGTCTGTTTGGTTCTTTCAGAGGCTCCATAATAAGGAAGGGCGCCACCACAACAATCGAGCACCGTTTCATGCAGTATGGACTGTATGTAGCATCAGGTGTGGGCAAAGGTTTTTATCATGGTGATAGCGGCGACCTCGCCTTCATGGGCGACGAGTATAGGGCACAGCACTCAAGATACGGAGTGCACCAGGTGGGTGCCGGTCTGTCTGAATCGCACATGCTGCAGGGCAAATTCAAGAGTGTGACTGTGCAGCATGGACGCAACAAGGGCAAGAGAGCAGCTCTCACCTCAGGCAACAAAAGGGCAAAGCGTGACTGGTTTACCAGAAAATATCTTGCGAGCATACATAAGCTCAACGATGTAAACGGACGCTTCTATGGCGAGGAATATATGGGTATGCTTAGCGAGGTGGTCCAGGAGTTATTTAATAGTAAAATATAGTATTTTTCTTATTTTATCCTGTTTGGTATATTTGCAATATATAAGCAAATAATATGGCCAAACAAGAATACATATCACAGATACAATCTCAACTCGAGGCAATAAGAGACGAAACTCATGCCAGAGCCAACACTGCGACAAGGATAGGTAATGCCCTGCTCGCATTGTTGTCTCTTGTGGGCGATGATGGAGACAGATATTTGTCCAGACTCAATGATGACGAGGCATTGGGATTAATCAGATTCCTTAAAGGTTTAGAGGCCACATCGGCTGTAGTCGGGAAACTCCAGTCTGGTCAGGCTACCATTGACGGAGAGTTGAATGTGAACGGTACTATCACCTCCGACAATGATGTTGTCAAGATCATCAAAAGACTCATATCGAAGGAAGGAATTCAATTCGGTACTGATTTCGCTGACGGTCTGACTGGTATGGGTGGATACATTGACGGCAATGGGCGTGGATACATGCGATCACTTGAGTTGTATGAGAGTCTGTCGGTACCGGAATTGAAATACAACCGTGTGAGTGTGAAGGTTGGATGTGACTGGCGTGCGCCAGGAGCAGGAATTATCGCATCTGTTAAGCCAGACAAGGATGAGGAAGGCAACTATATCGCGAGTGGTGTTATCAACCTGCGCCTTGAGGATGGCGAGATAGGCCTGATAGAAGCCGATGACCTATGCATGGGTATCTGGCACAATACCAATGGTGATAATGAGGCAGAGACCACTGATGACTACAAGGGTAATTACACCTTTGCAGGTTTCTCAACTGTCTATTTCCGAATTGTGGAGATTACCAACACAGCCAATAATTCACAGGCGAGGTATGTGTTGAGAAATGATGATCGATGGCCTGCCAAGATGCACCCATGTACCAATATGACCTTTGTGGTGTTTGGTAATCCTACCAATGAAGACCGCAGATCATCGGAGTATGCCACAACAAGGTACAGGAGGTTTTTGCGTAATGTGACTACATGGGAGTATCGCATTGAGAACATCGGCATGCAGTTTGGCGATTTAAAAAATCTGTCTGTGTATGGCATTGACACAAAAGGTTATAGCCTGTATGCTCAAGATGTGTACATGACAGGTCATATAGCAGGAGTAGATAGTAATGATTGCGAGTTGGTTATTTCTGGCATTAATGACACCATCACTGTTGGCGAGAACAGGAAGATAGATATGAAGTTGATGAGCAAGGGTTATGAGGTGTCAGATGCTTTGTTTGATATATCAAGGGATAGTGGTGATGCCGATGCTGATGCTATATGGAATGA
>SAMEA3663092__coassemble_39_pt1 | contig 56825 bp, 41 predicted proteins | sample SAMEA3663092__metabat2_high_PE_017 | metagenome-assembled genome bin SAMEA3663092 (sample SAMEA3663092) | pig gut metagenome | biome: pig gut; feature: pig-associated habitat; material: faeces | place: France | collected 2012 | reverse complement strand
AGGCCGCCTTCTTTTAACTTAAGCCCTTCGAGTCCAATGACACGAAGGGCTTTTTATTTATGAGGTGACTAAACACCATGTCACCCTACTAATAGATGTATTTGCCTAATAGTGATGCCAGCAGCAACACCACTCTAACTACTGAATGTTACCTGATATGTGTGGCATTTTGCCTTTTCTTGAACTCCATTACCTTAGGTAGTTTCTGCCATTTTCCATTGTTGGGAACCTTGAGCGGACTTCCATCCAACTGTTTGAAAATATAGGTAGAGTCGTTCTTTTTTGTAAGCGACGCTTCGAGATCCTCACTACCATAGTCATTGACAAGAGTAAGTATGGCCTTGTTGCCATTTACTTCTGATGATACCACCAACCAATAAAAACTGTTACGCTTTTTGCTGAGGTAACCTCCCAGCGGACCAAATAGATCATGGTTGGGCACAGAGATATTCAGACTGTCAAGATCTAAGGTCAACACAATGTCATAATCTGCATTGTCAAGGACACATACAAAAGGAGAGGTAGTCTGAGCCTTGACTATGCTCGACATCGACAACGCAAACAAAATGCAAGATATGATACGTTTCATATAATAACAGTAATAACATAAGGTTATAAATAACAAAAAAGCCATCGGACTGAGTCCAACGGCTTCTTTTACGACCATTTAGTTCGTAGTTTTTCTGATTACTCAGCTGTAGCAGCAGAGTCAGCAGGAGCAGCAGCTGAATCAGCAGCAGCAGAGTCAGCAACAGCGCTGTCAACAACAGCAACAGTGTCAGAATCTACAGGAGCAGCCTGCTCAGTCTTGTTACCACATGATGCGAAAGAGATAGCTGCAACAGCTACGAACATAAATACCAATTTTTTCATTTTTCTTTGCTTTTTAAATCTGTAAAACAATCATTTGTTTATTAAAACAGTGCAAAGGTAGGCATTTTTTTGATACGTTGTTCTTTTTTTTGCGACTTTTTTTAGGGGGTAAGTGTAACTTTTTTATAAGTCGTTATTAATCAGCGATATATAAAGTGTTAAATGTCTTAACAATTCACCCCCTCAACTATCATTTCCCTGTTTTTTGCTGGTAATTGGATTTTTTTGTGTACCTTTGCATGGAATTTATAAATGTAAAGCTAATGATTGATACTTCTGCTTTTCAAGGCAAAAAAGCGGCATACTATACATTAGGATGCAAGTTGAATTTCTCTGAGACTTCCACATTTGGCAAGATGCTTGGAGAAATGGGTGTGGTGACTGCTGCCAAAGGAGAAAAGGCCGACATCTGCCTAATCAATACCTGTAGCGTGACTGAGGTGGCCGACCATAAATGCCGTCAAGCCATCAACAGGATGGTAAGAAGTAACCCCGGAGCCTTTGTTGTGGTGACAGGATGTTATGCCCAACTAAAACCACATGCTATAAGCAAGATAGAGGGTGTGGATCTGGTGCTCGGTTCAAATGAAAAGGCAGATCTTATACAGTTCCTCTCGCAGAAATGGTCGGAGAGGGGAGAGCAGCACCTGCATGAGCATTATACCCAAAAAACAAAAGATATACGTACGTTTGCTCCCAGTTGCTCACGTGGCAACCGCACACGCTATTTTCTTAAGGTACAGGACGGATGTGACTATTTCTGCACTTACTGCACTATTCCCTATGCGCGAGGCTTTAGCAGAAACCCAACTATAGCATCGCTTGTGGACCAGGCAAAGGAGGCTGCTGCCGAGGGAGGCAAGGAGATAGTGATAACGGGAGTGAACATAGGTGACTTTGGCAAGTCCACCAGTGAGTCGTTTCTCGACCTGGTGAAAGCCTTGGCTGATGTGGAAGGGATAGAGAGGTATAGGATAAGCAGCATTGAACCCGATTTGCTGACTGATGAACTGGTAGAATTCTGTGCGGGAAACAATTCATTTATGCCCCATTTCCATATTCCACTGCAGAGCGGCAGCGATGAGGTGCTCAAACTCATGCATAGACATTATGATCGACAACTCTTTGCCGACAAGATATCAATGATCAAGACATTGATGCCACAGGCCTTTATTGGTGTTGACGTGATGGTGGGGTGCAGAGGAGAGAAACCCGAATTCTTTGAAGATGCATATGAATTTATCGAAGGGCTTGATATTTCGCAACTCCATGTGTTTCCGTATTCAGAACGCCCAGGCACAGCGGCACTCAAGATACCGTATGTGGTCAGCGACAAAGAAAAGAAGGAAAGAAGTCTCAGGTTACTCAAACTCTCTGACAAAAAAACTCAAGCCTTCTATGCCGACCATATTGGCAAGGAGGCTATGGTGCTATTTGAAAAGGCACCCAAAGGAAAAGCTATGCATGGGTTTACGGAGAACTATATAAGAGTGGAAATCCCTGCCATGATGGCAGACAATGCCCTCGACAACAAGATAGTAAAAGTGATGATGGGAGACTTTAATCATGACCGCTCTGCATTAAGAGTCGAAAGGATTGTACCATTTGAATGAGCGTTTCCTAATATATAATAAGGTGTAATGGACAAGCTGGCTATAGTAATACTAAATTGGAATGGTGAGAGGATGCTCAAGGAGTATCTGCCATCGGTATTGGAATACTCAAAAGACGAGGCTGTGGTTTACGTGGCAGACAATGCATCCACGGATGGGTCTGTGAAAATGATAAAAGACTTATTTCCCCAGTGCAAGACCATCATGCTGGATGAGAACTGGGGATTTGCAGAGGGATACAACAAGGCTCTGAAACAAATAGAAGCCCAGTATTTCCTTTTGCTCAATTCTGATATCGAAGTAACCAAGGGTTGGCTCACCCCACTCATAGACTTTTTGGACAATACCCCAGAGGCAGCAGCATGCCAACCCAAACTGATGTCGATAGCAGATAGGCAGAAGTTCGAATATGCTGGTGCTGCGGGAGGGTATATAGACAAGTATGGTTATCCCTTTTGCAGAGGGAGAATCTTTGATACCATCGAGGAGGACAAGGGACAGTATGACCAACCCGTGTCTGTGATGTGGGCAACGGGGGCAGCACTCATGATAAGAAGCAGCGACTATTGGGAGGCCGGTGGACTGGACGGCAGGTTCTTTGCTCACTGTGAGGAGATTGACCTGTGCTGGCGCCTCAGGATAATGGGTAGAACGATTGCCTGCATACCCCAAAGCATTGTGTATCATGTGGGAGGTGGAACACTGCCAAAGGCTAATCCAAGGAAGACATTCCTCAATTTCAGAAATAATCTGACCATGATATATAAATGTGCCAGCGACGATGAACTTGCCCACGTGATGAGGATGAGATGGTGGCTTGATATGCTGGCAGCGGCACAGATGCTGCTGCTCAAGAGAAATTGGCGCGACTGCAAGGCAGTGATAAAAGGAAGAAGGGCTTTTATGGAATGGAGGTATGACTTTGATGCCGACAGAAAAGAGATACAAGCCAAGAGGACATTAAAACAAATACCAGAGCAGATGAACGGGTCATTGCTCTGGCAGTATTATGTGAAAGGAAAGAAATGGTTTGCGTCACTTCCGCTCCCTGACTTCAATCTCAAGAGGTGAGAGGAAATCGTGCTTCCATTCTTTCAGATAGTCAAACCATTCGGCAGATGAATGATAAGAAGAGTTTATCTCATTGTCGGAGCAGAAGGTGATGCCGTAGCGTATGCGGTCACCTGAACTTTTTACTACAAAGGGATAGTTGGTGGCATCTGCTGCCAATTCCTCAGAGATATTCTCTTGAGGAATGCATATTCCAAGACCTATCACCTCTTTCTTATGGCCGAGAGTATCCTTGGCAGCCACGGTCCAGTTAGCCCCCCAGCAGCCACGCAATCCCTTATGATCGCTGAGTTCACTCGAACCCGAAATGTTGAGAATGCCTGTAGCAAGACGATAGTCGGGGATGGAACGGTCAAAACGAACATCTACGATGCAGTCGCGATGACCAGCATATAGGATATAACGGGTGGTCATGGTAATCTTGTCCTTGCCAGCATTGCAGGTGTTCCAGCCTCGGTCGATGATTTCTACGATTGTACGCACGGGGCCCTTGGCCAATACCGACTCGGTGCGCAGGTCTACATCTTCGAGAAACCGGGGGCTCTCGCCATCCCAACCGCGCATAGCACCCAAACCAAAAGACTGGCCAGCCCACAATACATCATCGCCATACTTGGATGCCTTTTGGGCATCGTCAGGATAGAACTGTGTTTCTTTGAGCTCCAGCCTGTGGTAATACTTGCCATACAAGTCAACAGTTTGGCGATGGTCGAAATAAATCCTGTATGCTACCAACTCGCTCTCAAAAGCGGGACCATGATGATGCACCGTGCTGTAAGGGTTGGTACCATTTTCCACCGTCATGCTCTTGATAAAAAGATTCTGCTTGTTCTTGATTTTGACATTCTTGTTAGTAAGCATCATCTGAGCATAAACACGCGGAGTATAATTCTTTGGTGTGCCCTCATCATACAAGGTCACTACAAAAGTCTGCTTTTGCTTTTGGGAAAAGTCAGCCACAAAACACAACTCATCATAAGTGCCATCGCCATCCAAATCGTCCATCTGGCTGGATATCTCCTTACCTCCACATGTTACCAATGCAGACTTTGCATTGTATTTGCCGATGTTCACCACTACTGGTGCATCTTTCTTTGAGATAGAAGCACGGTTGCTCACATTAACTTCAATTATTACAGCTCCCATGGCAGATGATATACCAAGGGCAGAAATAAAGGATAATAACACTCTTTTCATCTCTTGTTTGATTTCTTGTAAATGTAGTTAGATAGTTTATTTCACACAAAAGTAGTAAAATATCTGCAAAAATGGTCAGATTATTAGTATTTATATATCATTTTTGTTCTTTTATGCTTGTTATTTTAATTTTTTTAGTGAATAATTTGTTTTATTCAAGATTAATTAGTAATTTTGCAAGGTAATTTAACATAAGAGCGCATTCCATATATCAATGAAAAAGATTTATTTCTTATTGTTTGCCATACTTTTTGCTTGTGTGGGTTGTCAATGGAAACTTAGTTGGGTGACCGACGATGAAATCTCCATTGAAGTGGAGCGCTATGATCGTATCCAAAGCCTTTATCTCACCACAGGAGATTTCTCGGCTCTTCAGCAAATGAATACCGACTATCCAATGCAGACCCGCACGCTCATTGAGGATGTGCTCAAGATTGGAAAGGTGAACGATCCTGAGATCAACCAGAAATATTTGGCTTTCTATCAAGACACTGTGCTACAGGAACTAATAAATAGCGCTGAACAGCAGTATGCCAATATGGAGGATATAAACAAGGAACTAACCAAATGTTTCAAAAGGCTCAAAGAGATAATGCCAGACATGGATATTCCTATGGTTTATGCACAGATTGGTGCCCTTGACCAAAGCATCATAGTGGGCAACAATACTATAGGTATATGCATAGACAAATACCTTGGTGCCAACTATCCCCTGTATCTGAAATACTATCCTGCCGACCAACGCAAATTAATGGTGCGCAGCATGATAGTGCCAGACTGTCTAACCTTCTATATCATGAGTAAGTATCCTATACCAAACCATGACGAGGCAGGACAGGAATATTGCGACATACAGGTGAGCAAGATATTCTGGCTCGTAAACCATATTATGCAGAAAAAGGTCTTTAAACACATGTGCTATGTGGACAACATAACATGGTATATGAAAAAACATAAGGAGATAACACCAGCGCAACTTATGAATATGCCTATCACCATTGGCGACCTAAAGAAGCGATAAACCGTGATAATAGCAAAAAGTCACGTAAATTATTGCGTAATTGCAGAAAAAGCAGTAACTTTGCGCTGCATTTTTATTGTAATTAAAAAATAACGAAATGAATATATCTTATAAGTGGCTTAAAGAGTATGTAGATTTTTACCTGACGCCACAGGAAGTCGCAGAAGCTCTGACTTCCATAGGACTGGAAGTAGGAACTCTCGAAGAAGTGCAAACCATCAAAGGTGGACTTAAAGGACTATATGTGGGCCAAGTGCTTACTTGCGACATTCATCCAAACTCTGATCATCTCCATGTGACTACCGTTGACCTCGGAAGAGAAACCCCATCGCAAATAGTGTGCGGTGCTCCCAATGTGGCCGCTGGACAGAAAGTCATTGTGGCCGACCTCGGATGTGTGCTCTATGACGGCGACAAGGAATTTGTTATCAAGAAATCAAAACTCAGAGGCGTGGAGAGTTGCGGTATGATATGTGCCGAAGACGAAATAGGCGTTGGCACCGATCATGCAGGCATTATTGTATTGCCCGAAGATGCACAGGTAGGCATGCCAGCCGCAGAATATTACAACCTTGAGAGCGACTGGCTTATAGAAGTGGATATCACTCCCAATAGAAGTGATGCACTATCGCATTGGGGCGTGGCACGCGACCTATATGCATGGCTCAAGACTAATGGGTATGAGTCAAATCTGCATAGACCCGACAACAGTGCCTTTGCCGTGGATAACCATGACCTGCAGATAGATGTGGAAATAGAAAATGCAGAAGCATGCAAGAGATATGCTTGTGTAAGCATAACAGGGTGCGAGGTGAAGGAAAGTCCCGAATGGCTCCAAAATAAACTCAGAATACTTGGATTGAGACCAATTAACAATATCGTTGACATTACCAATTATGTGATGATGGCATACGGACAGCCTATGCACTGCTTTGATGCCGATATGGTGAAGGGACACAAAATTGTGGTGAGGACACAACCAGAAGGAACCAAGTTCGTAACCCTCGATGGAGAGGAGCATACACTGGGACTTCATGACCTAAGCATCTGCAATGCCGAAGAGCCAATGTGTATTGCCGGCATATTTGGAGGAAAGGGTAGTGGAACGTATGAAACCACTACCAATGTGGTGTTAGAAAGTGCATATTTCCATCCAACATGGATAAGAAAGAGTGCAAGAAGACACGGACTCAGCACAGATGCAAGCTTCAGATTTGAAAGAGGTATAGACCCCAATGGAGTTATATACGCCCTAAAACAGGCTGCCATACTCTGTAAGCAACTGGCAGGAGGCAAGGTGGCCATGGATATCTGCGATGTATATCCTAATCCAATAGACAATGCTGTGGTTGATCTCGACTTTGATTATGTAAATAGTCTTATCGGCAAAGAGATAGGCAACCAAACAATAAAGAATATTTGCCAAACCCTCGAAATGACGGTTATTGGTGAAACAGAAAGGGGTATAAGACTTGAAATCCCAGCATACCGCACAGACGTGCAGAGACCATGCGATGTAGTGGAGGATATCCTCAGAATATATGGATATAACAATGTGGAGATACCTACCCAACTCAAGGGATGTCTGGTGGTGAAGGCTGATGAGGACCAGAAGCATAAATGGGCAAACCTCGTGAGCGAACAACTCGTGGGAGCTGGCTTTGTGGAAATCCTCAATAACTCGCTGACCAAAGGGGCATATTATCAGAATCATAACACTTATGCAGCCGATCACTGCGTGACCATCATGAACCCACTCAGTAGCGACCTTAACGTGATGAGGCAGACACTGCTCTTTGGTGGTCTTGAAAGCATTGAACATAACATCAAGAGAAAAAACGCCAATCTCAGATTCTTTGAATTTGGAAATGTGTATGCACATAATCCTGAGAAACATGACGACCAAAACCCAATGGCTGCATACAAGGAAAACTATCACTTGGCCCTGTGGCTTACAGGTAAAAGAGTGGAAGGCAGTTGGGCACATCCTAATGAAGATATGACATTTTATGAACTGCAGGCGTATGTAGACAACGTGATGCGCCGCGTGGGTCTGCAACAGGGAAAGGTGGTCAGAAGAAAGTCGGATAATGATATCTTTGCCGCTGGTATAACAATTGAAAACAGAGGCGGAAGCAAGTTGGCAGAACTCGGTATCCTCTCAAATAAACTATTGAAAGAAATGGATGTCAGCCAGCCTGTTTATTATGCTGAAATTAACTGGAATACCCTAATGAAACTAATCAAGGGCAACAAGGTTCTATACAAGGAGATTAGCAAGTATCCAAGCGTAAGTCGTGACCTTGCATTGCTTATAGACAATGGCATAGAATTCTCACAGATCGAAGATATTGCAAAGCAGAGCGAAAAGAAACTTCTGAAGAAAGTTGAACTCTTTGATGTGTATGAAGGCAAGAACCTGCCAGAGGGCAAAAAGAGTTATGCTGTCAACTTCGTGTTGCAAGATGAGAGCAAGACTCTTAATGACAAACAGATAGATGCTATCATGAATAAGATAATTACAAACTTGAAAAATAAACTTGGAGCTCAGCTCCGCTAAACTCAAAAAATCACTCCAATGGGAAGAGCATTTGAATATCGCAAAGCTGCGAAACTGAAAAGATGGGGACACATGGCCCGCACATTCACAAAAATCGGAAAACAAATAGCCATTGCTGTCAAGGCTGGTGGTCCGGATCCTGAAAACAACCCGCATCTCAGGGCAATCATGCAGACGGCAAAACGCGAAAACATGCCTAATGCAAACGTTGAGCGTGCTATCAAGAATGCAATGGGTAAGGACCAGAAGGATTTCAAGGAGGTTACCTATGAGGGATATGGACCACACGGAATAGCCATCTTTGTAGAGGCGGCTACTGATAATGGTACTCGCACAGTGGCTAACGTAAGAGCCGTATTCAATAAGTTCAATGGAAACATGGGCACACAAGGTTCGCTCTCTTTCCTCTTTGACCACAAATGCGTGTTTACATTCAAGCAAAAGGATGGACTAGATATGGATGACCTCATCCTCGAACTCATCGACCTCGGTGTAGACGACGAATTTGACAAGGACGAAGAGTCAGGAGAGATTACCATCTATGGAGAACCCACAAGCTTCAGTGAAATACAGAAGTATCTCGAGAGCAACGGCTTTGAAGTGACAGGAGCAGAGTTCACCCGTATTCCTAACGACCTCAAGGATGTTACTCCAGAGCAGAGGGAGAGCATTGACAAGATGGTTGATCTGCTCGAGGATGATGACGACGTACAGAATGTTTATACAAACATGAAACCAGCAGAGGAATAATTGTCCAGACCAATAACGTTGTCAATTATATAACCGCCCATATTATATATATAATGTACGTGCGTACATTATATATATAATATGGGCGGAATACTATTTATAGTCGTTGCTCGTGAAGACAATATCAAACAGTATCTTGCCTGTGCTGCGCGAATGGTAGGTATAAGCAAAATTATATCCCGCTTCCTTATAGGCAAGTGTGCTGGTTGAATTTCGCAACCCTTCCAAGAGACTGGTACGAGGATTGATGCGTTTTATGGCCTCTGGATTGTCGGCCTCTCCCTTGATGGTATAATAATAATGTGTGGTAAGAGTGGAACGGTCAAACACTACACTGTCTATATCCGTATACTCATTGATGCGTGCAGGGCAACGCTTGTCGTTATATTCCTTAACTTCACGGGCACAACGATCTTCCATTGATTCCTGACAACTGCCTAAAAGCAGTATTGACACTAATGATAATGTGTAAGCTCTTTTCATATAGTCTCCTTTTTGATAGTGCAAAAGTAGTGTTTTTTTTTCATATTACCATCTTGATATGGCTAAAAAACTATTGCTATGCACAAATAGTGGAAAAGGTAATAAAAAAACGAGAAAATAATTTTGATAAAACCATAAAATGTAGTATCTTTGCACTATAATGGAGGTTGTGTAGCCGAAAAATAAGAACGCATGGCATAATGACTACAGCATAGTCTCAAAAGGCAAAAAGAAAAGAAGACAACAATGGACAATATAAGAAATTTTTGCATTATTGCGCATATAGACCATGGCAAGTCAACTCTTGCCGATAGACTGCTCGAGTATACTAATACAATCAAAGTGACTGAAGGACAGATGCTTGATGATATGGATCTTGAGCGAGAGCGTGGCATTACTATCAAAAGTCATGCCATACAAATGGAATATGCTCACAATGGACAGAAATACATACTAAACCTTATAGATACTCCGGGGCATGTGGACTTCTCTTACGAGGTGTCGAGGAGTATAGCCGCCTGCGAGGGAGCATTGCTCGTGGTGGATGCCACACAGGGCGTGCAGGCACAAACAATATCTAATCTCTATATGGCCATCGACCATAATCTCGAGATTATTCCGGTAATAAACAAGATAGACATGCCCAGTGCCATGCCAGATGAGGTGGAAGATGAGATCATAGACCTCATTGGATGCGACCGCGCCGATATTATCAGGGCAAGCGGAAAAACGGGTGAGGGAGTGGAGGATATCCTAAATGCTGTGGTTGAGAGAGTACCACATCCCGTGGGCGATTCTACAGCACCCCTTCAAGCTCTTATCTTCGATTCTGTATTCAACTCCTTCAGAGGTATCATAGCATATTTCAAAATTGAAAACGGCATGATACGCAAGGGTGACAAGGTGAAATTTTTCAATACCGGTATGGAGTATGATGCTGATGAGGTGGGTGTGCTGAAGATGGATATGATTGCCCGCAACCAACTCTCTACTGGTGATGTGGGATATATCATCAGTGGTATCAAAGATAGCAAGGAAGTGAAAGTGGGTGATACCATCACTCATGTGGCTAGACCATGCGAACGCGCTATCGACGGTTTCCAGGAAGTAAAACCAATGGTCTTTGCAGGCGTTTATCCCATAGATCCATCTGATTATGAGAACCTAAGGGCATCTCTAGAGAAACTAAGGCTCAATGATGCCTCGCTATCGTTCACCCCAGAATCATCGATAGCATTGGGATTCGGATTCAGATGCGGATTTCTGGGACTGCTCCATATGGAGATAGTGCAGGAAAGGCTCGACAGGGAGTTTAATATGGATGTTATCACTACAGTGCCCAACGTGTCATATTTGTGCTATGACAAGCAGGGAGGAGTGAAGGAGGTGCACAACCCTTCGGGCCTGCCCGACCAAACGATGATAGACCATATAGAAGAACCGTATATCAGAGCATCCATCATCACTGCTGCCGATTATATCGGACCGATCATGACCCTCTGCCTCGACAAGCGTGGAGAACTCATCGACCAGCAGTATGTGAGTGGCAATAGGGTAGAACTGCATTTCATGCTTCCGCTCGGAGAGATCGTTATTGATTTCTATGACAAACTTAAGAGTATATCAAAAGGATATGCATCCTTTGATTACCATATAGACTGTTTTAGACCATCTAAATTGGCAAAACTTGATATCCTGCTCAATGGAGAACCCGTGGACGCCCTGTCTACCCTCACTCACCAGGATAATGCTGTAACCTTCGGTAGACGCATGTGTGAAAAACTCAAGGAACTCATACCGAGACAGCAGTTCGATATAGCTATCCAGGCGGCCATAGGTGCCAAGATAGTGGCACGTGAAACCATAAAATGTGTTAGAAAGGATGTGACGGCAAAATGCTATGGAGGTGACGTGAGCAGAAAGAGAAAACTGCTTGAAAAGCAAAAGAAAGGCAAAAAGCGAATGAAACAAATAGGCAATGTGGAGGTGCCGCAAAAGGCATTCCTTGCAGTGCTCAAACTGGACTGACAACTAATGAACAGTCGAAAAATGTCTAACGTTAACTATTAATCACACTTAACTATCGGAGGAAAAAATATGGGCATCACTACAGTTGGCATGACGCCAAGAGATGTGGCAAGGGAACTGGCAAGAAGATACAGTACCATGACCCATGACGAATTGGATGTGCTCGAGAGTGTTCTCGTGCCACGAAAATACCAAAAGGGGGAGATAATCCTAAAAGAAGGAGACATATGCACCGACCTCTATTGGATAACCAAGGGCATGCTAAGGCAGTTCTACTATAAAAACGGTAAGGAACTAACCGAGCATATGGCCACAGAAAACCATATCGTGATGTGTATTGAGAGTCTGTTTAAAGAGCAACCTACTAGATTGCAGATCATGGCTCTTGAACCATCCATAGTTTATCTGCTACCACGAACAAGGTTAGAGCAAGTGGCCATGAAGAGTGTAAATATCCAGATATTATATCGAAAAATACTCGAAGAGTCGCTCATTCAAAGCCAAATACATGCTGATATGCTAAGGTTCGAGTCTGCTCTCGATAGATATACCAAACTGGTGAAAAGACAACCGCAACTGGTATTGCGGGCTCCGCTCGTATATATAGCCAATTATCTGCAGATGACCCCCGAGACATTGAGCCGAGTGCGTAATGCGGCTCTACTTGAAGATAAATAGTTTGCAATTTTTTACACTAAAAATTGTACTATTACGATTTAATTCGTTAATTTTGCGCCCAAATTGACAACAAATAATTATGGCAATGATAAAAATTACATTCCCAGACGGCTCCGTACGTGAATACGAACAGGGCGTAACTGGTCTGCAAATAGCAGAAAGCATCTCACCCGCATTGGCCAGAGACGTAGTGGCATGCGGTGTTAATGGTGAAACAGTAGAACTCAATAGAGCAATCAATGAGGATTCTACAGTACAACTCTACAAGTTTGATGATGAAGAAGGTAAGCACGCATTTTGGCATACTTCCGCTCATCTGCTGGCTGAGGCACTACAGGAATTATATCCTGGAATCCAGTTCGGATTTGGACCAGCTGTAGAAAACGGATTCTTCTATGACGTGCTACTCAAAAATGGTGAAATGATAAAAGAAAGCGATTTCCCTACCATTGAGGCCAAAATGAAGGAACTTGCTCAGAAAAAAGAACCCGTGGTTAGAAAGGAAGTGGCTAAGGCTGATGCACTGAAAGAGTTTGCAGATGCCGGACAGACCTACAAGTGCGAGCATATAGATCAGGATCTCGAAGATGGCACTATTACCACATATACTCAAGGCGCTTTCACTGACCTTTGCAAGGGTCCTCACCTCCTCAATACTGGAGCCATAAAGGCTGTAAAACTTACAAGCGTGGCTGGAGCATTTTGGAGAGGAGATGCCAACAGAGAGCAGATGCAGAGACTCTATGGTATCTCTTTCCCAAAGAAGAAGATGCTTGATGAATATCTTCTCATGGTAGAAGAGGCAAAGAAGCGTGATCATAGGAAGATAGGCAAGGAGATGGAACTTTTCATGTTCTCAGAAAGAGTTGGAAAAGGTCTGCCAATATGGTTGCCAAAGGGCACCGAACTAAGATTGCGCATGCAGGATATGCTACGCAAAATACAGCGTAAGTATGGTTATCAGGAGGTTATCACCCCGCATATCGGTAGTAAAAACCTTTATGTCACCTCAGGCCACTATGCCCATTACGGAAAGGACTCATTCCAACCTATCCATACACCTGAGGAGGGAGAGGAGTATATGCTCAAGCCAATGAACTGCCCTCACCACTGTGAGGTGTTTGCATGGAAACCACGTTCTTATAAGGATCTGCCTCTGCGTATTGCAGAATTCGGCACTGTCTACAGATATGAGCAGAGTGGTGAGCTGCATGGGCTTACCCGTGTACGATCATTTACGCAAGATGATGCTCATATCTTCTGCCGTCCAGACCAGGTCAAGAATGAATTCCTTAGGGTTATGGATATCATCAGCGCAGTCTTTGATATCTTTCACTTTGATAATTTCGAGGCTCAGATCTCGCTCCGTGACCCCAACGACCATGAGAAATATATCGGTTCTGATGAGGTATGGGAGAAGGGTGAAAGCGCCATTATCGAAGCATGCCGCGAGAAAGGTCTCAAAGCAAAGGTTGAATATGGCGAGGCCGCATTCTATGGTCCAAAGCTCGACTTCATGGTAAAAGACGCCATCGGACGTAGATGGCAGTTGGGTACCATTCAGGTGGACTATAACCTGCCCGAGAGATTCAAACTCGAATATACCGATGAAGACAATACAAAGAAAACTCCTGTGATGATTCATCGTGCACCATTTGGTTCTATGGAGCGTTTCTGTGCTGTGCTCATCGAGCATACTGCTGGTCATTTCCCATTGTGGCTTACTCCCGATCAGGTGGCAGTATTGCCTATATCTGAAAAATATAACGACTATGCCAAGAAAGTGGCAAAGGAACTTGATTTCGCAGGTGTGAGGGCAACTGTTGACAACAGAAATGAAAAGATTGGACGTAAGGTGCGCGACAACGAGTTGAAGCGTATACCATATATGGTAATCGTTGGTGAGAAGGAGCAGGCAGATGGAACTGTTAGCGTGCGCAAGCAGGGATCAGAGGAGCGTGGTGTACTTACCATTGCTGATTTTGCTGCCAAAATAAACAATGAGGTAGCAGAAATGCTCAAGGCCACAGAAGTGAATCCTGAAGACTAAATGATAGCAATAACAGCATTAAAATAATAAAAAAAACGGACCAAAGGAGCCCCAAAACGACTCCTTTGGCCTTTTATATGAAAAAAGAATCGATTAATTCAAAAATAATTAAACAAATGTTTGGGGAATAGTGCAAAAAATCGTAACTTTGCACCCGATTTTCATAAAATAGTTGAATGAAGAATGACAATATAAAGAATCAGTACCGTATCAACGAACAGATACGAGTGCGTGAAGTCCGCATCGTAGGTGACGGCGGATCGACAGTAGTCCCTACACGCCAGGCTTTGGATATGGCCCGCGAGCAAGGTGTCGACCTCGTTGAGATTTCGCCTAATGCAAATCCACCCGTTTGTCGTCTCATTGACTATTCCAAGTTCCTCTATCAGCAAAAGAAGAGGGCCAAGGAGATGAAAGCCAAACAGGTTAAGGTGGAAGTCAAGGAGATCAGGTTTGGTCCACAGACCGATGAGCATGACTATCAGTTCAAGCTCAAGCATGCCAAAGAGTTCCTAACCGATGGCAACAAGGTAAGGGCTTATGTGTTCTTCCGTGGTCGCTCTATCCTTTTCAAGGAGCAGGGAGAAGTGCTTTTGCTCCGATTCGCCAACGATTTGGAGGAATATGGCAAGGTGGAACACATGCCATCGCTCGAAGGCAAGAAGATGTTTATCTATCTGGCACCCAAGAAAGCTGGTGTGGCTAAGAAAAGTCAGCAGGCTATGGACAGAGAGCGAAAGGCTGCCGAAGGAAAGGAAGCCAAGGAACAGGAAACGCAGATTGATGCTGAAATACCTGCCAATGGCGGTCTGTTGGCCAATGCCAAAATTAGTGCCGATGCTCTTAAGAAACTACATTCTTCCGAAGACTAAGTTAAATAAGGCATAGCAATAACAGAGTAGAAAAATGTGCGTAACGCCCGGTATATGCGTTGCCACTGCATTATAAACAATAATAATAAAAAATTTAAAACAATGCCAAAAGTAAAGACAAACTCCGGTGCAAAGAAGAGATTCCGTTTCACCGGTACAGGTAAGATCAAGAGACATCACGCTTACCACAGCCACATTCTCACAAAGAAAACAAAGAAGCAGAAGCGTAATCTGGTTCACCAGACTCTCGTGGATGGTGCTAACCTCAAGCAGGTGCGTGATCTGTTGTGTCTCCGTTAATCTTATTGTCAAACATTTAAAGAAACAAAATTATGCCAAGATCAGTAAATCATGTAGCATCAAGAGCAAAGAGAAAAAGAATTTTGAAGCTCACACGCGGCTATTTCGGTGCGCGTAAGAATGTTTGGACAGTAGCCAAAAACACATGGGAGAAGGGTTTGACCTATGCTTATCGCGATCGTCGCAATAAGAAGCGCAATTTCCGCTCATTATGGATTCAGCGTATCAACGCAGCTGCAAGACTGGAAAACATGTCTTACTCTACACTTATGGGTGCTCTTCACAAGGCTGGCATCGAGATTAACCGTAAGGTTCTCGCTGACCTCGCAGTGAACAATCCAGAGGCTTTCAAGGCTATCGTTGCAAAGGTAAAGTAATCGCATTTTCCCTTACAACATAACAGAATAAAGGGTGTGTCAATATTTGTTGACACACCCTTTATTCTGTTATTTATTCAGACGCAAGTAAACGCAAGATAACTGATTATACCAGCAGATAAACCATGTATGCAATAAAGATTGCAAAGAGCACTGCACCTTCCCATCTTTCTATATTCAGTTTGGTGAAAGAGAAGAGCCACAGCATTATCATGCTACCTACAAGCATGGTCATATCTATCTGTGTGATGTCTCCAATACTCATTGGGCATATGAGTCCTGTCGTGCCGAGGATAAAGAGGATATTAAATACATTACTACCGATAACGTTGCCTATTGCAATGCCACTATTACCTTTTTTGGCAGCCACCACACTTGTAGCCAGTTCGGGCATAGAAGTGCCACCTGCCACGATGGTAAGACCAATCACAGCATTTGATATATTGAATGATTGAGCCACAAAGACAGCCCCCGAAACAAAGATATTGCTGCCCCCCACAAGGCAAGCCAACCCTACTATTATCCATAATGAAGCCTGCCATATCTTCATATTCTGACGGCAGTCGTTGCCATCGTCATTTGGTGTGGTCTCTTTTTTTGCATCCTTAAGAGTGATATACATATAGAATAGAAACATGGCGATGAGCACTGCCGCATCTATTCTACTGAATCTCCCATCTATGCATAGTATCATAAGCAATACAGATGCAATCAGTGCAAAGGGGATATCCTTTTTGACTGTTGTTTTTGTAATGGTCATAGGTGCCACCAAGGCAGCCATGCCTACGATAAGCAAGGTGTTGAAGATATTAGACCCCATGGCATTGCCGATAGCTATATCAGAGGCTCCCTTGAGTGCTGACAAGATGCTGACGCTGAATTCAGGCATCGACGTGCCCAATGCCACTACGGTGAGTCCAATCACTATCTCAGACACTCCCATGCGTGAGGCTATTGCCGATGCACCTTCGGTAAGTCTGTCTGCTCCCCAAACAACTATGGCTACTCCTGCTATTATTCCCAAAATGCTTAATATCATAATAATATAATGTAATAATGATTAGTAATTACTTATTCGTCCAGCCAACAGGTTAATTGTTTCGTAGCAAAATCCTGTTGTCATCGTCCATGCATATCATGTTTTCTTTTGTCATCACGGCTACTGCAATCTTAAACAAGTAGTCGCTGGTATTCACTGCCGATTGGAGCTCTTCCACAGAATGTGGGGCATGGTCAGCGAGTTGTTCTTGCAGGGATTGTATTATGCTGTCAATATCGGTAGCATTGCTTTTCCTGTTGATACAAGTGTCGCAAACCTTACAATCGTGAGTGTTTTGTTCGCCGAAATAGTCGAGCAACATTCTGCTGCGGCACAGATTATTTTCTTCGCAATATCTGATTACACTATTTATGCGCTCCTTAAACTGTGCAAGTCTTTCTTCATAGATATCCTTACCTATCACTATATGCGCAGAGTCCTCCCTTCGTTGGGTGTATCTGATGACCGGTGTGGTTTTTGAAGGAATATATTTGATGATATGTTTCCTTGAGAGATTGATGAGAATTTGGTGAAGGTATTGCTTCTTTATGTTGAGACTATGCTGTATAGCCTGTTCGTCAATGGGCACATAATCACTGAATAGCCCACCATATTTCCTCAGCAGATATTCTATCAGCCGGTCTTCGTCTTTGGAATTATTGTATAATCTGTAGAGTTCATCTCTTTCAAGGCAGAACATCAGTCGTGTGGCCGACTCCCTTTCTTCGTCATAGTCAATATATCCTGCTTTTGTCAAAATGAGCAATGCAGCCCTCACATGGATGGGGTGGTGTTGGAATCTGACGCAGAAGAGTTCGAGATTAAAGTCAAAAGAATGATTATATCCCGAGTCGATACCCAACTGGAAGAAGAAAGCCAGTTCATCGTATATCTGTTTGATAAACTCCTTGTCGGGAAAGTTTTCCTTGATTCTGCGGCGCAGCATTATCTTGTCGTTTTTGTTGAAAAGCAGCACAGCGTATGCTTTCTTACCATCCCTTCCCGCTCTTCCTGCCTCCTGGAAGTAAGCCTCAATGCTGTCGGGGCAATTGATATGAATGACCAGTCTTACGTCTGGTTTGTCTATTCCCATGCCAAAAGCATTAGTTGCCACCATTACCCTCACTTTATTTTCAATCCATTCGTTCTGCCTTTGGTTTTTGTCTAAAGGGTCAAGTCCAGCATGAAAGAATGTGGCGCTGATGCCAGCCTCATTTAGGAATGCTGCCACCTCTTTGGTACCTTTCCTACTTCGTGTATACACAATGGCGCTACCGTTCACTTTTCTGAGAATTCGCACCATCTCTTCCTCTTTTTTCTCTGAGTGTCTCACTATATATGCGAGATTTTTGCGCTCAAAACTCATTTTGAGCACATTATGCTGGCGAAACATCAGTTGCTGTTGAATGTCTTCCACCACCTTTGGAGTGGCGGTGGCAGTGAGGGCCAGAATTGGTTTGTCGGGCTTGATCTGCCTGATTTTTGATATCTGGAGATAAGAAGGTCTGAAATCGTAGCCCCATTGGCTGATGCAGTGTGCTTCATCCACGCAAATAAAGCACACCTTGGTATGTTTGAGTTTGGTGATAAAGAGTTCAGAAGTTAGTCTCTCTGGCGATATATACAGAAATTTTATGGCACCAAACACACAATTCTCGAGTATGGCCAGAATCTCGGCGTGAGTCATATCAAAGGAGATGTATGCCGCGCTTAGTGAGTGCCTTCTGAGACTGTCTACCTGGTCTTTCATCAAAGCAATGAGTGGTGTAATCACGAGACACAACCCCTCCATGGCGATGGCAGGCACCTGAAAGGTTATCGATTTGCCTCCGCCGGTAGGCATGAGTCCCAGGGTGTCATGTCCATGAATTATACTCTCGATAATCTCCCTTTGAATACCCCTGAAATCATCGTATCCCCAATATTTCTTGAGGATTTCTCTTATGTTAGTCACAGTCTGACGGTTTGATATCTTCAATCTGCAGTTGCACCTCACCCCGTTTGTAGGTGTTTTCTTCTATTGTGTATACGATGTCGAAACTACGTTTACTCTTTATATATTTGGCCGAACTGCTTTGTCCGAAAGCGATGCCATTCATGACATTGCTTGACTTGCTGTCAACGAGTTCGAGTTTGATATGCTCCTGCTGTCTGCCCACCACCTTGCTTGTTCCATAGTCATACACATTCCGTGTTATGAAGAGTGGTTTGGGATTTGAAGGCCCGTGAGGTGCAAATTTCTTGAGGTCAGCGAGCATTCTCTTTGTTATATCTTTAAAGTCGAGTTGCTTGTCAATGTTCAGCTCTGCGCTTGTCTGGTTGGGCATGATATGGCTGTCAACATATTGCATAAACCTCTGTTTGAACTCGCCGAGATTTTCAATTTTCATAGACAGTCCAGCAGCATAGGTATGTCCTCCGAAGTTTTCGAGCAGGTCTCGGCAACTCTTTATAGCCTCATAGACATCAAATCCAGCCACGCTTCGTGCAGATCCCGTGGCTATGCCGTCTGTTACTGTCATCACCACCGTTGGTCGGAAATAGATTTCTGTCAGTCGTGATGCCACTATTCCCACCACACCTTTCTTCCAGTTGGCGTCGCAGAGAACGATAGAACTCGAGTGGTTTTGGCTTTCCAGTTCTGCCACAATACTGTTGGCCTCTTCAGTCATCTGCTTGTCCACATCTTTTCGCTGTTCGTTGTATTCATTGATACGTTTTGCCTCGGCAAGAGCCTTTCTAAAGTCTTTCTCCACGAGCAGTTCCACGGCTTCCTTGCCGTTTTGCATTCTGCCGCTTGCGTTTATCCTTGGTCCCATGCGAAACACAATATCGCTCATGGTCAATTCTTTGTTGGTTAGTCCGCATATTTCTATGATGGCCTTAAAACCAACGCAAGGGTTTTGGTTTAGTTGTTTGAGCCCATGAAAAGCCAATATTCTGTTTTCCCCCTCCACGGGCACAATGTCGGCAGCGATGCTCACTGCGCACAGGTCGAGCAGTGGGATGAGTCGAGCAAAAGGAATACTATTGTTTTTTGCAAATGCCTGCATCAGTTTGAATCCCACCCCACATCCAGAGAGATGTTTGAAGGGATAGTCAGAGTCCACACGTTTTGGGTTGAGAATGGCTATGGCTGGAGGCAGTACATCATCAGGCACGTGATGGTCGCAGATGATAAAGTCTATGCCTTTTTCTTTTGCGTATGCAATCTCTTCTATGGCCTTGATGCCGCAGTCTAGCACCACGATGAGTTTTACTCCTGTTTCTGCTGCATAGTCAATGCCCTTGATGCTCACCCCATATCCCTCGTCATATCTATCGGGAATATAATAGTCGATATTTGAGTAGAATTGCTGCAGAAACTTATATACGAGAGCCACGGCGGTACATCCGTCCACGTCGTAGTCGCCGTAGACCATGATGCGTTCCTTTCTTCCCATTGCGTCGTTTAGTCTATCCACGGCAATGTCCATGTCATTCATCAGAAAGGGGTCAATTAGTTCGCTCAGCATGGGTCTAAAAAATCTTTTTGCCGCACTCTCTGTCTTTATCCCCCTCTGTATGAGGAGTTCAGCAAGTATTGGCGACATATTGATTTTTTCGGCCAGTTCAGCTGCTTGTTTCTTCCTTTCTTCAGTGGCAGGTGTATAATTCCACTTGAAATGCATATATGATATCTGTTTTTTAGCTATTTGGATAACGCATTGCGTATTTGGGGTGTAAAGTTACAACAAATTTTGCAGATATCAAAATAATCAGCACATTTTGTTATTATTCCTCTATGTGCGACAGAGAGTGTGCAAATGAAGAGAAGAAATTGGTGAAAGCCTCTTGCGGGTAGTATTTGAAGAAAGAAGCGCTATGTTTTACGTGCCACATCATGGCCCCTGAGTTAGTGGCTCTCACGAAAATATTCTTTCCTTGCGAGAAATACCACTCGTCTGCATACTTGCCTGTGATGATAAAAAGGTCATTAAAGATATCTCCTATTCCCTGTTTGTATGGTGATGCAAAGGGCAGTTCTTCTTCATCCATTCCGAGCAGTTGCATGAGCATAGACACCTGCAGAGAAGCCATTTTTTCCAAAGACAGTGTTGCAATCCATTTATCTAGTTTCGAGTAATCCACCAGATGCCCTTTTTGTTTAAGGAAGAGGGCGGTATCCACGATTTGTTTAAGGCTGATGCCATCGTTGAGCAGATATCGTGAGCTTCTTAGTATCATCATGAGCAGGTCGAGGGTAGGGGGCAGTACCTCTATCTTTGTATCTCCGAGTCGGTAATAAGTAGAGTCGCAGCATTTTATCTCGCTGTCAATGATATGTTGCAGTTTTATATTGAGCCATTTGTTTGTCAGTGTCATCATTTGCCTATGATGGTCAATGCTCAGTCCCTGCCATGAGTATTTTGTTATCCCCTTTTCGCTTTTGTCTATATCTCTGCCATTGTTGTCTGCCCATATATTGGCTTTATTTGCCTGTGGTGCAAAGGGGAAATAGATGTCTACATCCCCAGGAGTGCGGTGGTTACCTTTTGGGTAACAATCGGTCATATATTGTCCTTTCAGCAGTATGGGTCTTAGTTGCTCTTTGTTGAAGATGGCCATGAGTTGTTCGAGAGCATGGTTTGTTTCTTCGTTGGCCTTTTCGATGTCAGCCACTGTCTTGTTCCATTTCTTTGTTAGGTCCTCAGGCAATGTCATAAAGAAGTCGTTCTCGTGTTTTTTGATGCCATCTGCGATGATAGCCCCCACGCCATGCAGTAGTGCCAACTTATATAGTTGTTCCCATTTCCATGGCGACATTGGTTCCACCTGATTGTTTATGTCAAGTGCACCGCTCTGCAGCAACTTAAAGAAATTTCTTCTGATAATGTCCATATAATGCTGAATATCTGTAGTTTACGAATATTTGCGTGGATATCTTGCAAGTATAGCAAGAATTGTGATGATGCCAATGGCGAAGGGGTAGTAGAGGTATGGTATGATGGCCACGGGATTGATTGCAGCCAGTCCTGCCGACATGAGCAGTTGTGCTCCGTATGGTATCACTCCCTGCGAACAGCACGACATGGTGTCGAGAATGCTTGCGCACTTTCGGTTGTCCACGCCAAATCGTGTGCCAATCTCTTTTGCTATTCCCCCCACTGTAATTATTGCCACGGTGTTGTTGGCGGTGCATAGGTTTATTACCGACACGAGTGCTGCGATGCATAGTTCCGCTCCCCGTCTGCTGTGTATGCGTTGTGTAATGGATCGTATGATGAAGGTGATGCCTCCGTTCTTTTTTATCACTTCCAACAATCCACCAGCCAGCATGGTTATGATGATCAGTTCGCCCATGCCGATGATGCCGTTGCCCATTGAATTCATCCATCCGTAGATATCAAAGGCACCTGTGCTCATGCCGATGATGCCTGTCAGTGTCAGTCCAAGTGTGAGCACAGCCATCACGTTGATTCCAATCACTGCGCAAATCAGTACCACGAGATAAGGGATAATTTTTATGAAGTCTACATCGCCAGCAGGCTGGTTCAGTTTCATCTCTCCACCTATTATAATATATATAAGCAGGATGATGATGGCAGCAGGAATGGCTATAAAGGCATTCACCTTGAATTTGTCGCTCATTCTGCATCCCTGTGTTGAAGTGGCCACGATTGTAGTATCTGATATAAAAGAGAGATTATCTCCAAAGAAAGAACCACCCACTACCACGGCTGTTAGCAGGGGAATGCTTGTACCTGTGGATGAGGCTATTCCCACGGCTATGGGTGTGAGGGCCACTATGGTGCCCACGCTTGTGCCGATGCTGAGTGAGATGAAGCAGGCAGCTATAAACAGTCCTGGCATGAGCATGTTGGCAGGCAGGATATTGAGTGTGAGTGTCACTGTCGCGTCAATGCTCCCCATCTCCTTGGCAGCGTTAGCAAATGCTCCAGCCAGTATGAAGATCCACATCATGAGCATCATCTGTGGCTGTCCTGCTCCGTGGCTGAAGGTTTCTATTCTTCTTTGCAGTGTCATTTTGCGCGATGTGGCAATGGCATATATCGACGACGCCATGAAAGCCACCGTGATGGGCACCTTATAGAAGTCGCCAGCAATTATGGATGTGGCGAGATAAAGAATCACAAAAACAACCAAAGGGCTAATGGCCAAAAATCCTCTCATGTTTGTAATGTGCCGGTTTATATATTGGCGGTAGCAATAAACTACTTATTGCTCCGCCAATAAAAGTTGATAATATGAATATTCCCTGATGTTAAAGTGTTACCCCAGTTTTGAATATTGCGATTTCTCGATAGTCGTTGATTTCGTTTCTGGCCTTTTCTCCGCTTGCCACTGCCAGAATCTTGTCTATAAACTCTGGTACGAGTTGTGGCATTGTCTTACCCTCGAGCAGTTGTCCTGCACTGAAGTCAATCCAGTTAGGTTTGTTGGCAGCGAGTGTTGGATTGGTGGCTATCTTCATGGTAGGTACGAATGTTCCGAATGGAGTGCCGCGTCCTGTAGTGAAGAGCACAATCTGGCATCCTGCTGCAGCTAAAGCTGTAGAAGCCACGAGGTCGTTGCCAGGTGCAGCAAGCAGGTTCAGTCCGTCTGTCTCTATGCGCTCTCCATATTCGAGCACCCCCATAACCTGTGAATGCCCGCATTTCTGTGTGCATCCCAGTGCTTTGTCTTCGAGGGTAGAGATGCCGCCTGCCTTGTTTCCTGGCGATGGGTTTTCACCCACAGGTTCTCCATGACTGAGAAAGTATTCCTTGAATCCGTTGATCATCTTGACTGTTTTGTCGAAGAGTTCTTTGTTGGAGCATCTGTTCATGAGAATGGTTTCTGCTCCAAACATCTCTGGCACCTCGGTAAGCACGGAAGTGCCGCCCTGTGCCACTATCCAATCTGAAAACTCTCCCACCAGTGGGTTAGCGGTAATGCCGCTGAATCCGTCACTGCCACCGCATTTCAGTCCAATGCGCAGTTTGCTTACAGGCACATCTGTACGTTTGTCTTCCTTTGCGATGTTATAGAGTTGGCGCAGTATTTCCATACCAGCTTCCACCTCGTCGCCCTCCACTTTCTGTGTCACCAACAGTTTAATCCTGTCGTGGTCATAGTCGCCGAGCATTTTTACGAATTCCTCTGGCTGGTTGTTTTCGCATCCCAGTCCCACGATGAGCACAGCACCTGCGTTTGGGTGCAGGGTTATGTCGCGTAGCACCTTGCGTGTGTTTTCATGGTCGCCGCTCAACTGCGAGCAACCGTAGTTGTGATGCCATGCGTAAATAGAGTCCACTCCCTGGCAGCCAGTTTCCTTGCGCAGTCTCTCGGCCAGTTTTTCGGTGATTCCGTTTACGCATCCCACTGTAGGCACAATCCATATTTCGTTTCGAGTGCCCACATCACCATTTTTGCGCACATAACCCTTGAAAGTGCGTTGTTCGTTTATATATGCGCATGGTTCCTTTTCCACCTGGTTATAAGTATAACTGAGTGTGCCTGCCAAGTTGGTTTGCAGGTTATTCTCGTTTACCCACTGTCCAGCTGTCATGTTTTGCTTTGCATGGCCTATAGGATATCCATATTTTATGATGTCCTCATCCTTCTGTGTATCTTTGATAAGGATTTTGTGACCTGCAGGAGTATCCTGGCAGATTGTGATTTGTTTTCCGTTGACAGTGATGATGTCTCCAGTCTTATGTGGAGTCAGGCAAACCACTACAGTGTCAATGGGACTGATTTGTAAATAAGTTTGTTTCATATTATTGTAATTAATTAGTTTGAATTATCATTATTAGCATACATACCTGTTTCGTTTTGCGTTTCAAAGTTGTGTGCGCCTATAGAAGTCCACGTTCTCTTTAGTCAGTATCTCTATGGGCATATAGTTCACGGGGTTTACCTCCTTTTTCAACACTATAGCCTCAAAGAGCGTTTCCACGCACGAGTATCCCTGCATATATCCATGTTGAGCTATGAGAAAAGAGATGGCCCCCTGCCTTAGGCAAAGTGCATTTTTCTCTACCATGTCGTAGCCCATTATCTGCACGTTTCTCCTGTTGCTTTTAAGTAGGAACTCACCTACGATATGTGCTTTTGAGCAGAATGTGACGCAGTGATGCACGTCGGGGTGTGCGGCAAAGAAATCTTCGAGTATTTCGGCGTATGAATCCCTTCCGGCGTCCAGTGGCAGGTTTACCTCAGATATGACAATATCAGGAAAGTGGTCATGCATGTAATGTCTGAACCCCGTTTCTCTGTTCTCCTGCTGTTTGCTGGCAATGAGTCCATTTTTCATTTGTTTCATCATCATGATCTCCTTTTCGTCCTTGGCCAGCAGCATGAGCATGCGTGCTGCGAAATAACCGCTGCAGAAGGAGTCTTGTCCATAGAACGCCAGTGGGCGCAGGTCGGGCATATAACTATCGAGCATAACAAATGGAATGCCGGTGGCATGCAGTTTGTCAGTAAACTTTCGTGTCACGTCAAGTTTGGATGGAACAATAATCACACCATCAGGATTTAGTTTGAGGCATTCACTTGTCACCTCGTCGAAGGTTTCAGGTCTGAATCGCCTGTAATACATCATCTTGACATTCACATTGAAGTCTCTGCGGTGCTCGCATGCTTTCATTGCCCCTTCTTCGATTTCTTCCCAATAAGCCTCCGACTCATGTTTTGGTATGATACAAACAAAATGGTATGTTTTGTTGTGAGCCAGTGCGCTGGCATACATATTGGGAGTATAATTCATTTCGCTCAAGGCTTTCTCCACTTTTTTCCTTGAAGCCTCTGACACGTTTGGCCTGCCATGTAGCACACGGTCAACGGTGCCCACGGAAACTCCGGCCAGTTCAGCCACGTCTTTTATTCTTATCTTGTCTGAAGCCATTTGCAATATTGATGATGATAGGCATGTGCCAACATTTTGTTATTACAAGTGCAAAAATACCAATAAAATTTGAATTGTGCGAATGCACAGGCAATTATTTTGGTCAATGATGAAAAAAAAATGCGATTTATTTCGTTATTTCAGAAATAGTTGCTATTTTTGTGCTCGCAAACATATATTAATTGATCTATTAAACATAAATTCAAATAAAGAAAAATGGCAAAAGTAGTAACATTAGGAGAGATTATGCTCCGTCTGTCTTCTCCCGGACAGAAGAGATTTGTTCAGAGCGAAAGCTTTGATGTTGTATATGGTGGTGGCGAGGCCAACGTGGCTGTTAGTTGCGCAAATTATGGTCATGATGCCTATTTTGTATCCAAGTTGCCCAAGCATGAGATTGGTCAGTGTGCCGTGAATGCCCTGCGCAAATATGGTGTACATACTGACTTTGTGGCTCGTGGTGGCAATCGTGTAGGTATCTACTATCTTGAGACAGGTGCTTCTATGCGTCCATCAAAGGTTATCTACGACCGTGCAGGCAGTTCAATAGCAGAGGCTGATCCATCAGACTTTGACTTCGATGCAGTAATGGAAGGAGCCGACTGGTTCCACTGGAGTGGCATCACCCCAGCTATCAGCGACAAGGCAGCCGAACTCACCCGTTTGGCTTGTGAGGCAGCCAAGCGTCATGGTGTGACAGTGTCTGTAGACCTCAACTTCCGCAAGAAGTTGTGGACAAGCGAGAAGGCACAGAGCATCATGAAACCTCTGATGAAATATGTGGATGTATGCATTGGCAATGAGGAAGACGCCCAACTCTGCCTTGGTTTCAAACCAGAGGCTGACGTAGAGGGTGGCAAGACAGATGCCGAGGGATACTATGGCATTTTCAAGGGAATGATGGACACCTTTGGTTTCAAGTATGTCGTTTCCACACTCCGTGAGTCGCTCTCTGCCACACATAATGGCTGGAAGGCTCTCATCTATGATGGCAAGGAGTTTTATCAGAGCAAGCACTATGATATCATGCCTATTATCGACCGTGTAGGTGGTGGTGACTCCTTCTCAGGTGGTCTCATCCATGGCCTGCTCACATACCCCGACAATCAGGGCAAGGCCCTCGAGTTCGCTGTGGCAGCATCAGCATTGAAGCACACCATACCTGGCGACTTCAACCTTGTGAGCAAGGAAGAGGTTGAGAACCTCGCAGGTGGCGACGCTTCTGGTCGTGTACAGAGATAATCCCGCATACACATAATTATTAAATATAACAAGACAAGCAAATGGCAAAATTTGATAAGATAGCCGTTTTGGCCAAGATAGGTCAGACTGGCATGGTGCCTGTTTTTTACCATAAAGATGCCGAAGTGGCCAAGAAGGTAGTGAAGGCATGCTACGATGGTGGTGTCAGAGCCTTTGAGTTTACCAACCGTGGCGATTTCGCCCACGAGGTGTTCGAAGAGGTTGTGAAGTTTGCCGCCAAGGAGTGCCCCGAATTAGCATTAGGAGTAGGCTCTGTTGTTGACCCTGCTACTGCAGCCCTCTATATCCAGTTGGGCGCATGCTTCGTGGTTGGTCCTCTCTTCAATCCAGAGATTTCAAAGATCTGCAATCGTCGTCTGGTGGCTTACACACCAGGTTGCGGAAGTGTGTCTGAGGTGGGAGCAGCCCAGGAGACTGGTTGCGACCTCTGCAAGATCTTCCCTGGTGATGTGCTTGGTCCAAATCTCGTGAAGGGTCTCATGGCTCCTATGCCATGGTCTAAACTGATGGTTACTGGTGGTGTGTCTCCCGACGAGGCAAACCTGACATCATGGATCAAGGCAGGTGTATTCTGCGTGGGCATGGGTTCAAAACTCTTCCCCAAAGAAGTCATCGCCGCTGAGAACTGGCAGGCTATCACCGACAAGTGCCAGGAGGCATTGGGATACATTGCTAAGGCACGCGGATAACATACAATATATTAAAGGCTTCGTATGGCTGCTCGTCATACGGAGCCTTTTTATTCTTTCGGCTTGTACTGAGGCTTCCAATCCCGTTGTAGACAGGCTGAATGATCAGAGTTACGCATACCATTACCGAGATCTTGATTCTACGGCTGCTTATGCCCGCCGTGCCATCAGCCTGTCTGGGAACTATCCGTCTGGCAGGGCAGAAGCGTATAATAATCTTGCCTTTGTCTCCATAGCCAATATGGACTATGGTCGTGCCGACAGTCTTCTGCAAATAGTGCTTGGCGAATCTGACAATCAGATAGAACTCATGATTGCCAATGTGCAGATGATGCGCCTATGTCAGCGCAGGTCGCGAAACAAGGAGTTTTACGACTATCGCCATCGTGCCGAACACTGCCATAAGCGCATCAATGAAGACATTACGTCACTCACTCTTAGAGAGCATCAGCGCCTTGTGTATGCCCAGTCAGAGTATGCGATAGTCAATTCCACATATTTTTATTATGTTGGACTAGAGCGTCAGTCAAAGCATGCCATACAGTCAATCTCTCCCGATGGATACATACAGAAAGACACGGCACAGTATCTCAACTATCTTTATAACGTAGGTGCGGGAGGAATACTCGAAGGCCGCAACCGTGAAGAGGTGAGGCAGCTCGAGTTTGATTACCTCAGCAAATGTTATCTTATTGCCCTGCGGCAGCATTATCCCTTCTTTGTGGCCAATTCCATGGAGGCTATGGCAGAGCATCTCCTTGTGGCTAAGGATCGTCAGGACTTTGAGCGCAAAAACAGTGCCATCATTACATATATCACTGGCATGGATATTGATGATGGCTTTGTTGCCCAGCATTTGGCAGAGCGAGCCCTGGAGATCTTCCAGCGCTTTGGCGATGCATATCAGATAGCCGGTGCCCATCGCACCCTTGCATCCTGTTTCCGCGACAGGGGCGACTATGAGCAGGCTCTGTCACATCTCGAGTCTGTGGTGGGCGACCCACGCATTAGTCAAGCACCCGACCTTGTGGCCAGTGTGCGAGAGCAGTTGAGCGTGGCCTACGCAGCCGTAAATGATAAATTCCAAAGCGATTATAACCGAAATATCTATCTCGATCTGCAGGAGCAGACACGCCAGGACCGCTATCTGGAGTCGCGAGCTGAGATGTATGAAACCACTGCAAGGCAACAAAACATCTTGCTCCTCTCGGTGGTCATGGCCATAGTGTTACTTCTCGTGTTGCTCGTGGTATTTAGCCGTAAGAGTCGCCGTAGCAGCATTTCTCGCGAGGCAGGCATCCTGCTAAAGCCATTGGCAGAGTGGGAGAGGAGGTTTGTTCAAGAACAGGCCCATGCCGAGGAGTTGCATGAGGAGGTGCGTGAGCAGTTGGCGCAGTATCAGTTACAGGAGGAACGCCTTATGCACGACAGCCTTGCCAACAGGGCCAAAGTGTCGCTGGTCAATTCAATTACTCCGCTCATCGACCGTATCATGCATGAGTTGCATCTGCTCAGGGAGCGTCATGAGGATGAGGCCAAGCGAGCTGAGCGTTATGACTATATCTCCGAATTAGCTGCCAATATAAACGAGCAAAACAAACAGCTCACTGATTGGATACAGATGCGCCGGGGTAGCGTGACCACCCGAATAGAGAGTTTTGCCCTACAGCCGCTGCTCGACATGATAAAGAAGAGTCGTAGGTCGTTTGAACTCAAGGGGTTGCAACTGTCTGTTGAAGATACTCCTGCGGTAGTAAAGGCAGACCGCACCCTTACCCTTTTCATGATCAACACCCTGGCAGACAATGCCCGAAAGTTCTCAGATAGCGGCATAGTAACCATCTCTACGCAAGAGTCAGAGCGTTATGTGGAGATATCGGTGTTAGACCAAGGACCAGGTATGAGCCCCCAGTTGCTTTCCACCCTCTTTGAGCAGAAAGTATACGATGGACATGGCTTTGGACTGATGAACTGCAAGGGCATCATCGACCAATACCGCAAGACCAGCCATCTCTTTGATGTCTGCATGATATCGGCAGAGAGCACCCTTGGCAAGGGTAGCCGTCTCTTCTTCCGTTTGCCTAAGGGTGTGCTGCGGGTGGCACTTCTGCTCATGATGATGGCCGCGCAGTCCTTCTCGGCCCATGCCGCCACACCTTATCTGCTTAAGGCGAGAGCCTTTGCCGACAGTACCTATTTCTCCAATGTCTCGGGTCGTTACGAGCGTACGCTCCAATTAGCCGACTCCTGCCGCCATTATCTCAATATCCACTATCGCAGTGTAGTCCCCGATGGTCGCTATCCCATCCTTGCTGATGGCAATGAGGCCCTTGTGGCACCCGAGATAAAATGGTTTCGAGACAGCATAAAGACCGACTACGACATCATTCTCGATATGCGCAATGAGAGTGCCGTGGCCGCCCTTGCCCTGCATAAATGGAGCACCTATTCATACAATAATAGGATCTATACCCAGCTCTTCAAGGAGATGTCGGCAGACAATACGCTGGCAGCCTATTGCACCGCCATGCGTCAGTCGCAGACCAACAAGACCGTGGCCATTATCCTCATGGCAGTCATACTGCTCATGATCATGCCCGCATATTATATTATTTATTATCGTCATGTGCTCTATTACCGTTTCTGCTTGGAGCGGGTCAACGAGTTCAATGACCTGCTGCTCAGTTCCAGTCCTATCAGCCACAAGATAGCCGCCATAGAGGCCATGAGCCTTGAGGAATTTCCTGAGTCGCTCCGCATGGCTATGGAGCGTATAAGAGACACCCTCATCCATTCGTGCCAACTGCTTGGAGACAGAGAGGCCGACATGGAGCGCAATGCCGATGAGGTGAGCAAGGTGCGTTATGAGTGTGAACGTATGCATGTGAGTAATTCGGTGGTAGACAACAGCCTGTCTGCACTCAAGCATGAAACCATGTATTTCCCCAATAGGATCATGCAGATGGTGGCAGAAGGCGACCGCAATCTCGAGGATGTGAGCGAACTCGTTGATTATTACCGTAGCATCTATTCAGTGCTCAGCAGGCAGGCCACACAGCAGGTCCAGACGGTGAGCATACACATGTCGCGTGTACCCCTCCATACCATCTTCGGACCCGCTGCCACCCACCATACCGTGATAGGTAATGCACCACTCATCACCTATATGTATCAGTTGCTGTGCAAACAGTGCGTTGGCGGCAAACCCGTGGTGACAGTCAAACCACACACTGCGGGATATGTGCTCATACAACTGCTCATGACCGGACTGCAACCCCATGCCGCCACTATCATGAGTGCCGACAATATACCCTTTATGCTCTGCCGTCAGGCAGTCAGAGACCACTCCGAAGCCACGGGCAGACGAGGATGCGGAATATGGGCAGAAACCATTGATAACCAACTGTATATCAACATAGTATTACCATCAATAAGTTAATAAGCATGCAACCATTCAAAGTAATCATAGTAGAGGATGTGCCACTCGAACTCAAGGGCACAGAGGGAATCATCAAGACAGACATACCCGAGGCTCAGGTGATAGGCACTGCCGACACCGAGGCCGCATATTGGAAACTTATCAAGCAGGAGGTGCCCGACCTGCTGCTCCTCGACCTTGGCCTGGGCGGTTCCACCACCGTGGGTGTAGAGATATGCCGCCATACCAAGGATGCCTATCCAAACGTAAAGATCCTTATCTTCACTGGAGAGATACTAAATGAGAAATTATGGGTAGACGTGCTGGATGCCGGCGCCGACGGCATCATTCTCAAGAGCGGCGAGATGCTTACTCGAGGAGATGTGAGCAGTGTGATGGAGGGTAAGCGCATGGTGTTTAACCAACCCATACTTGAGCGAATCACTGCACGCTTCAAGCATGATGTGAGCAAGGATATATCTTGTCAGGATGCCTTTGTAAACTATGAAATCGACGAGTATGACGAGCGATTCCTGCGCCATCTGGCACTGGGCTACACCAAAGAGCAAATCTCCAACCTGCGCGGTATGCCCTTTGGCGTGAAGAGTCTTGAGAAACGTCAAAATGAACTGGTGGGTAAACTCTTTCCCAATGGCAACAACGGCATGAGCGTCAATGCTACCAGACTGGTGGTAAAGGCATTGGAGCTACACATCCTCGACGTAGAAAACCTGTTGCCCGACGAGGATTAGTCGTCCTGCCCACACACATAAATGCTGATTATGAAAACAAAGATAACCACATATTCCGTGGTAACCCTTGCCATTCTGCTGATCCTGCTGGTCATCGGTTCATGGCTGGTGTCCATCCTCTTTCCCGCCCTTGAGGTGCGTAGCATGATAAGCGGCGAGGGAGCCAGATGGTTTTTGGGCACCTACAGTTCCTTTTTGGCTTCTGCCCCCACCTCATGGATGGTAATCATTGGTGTCACTTGGGGGGTGATGTCAGAGAGTGGCATGATAAGATGCGTGGCTGACAAGCACCGGAAATATCGCGAGCGCCTGGCCTTATATTCCGCTATTGTTCTCTTTTCACTATATGTTATTGCCGTGGCCCTGCTGTCGGTGGTGCCACATGCCGTATTGCTCAGTGCCGACGGCAATCTCTTTCCTTCTCCCTTCAGCCGCTCCATAATACCAATGTCATGCTTTGGACTATTTCTCTCCAGCGCCATCTTCGGCATCATCTCGGGCAACACGCCCAGACCCTCTGATGTCGTCTTGGCCATGCTCTCGGGCATCACGTCAGTGGCACCCATATTGGTGATATGGCTCTTCCTGTCGCAATTCGTCATGTCGTTGCGTTTCGTGTTAGGTTAAAGGATGATTTCTCCCTTTATACCGTGATTTCTCCCCTGATGCTCCTGCTCATGAAGTTTCTAACCTGGTGATAATCAGAGAAGCGCGCTTGCAGATACATCAGTTTGGTTACAGCACTCTCCACGGTGCTATCGTATCCGCTCAACACACCGGCAGACTTGAGTTGATAGCCTGCGTCATACCTGTTCATCTCCACACGTCCAGCCATACACTGGCTGATATTGATCACCACCTTGCCACTGGCTGTAGCCTCTTTAAGCGCATCCAGTAGCCACTGCTGCTGTGGGGCATTGCCGCTGCCGTATGTGCGCATCACTATGCCCCTCAGTTGGGGAATCCTAAGCACGTCGTGCACTATTTCCTCTCTGATGCCGGGGAAGAGGGTAAACACGATTACGTTGGGGTCTAACTGGAAATGCGGCACCATGGGCTTTGAATAGTCGGGAGTGATTATTCGGTCTTCATGGTATGTGATGGTCACCCCTGCGTCGGCCAGATGCATGAAATTGAAACTCTCAAAGGCATTGAAATTGTCAGAACTCTGCTTAGTCGTTCTGTTACCCCTCATCAGATGTCCGTTGAAATAGATGCCCACCTCAGGCACCAGGGCGGTGCCGTCGTGCCTTCTGGCCGTGGCTATCTCGATGCTCGTAATGAGGTTCTCCTTGCCATCGGTGCGCAACTGACCTATTGGCAACTGGCTGCCGGTGAGTATCACGGGCTTAGTCAGGTTTTCGAGCATATAACTCAATGCTGAGGCTGTATAGGCCATTGTATCGGTGCCGTGCAGTATAATAAAACCATCGTATGCATTATAATTGTTGGCAATGATATGCACTAGGTCTATCCACAATTTCGGCGACATGTCGCTGCTGTCAATAGGAGGCGTAAACTGATATGATGATATCTCTGCCGGTATCTGCTCCAGCTCGGGCACATTTTTCAGCAGATGCTCAAAATTGAAAGGTTCAAGCGCTCCCGTGCGCGGATTCCTGTTCATTCCAATGGTTCCGCCAGTATAAATAAGTAGTACTTTGCTCTTGTACGTCATCGTTTACGTTATATTTTTGTGCAAAAATACTAAAAGTTTTTGATAATACGGAATATATTTATTATTTTTGCACTCAAAGAGACCCAAAGGCCCAGTTTGCATAAATCTTTAACCATACAACTGCACAATTTGAGCCGCACACATCTCTTTATAATATGAAGATATTAATTTACTAAATACTAAAAGCAAACAAAATGAAACAGTTTAACGACGACAACTTCCTGCTCGATAATGAAGTAGCCCAGGATTTGTTCCACAACCATGCGGCCAAGATGCCAATCATCGACTATCATTGCCATCTTATTCCAGAGATGGTGGCTAACGACCACAAGTTTAAAAGCATCACAGAACTCTGGCTCGGTGGCGACCACTACAAGTGGCGTGCCATGCGCACCAATGGTGTAGACGAGAAATACTGCACTGGCAAGGATACAAGCGATTGGGAGAAATTTGAGAAATGGGCAGAAACAGTGCCTTATACTTTCCGCAACCCATTGTATCACTGGACTCACCTCGAGCTCAAGACCGCCTTTGGCATCACAAAGCAGTTGAGCCCAAAGACTGCAAGGGAGATCTTCGACGAGTGCAATGAGAAGCTCCAGCAACCCGAGTTCTCAGCTCGTGGACTCATGCGCCATTATAATGTAGAGTGTGTGTGCACCACCGACGATCCTATCGATGACCTGCGCTATCACAAGCAGACACGCGAGAGTGGATTCGAAATAAAGATGATACCCGCATGGCGCCCAGACAAGGCCATGAACATCGAAAAGCCTGATTTTGCCGACTATGTAAACAAGTTGGGCGAAGTGGCAGGTGTCACCATCACCACATTCAAGGATATGGTAGACGCATTGCAGAAGCGCCACGACTTTTTCACAGAGAATGGTTGCAAACTCTCTGACCACGGCATCGAGGAGTTCTATGATGAGGAGTATACCGATTCACAGATTGAAACCATCTTCGCCAAGGCCATGCAGGGCATCACACTCTCTGAGCATGAGGTACGCCAATACAAGAATTGCTTCCTCACCCGCATGGCTGAGATGGACGCAGAGGCAGACTGGACACAGCAGTTCCACTATGGTGCCATCCGCGACAATAATACTCTGATGTACAATCAGTTGGGTCCCGACACTGGTTTCGATTCTATCGGTGAGTTCACCACAGCTCGTGCTATGAGTCGTTTCCTCAACAAACTCAACATGGAGGGCAAGCTTACCCGTACCATCCTCTACACCCTCAACCCATGTGCCAATGAGGTGATAGCCACTATGCTTGGCAACTTCCAGGGTGGATGTCCTGGCAAGATTCAGTTCGGTTCAGGTTGGTGGTTCAACGATCAACTTGATGGCATGACTCGTCAGATGAATGCCCTTTCAGTGCTTGGTTTGCTCAGCCGTTTCGTAGGAATGCTCACCGATTCTCGTTCGTTCTTGAGTTATCCACGTCATGAATATTTCCGTCGTTTGCTCTGCAACATCCTCGGAAATGATGTAGAGAAGGGCTTGTTGCCCAACGACAATGAGATACTCAGCCGCATGGTAGAGGATATCTCCTACAACAATGCAAGAAACTATTTCAAATTCTATTAAAAAACCACCATTTGTTGGGATAGATAAGAGGGCATGTCAGACAAAATCTGGCATGCCCTCAATATTTGTATGCTCGGCATGTGCATTGTCTAACGGGGTGAAACTAATCATTCAATACTTGGGAGACTCATAGCGACCTACCTTTTTTATATGATAGTTTTTCTTAGAATATAAGAATAGTTATTCAAGTTTCTCAAGTGTTCACTTGTAGCTGACAAGCGTTTAAGGAGCGGGCTGAAGGCCCAGCAAGCGCATAGCCCAGGGCATCGCCCTGGGTAGATTAGCCACCGCTATTGCGCCCTGAAAGGGCAAAAGCGTCTCTATAAACGCTTGCACGATAATGCTTTTGCCCCTTCAGGGCGCACTTCATCGCTTCATCATACCCAGGGCGATGCCCTGGGCTATGTGCTCGTTGCCCCTTCGGGGCGTGCCTTGAACGCTTGTGCTTATTCTCTGATTCAACTTACGAAACTTGAAATAGTTATTCTTGTGGTACAAGAACAGTTTTTCTTAGGATATAAGAACAGTTTTTCTTAGGGTACAAGAATAGTTATTCTTAGGGTACAAGAACAGTTATTCTTGTGGTACAAGAACAGTTATTCTTGTGATGTAAGAACAGTTATTCTTGTGGTACAAGAACAGTTATTCTTGTGATGTAAGAACAGTTATTCTTGTGATGTAAGAACAACTGTTATTAACCCCCTATTTTAATCTTGGACATTCTTGGACACTCTTGGACATTCTTGGACACTCTTGGACACTTGTGCCTTTGCGTTGTTCGTATCTTCGCAGTGTGAAAAGTGGGGAGTATAATATGTTTAGGAGGTGAAATTTAAAAGCTAAATATTATGGGAAGTAAAATCGGGAATGAGCGGTAAACGGGACTCGAACCCGCGACCCTCGGCTTGGGAAGCCAATGCTCTACCAACTGAGCTATTACCGCAAAGAAACAATCCACAGTGCTTCTTTTGAAACAATGATAAGAAACACAAGATACGAGCCGATAGCGGGACTCGAACCCGCGACCCACGCATTACGAATGCGTTGCTCTACCAACTGAGCCATATCGGCATCACGCGCTTTTTTATCTGCATTCGTAGACACAGGAGATGATCTTGCACAGACATGGACAGACATCCTCAGATATGCCTTTTAAGACTCCTATGTGCTTATGCGACTGCAAAGGTAATACTTTTATTTGGAAACTGCAAATTTTTTTTGCCCTTTTACCATTTCTATGTGATGGTAACTAAATATACCAGTAGGTAGCCTCATTCTGACCATGGTCAATAGAGTTTATCTTTGAGATAATGGCCCGTGATGCTATCCTTGCAACCGCTTACTTGCTCTGGGGTGCCAGCAATGATCAGACGACCGCCGCAGTCGCCACCATCTGGCCCGAGGTCAATGACATGGTCACCGCATTTTATGATATCCATATTATGCTCTATCACCACAATGGTATGGCCACGGCGTATGAGAGCATCAAAGGAGGTGAGCAGTTTCTGGATGTCGTGAAAGTGGAGTCCCGTGGTTGGCTCGTCGAAGATGAACATTGTGGGAGCTTGCTTCTCCTGACCGATGAAGTAGGCCAGTTTTACACGTTGGTTCTCGCCTCCCGAGAGGGTAGAGGAGTTTTGTCCGAGCTGTATATAACCCAATCCCACGTCTTGCAGTGGTTGCAGTCGTTTCACGATCTGTGGCTGGTTGTGTTGGGTAAAGAACAGAATGGCATCGTCGATGGTCATGCGCAGAATGTCGTCTATATTCTTTCCTTCAAATCTTACATCGAGGATGTCTGACTTGAACCTGTGACCATGGCAACATTCGCATTCGAGCGTTATGTCGGCCATAAACTGCATCTCTACGGTTATCACACCGGCACCCTTGCACTCTTCGCATCTTCCTCCGTCGGCATTGAAGGAGAAGAACTGGGCTGTGTAGCCCATCTGCTGCGCCAGAGGCTGCTTGGCAAAGAGGTCTCTGATGGCATCGTAGGCCTTGACGTATGTGGCAGGGTTTGAGCGTGTGCTCTTGCCGATGGGGTTTTGGTCTACAAACTCTATATGCTCAATCATGCGCAGGTCGCCCTCTATGCCCAAGTGCTCGCCCGGAGCATCGCAGGCCTCGCCCAGAAGACGTTTGACGGCAGGATAGAGGATGCCCTTGATGAGCGACGACTTGCCGCTGCCACTCACGCCTGTTATTACGGTCATAACATTTAGTGGAATGGTCACGTCAATGCCTTTGAGGTTGTTCATGCGTGCACCTTTGATCAGCAGCGAGTGGTTCCATTTGCGTCTACTCTGTGGCACAGGTATCACTTCGTCGCCCGTGAGATATCTCAGGGTGTGGCTGCGGGGGTTGGCATGCATGGTTGTCTCGTTTATGTGGGCGGCATTGCCGTGAAACACAATCTCTCCTCCGAGCGACCCCGCATCTGGTCCCACGTCGATGAGATAGTCGGCAGAGCGGATGATATCCTCATCGTGCTCTACCACCACTACAGTGTTTCCAATCTCCTTGAGATGGTTAAGCACGGCGATGAGTCGTTCGGTGTCGCGGCTATGCATGCCAATGCTCGGTTCGTCGAGAATGTATAGTGATCCCACGAGGCTCGAGCCAAGTGATGTGGTAAGGTTTATCCTCTGGCTTTCTCCACCGCTGAGACTGTTGGACGTGCGGTTGAGGGTGAGGTATCCCAATCCTACATCGATCATAAACTGCAGTCTGCTCTTTATCTCAACCAGCAGACGTTGGGCCACTTGGGCATCGTGGTCGTTGATTAGCAGTTGGTCAAACCACTCCTTGAGTCTCGCTATAGGCATCTCCACGATGTCTATTATGCTACGTCCGCCTATCTTCACATATTCGGCATTAGGTTTGAGACGTGTGCCCCTGCAATCAGGGCATGTGGTTTTGCCGCGGTATCTGCTTAGCATCACACGATACTGAATCTTGTATTGGTTTTCGCGCAACATATCGAAAAATGCGTCTATGCACACTTTCTCACTCTGGTGGCTGTCGGAGGGCAGACCATGCCAGAGCCATTGCTTATGCTGGCGCGACAGTTCCATGTATGGCTGAAAGATAGGGAAATTGTCTGCTGCTGCTCGTCGGCAGAACTCCTCTTTCCATTGTTTCATCTTTTCTCCGTGCCAGCACACCACGCAACCGTCATACACGCTCAATGTGGTGTTTGGTATGACGAGATGCTCATCTATGCCGATTATGCTGCCGAATCCCTGGCATGTGGGGCATGCGCCCATGGGGGAATTGAATGCAAACATATTGTCGGAGGGCAGTTCGAAGGTTATTCCGTCTGCCTCAAAGCGTGTGGAGAAATCATAGGAGATGAGCGATGGCAGCAGTATGAGTCTCAGTTGCCCTTGTCCCTCATAGAAGGCTGTTTCGGCAGAGTCGGAGATGCGTGAGATGCTGTCGGCAGAGAAGTCTACAGCCATGCGGTCGATGACCAACATGACATCCTCGGGTCTGATTTCATCAATGCGCTTGTCATTGATAAAATCGTCTATGCGCACAAAATCGCCGTTGACCATCAGTCTGGAGTAGCCCTGCTTGAGATAAGCCTCAAGTTGGTCCTTGAGTGTGCGTTCGGCACTAATGATAACAGGTGTGGCAATCACAAATCTTGTGCCTTCTGAATACTGCCTGAGGCATTCAATCACATCCTCTGTGGTGTGGCGCTTCACCTCCTGTCCACTCACGGGCGAATAGGTATGTCCTATGCGTGAAAACAAAAGTCGGAGGTATTCATAAATCTCTGTGGTGGTGCCCACGGTGGAGCGTGGATTGCGGCTTATCACCTTCTGTTCTATGGCTATGGCAGGTGGAATGCCCTTGATATAGTCGCACTCCGGTTTGTTAATACGCCCGAGAAATTGCCTCGCATACGAAGACAGACTCTCCACATACCGTCTCTGACCCTCGGCATAGAGGGTGTCGAAAGCCAATGACGACTTGCCGCTTCCGCTCACTCCCGCTATCACTGTGAGGGTGTTTCGGGGTATCGTCACATCGATATTCTTGAGATTGTTTACTCTCGCACCTTTTATTTCTATGTTGTTGCTCATACAATTTGCAAACTTACGCATTTTTTTTGGAATACGTGAGAAAAGCGATGTATTTTTTTTCAAGTATGATAATAATACATCACTATTGGGAGTATCAGTAGCATGATGATGACAGCTATTTTGAGTTTACGCCATATCCGAACAGTGCAAAATCGCCTTTCAGCGGATCGTCGGGCCATATCTCGCACAGTGTGTCGGTAAGCCGTTGCGCCGTGGTCATGGATGCCGTGGATGTGTGTATGAGTTGCAGTCTGTTGGCCTGCTGGATTACGTGTGTGTCGAGTGGCATGATAAGGTTTCTGCGGTCAATGATATCCTGCCACAATCCAAGGTCGACGGGCGATTCTGACCTTACCATCCACCTGAGATACATACATATACGCTTGCATGCTGAAGAGGAATTACGCGGTATGATACCCCGACTGCCATGTGCGGCGAAATGTGTGCACATAGCATCTATGGCGTTGCGGGCAGTGATGCCTCTTGTGCCACCTCGTGCTGGGATGCCGTTGCTCTTTTCTGCTATGAAAGCGGCTATGGAGCCATGGCCTACAATCATCTGACGAAGTGCATCGAGCATGTCTGTAATCATGGCATTGGTATAGAGCCGGTAATAGCATTTGTCATTGTTGGGGATGAGTTCGTGGTATGCCGCCTCCTTTACCCACAGAAAGATGTCGCCCTGTGAGTGGTTTGCCATGAGTGCTATCTTTGGCATAAACTGGCGTCGGCTGCCGTAGCTCAGGCATGAGGCTATGAAGGCCATGGTTTCCTGATTCCGTTCTCCTTTAACCTGGTGCATAAACCAACTCGGGTCGCCATTAATGAAATCCGGTTGCTCATATTTCTGTGCCAAAGAGATGAGTTGCTGCTTGATATTGTCGCTTATCATAAGGTGGGTGAGAGGGGATGAATAATGGTGATGGGATGTAAAGCAACAGCGGCACCCTGTATTGTCATGGTGCCGCTGCTTCTTATCGGATAATTGTATGATTATCAGAGGATAGTCTTGACAGCCTCGAGCATACCCTTGTCTTGGATGAGGTCGAGATATTCCTTGACCAAAGCGTTGAGACCATTGATCTTGTTGAGGTCTTCGCTCCAGATAGAAGTAGCGCCAAGCACACCGTCGGTAACCTTCTGTGTGTCGCCAGTAGCCCACAGATCCTTGAGCAGATCCATGATTTCCTGTGCATCATTGGGCACAATCTCTGTACCATCTTCGCGTTTGCCACCCTTGTAGTAGGTGATGATGGCAGCCAGACCAAACACCAGACCCTTTGGCAGTTCGCCCTTGCGCTCAAGATAAGTCTTCACTCCTGGCAGGTCGCGGGCGCAGAATTTCGGGAATGAGTTGAGCATGATGCTTGTAACCTGATGGTCTACGTATGGATTGTCGAAGCGCTCCAATACATCAGCAGCAAATTTCTCGAGTTCATCCATAGGCAGGTCGAGAGTCTGCATGAGTTCGTCAAACTGCACCTTGTGTATATACTTGCCTATCACCTCATGGTTGCATGCATCGCGCACGATGTTGACACCGCTGAGGAATGCAACTGGCGAGAGCACGGTGTGAGGGCCATTGAGCAGGGTCACCTTGCGCTTATGGTATGGCTCTTCAGATGGAACAAAGAGCACATGGAGTCCAGCCTTGTCGGCAGGGAATTCCTTTTCAATCTCCTTTGGAGCCTCGATAACCCATAGGTGGAAGGTTTCTGCCTGCACCACGAGATTATCCCTATAACTGATCTTCTCCTGAATTTCTGCTATCTCCTTGCGTGGGAATCCTGGCACGATGCGGTCAACCAATGTAGCGTAAACGCCGCAACTCTCGTCAAACCAAGCCTTGAACTCCTTAGGTAGTTTCCAGAGCTCGATATACTTGTTTATGCAGTCTTTGAGCACGTGTCCGTTGAGGAAGATGAGTTCGCAAGGGAAGATGATGAGTCCCTTGGTTGGGTCGCCATTGAAAGTCTGCCAACGACGATAGAGCAGCTGCACGAGTTTGCCTGGATAAGAAGAAGCGGGAGCATCCTCGAGCTTGCAAGCTGGGTCGAAGGCGATGCCAGCCTCTGTGGTATTGGAGATTACGAAACGTATCTCGGGCTGGTCGGCCAATGCCATAAACGCCTGATTTTGGGTATATGGGTTGAGGGCGCGACTTATACAGTCGATGCGCTGCAATGTGTTTACAGGCTGACCATTCTCGCGTCCCTGCAGGTTTACATGATAGAGGCAGTCCTGGCCATTGAGCCAGTCTACCATACCGCGCTCTATTGGCTGCACTACTACTACAGAACCATTGAAGTCTGTCTTCTGGTTCATATTCCAAATAATCCAGTCTACGAATGCGCGCAGGAAGTTACCCTCGCCAAATTGAATGACCTTTTCGGGCATTACGCTCTTGGGAGCAAAATGTTTGTTTAATGGTTTCATATTTTGTTGATTTGTAAGATTGTTTTTTTCTATTGCAAAAGTATAAATTATATCCGAAACGACCAAACATTTTGACCCATTTCTCTACGTAAAGGTTTACGAATCGTAGTTTTGCACTCAAAGCCATGGTTCAAAGGTGAAAAAAGATGTATAATATTGCTTGGGACATAAATTTTTTAGTACCTTTGCACATTATGAATCCAGACAATATATTATCGCAACTCAACGAGAGCCAGGCAGAGGCTGTTTGCTATACCGACGGTGCTCAACTGGTGATAGCGGGTGCCGGGTCGGGCAAGACACGTGTGCTCACATACAAAATTGCCTATTTGCTACAGCAGGGGTTGGAACCATGGTCCATACTTGCACTCACGTTTACTAACAAAGCTGCTACTGAGATGAAAGAGCGCATAGCCCAGATAGTGGGGGAGCAGAAAGCACGCTATCTGGACATGGGCACCTTTCATTCTGTTTTCTCACATATCCTGAGACGCGAGTCGGCAGTGATTGGCTATGACTCCAATTTCACCATCTATGACCAATCGGACTCACGCTCGCTTGTAAAGGCCATCATCAAAGAGATGAAACTGGACGACAAGATATATAAGCCTGCTGTCGTGGCCGACCGCATTAGCATGGCCAAAAATCATCTTATACTGCCTGCGGCCTATCGTCAGAGTACGGCACGGATGACTGAAGACGCACGCCGACAGATGCCCAAAACAGGAGAAATCTATGAGGTTTATTGTCGCAGATGCCGAGCTGCCAATGCCATGGATTTTGATGATCTGCTGGTCAATACATTCTTGCTCTTTAATCATCATCCTGATGTGCTCGCAAGGTATGAGGAGAGGTATAAGTATGTGCTTGTGGACGAGTATCAAGATACCAACAAGGTGCAACAGCAGATAGTATGGTTGCTCACCAGGCAGCGGCAAAAGATTTGCGTGGTGGGCGACGATGCACAAAGCATATACAGCTTTCGTGGTGCCAATATCGATAATATCCTGGATTTCAATAAGTTGTATGACAATGTCAAACTGTGTAAACTGGAGCAGAACTACCGCAGCACGCAGTTGATAGTGGAGGCTGCCAACAGTCTGATCAGCCATAACACAAGGCAGATACGCAAACAGGTGTTTAGCCAAAACGAGAAGGGGGAGAAGATAAAGGTCAAAAACCTATATAGCGACCGCGAGGAGGCCAAAGTGGTTTGTGATGACATTAGAGCAATAAAACGCCAGCAACACTGCAGATATAGCGACTTTGCCATTCTCTATCGCACCAACTCACAGAGCCGAGCCTTTGAAGAGCAGATGATAAAAGAAGCTATACCTTATATAATATATGGTGGACTGAGCTTCTATCAGCGCAAGGAGATAAAGGATGTGATAGCTTATTTCCGACTTATCGTAAACGTGGACGACGAGGAGGCTTTCAAGCGGATAGTCAACTATCCCGCACGTGGAATAGGCGACACCACACTGAGCAAACTCATGGCATACGCCAGCAGTCATGGCATCAGCCTCTGGCATACCATATCATGCTTACCAGAAGAGGTGGGCATATCACGTGCCGCTGCAAAAAAACTTGTTTCGTTTGCAGATATGATAGAATCATGGCGCGCACTTGCGGCCACAGAGGATGCCTACACCTTGGGCAAGCGCATACTGGCAGAGAGTGGAATGAATGGTGACATATTCAAAAACCGCGACCCCGAGAGTCTGTCGAGACAGGAGAATATCGAGGAGTTTGTGAGTGGACTACAAGAGTTTGTGGACTCGCAGCGTGAGGAAGGGAATGCCGAACATGTGAGCCTCGAGGATTTCATCAGAGATGTGTCGCTGATGACCGATATGGATAGCAGCAATGCCAACGATGGCGACCGCGTGGTGCTGATGACCGTTCACAGCGCTAAAGGGCTGGAGTTTCCCACTGTATTCATCGTGGGAATGGAAGAGAATATCTTTCCATCGCTCATGTCTATGGATTCGCCACGTGAACTCGAGGAGGAACGCCGCCTGTTTTATGTGGCCATAACAAGGGCTGAGCACCGCTGCATCATCTCATGCGTGCAAAACAGGTTCAGATACGGACGGATGGAATTCCAAACTCCTTCTCGTTTCATAAATGATATTAATCCGAAACTCATAGACACACAGAAAGGCAATCAGTCTTCTGGCAAATGGTCTGACCATTTCTCAGATAATAGAAGATATGGCAAGCCTGCGGAAAGCATTAGATATGGCAAGCCTGCAGAAAGCATCAGATATGGCAAGCCTGCGGACAATGGCAGGATAGAAACATCTGCTGGTTCCTTTAAGTCTGTGTCGTCATTGCCGTCTGGTGGTGTATCGTCCGCATATTCCTTATCTGTAGGCGATATGATTGAGCACATGCGCTTTGGCATTGGCAGGGTAATGGCCATTGAGGGGGATGGAGAAAATACCAAGGCAACGGTTGAATTTTCTAATCTCGGTACCAAGCAATTGCTGCTCAAGTTTGCAAAATTCAAGAAATTGACATAAGGATGGGTTCTAATTGATACATACAGTCACAAAAAATGTAATCACTGATTGATAATGTCCGTTTTTTACAAATCATTATTGTTTGTTAGTGTTATCTTTGCAGCCGTTTTCTGGTAACTAATAGAAAAAAAATCTGCCAATCTAATTGGAGAACACACACTTAACAAAACGAATGAAATGAAAAAAACATTACCAACCAAACTGTCGGGCATTACCCTGACCACCTTAACTACCATGACCACCATGACGACCATCATCTCTCTGGCCGCCATGATGATTATGTTGTCGACAAACGTCAGCGCAATGACAATCCAAAGCATAAGCGCAATGACCACCAATAGCCCACAGACTATTATGGGTAGCGAGATGATCAGTCGAATAACACTCCAGGGTTCATGAGTGTGGGCAACTTCCATTCGAGTCCACGTTTGCGCAGTGCAGCGGCGCGCTCATGCCAGAATCCGTGGCACCATCCCATACCCTTTGGCATACCCTCGAGATTGGTAAAAGCCTCGCTGTCGGCATCGTCAATGATGCGTTCCCACTTGTGTGTCCATTCCACTGGGTCTTTCTTGAGCGAACCGCTTTGTGGTATCTTGTCCAGTTCACCCTTGTCGGCCAGGGCTATGCAATTCTCGTATGTGGAGATCTCATACTCCACGTCCTGGGTTATTGAAAGTCCATAGGGTGCGTTTGATTGCACCTCTATGTCATGCAGCACATCCAGTTGTATGTGCAGAAGTTTAAGTTTGAGGCGTGGATGATCGGATATCATATCGAGCATCTTTTTGTTTAGGCTATACAGTTTGTTGACCAGATGGGTATATCCAGATAGCCAGCATGCCAGGCGTATGTATTCCTTTGATATTTCCGTCAGTTCACAAGTACATTCCCTCTCTCTCAATATTTCTTCTGACCTCTCTATTATCTTTTCCAGTTGCTCAATGCCATCGTCCAAGGTCATTCCCTCTGGCGCATTCTTGTTGCAGAGACTGGGGTAGAGGTCTTCTAATGCTTCTTCTATGCCATCCTCTTTATTCTTTTCTATTTCGTTATCGTCATCATCAATGTCAAAACTATCATCCACATCGTTGTCATCATTATATCCATGCTTTTTTTCATATTCTGGCAGGTATTTCATTTCAATGGCAGCGGCATGGGCTGTGAGATAGCCCGACTTATATCCTTTGATAACCCAATCGAGAGTGTCGGCACCATAGAGCATAGCAGAGTATGCACACTCATACCCGAAATCTTTATTATATTTGGCTGGCGAAGTCTTATCCTTTAGTATCATGCGCGCCATTGCCTCGAGGCACATATCGCTATTGAACAGACCACCACGGGCATATTCGCTGAATGCCTTCTCGTAGTCAACCTCTGTATCATATAGTCCCCGCTCGTAAATCTCTCCGAGTAAGTATGCTGCGTACCCTTCGCCGTAATATTTTGCCAATTCCAGTTGGCGAAAGTATTCTTTTTTTGCCTCTTTTTTGGAGTCATCACCTAATTGGTCGTATATATTTGGAGAAATGAAGAATAATAAGAAATAATATGCTCTTGGGTCTCCGGCATCTTCTCCCATCAGCATGAGTTCCTCGAATTTATCTTCATCTGTTATTCCGTCATCATAATCATAGTATTTGACAATTGCCAGGTCATAGAATCCGCCATTGTTGCCCAACTCAATAGATCTCTGATAGTTCTCTGCGGCTTTTCCCTTGTCGCCGAGAGCTTCGTATGCATCTCCCAAAATTTGGTAGAATTTGCCGAGATATGGTATGTCGATGCCTTTTTCCTCGCATTCTTTTATGTATCTCTCTAATGTTTCCTGGGCTTTTTGAGGATTTTTCACGACATTGTTTCTGCCGTATATCAAGTCGTATGTCTTCATTTCGATAGCCCTATAGCTACCTCTTTCCATAGCCTTTTCAATCAGTTCATGATATTTGTCTATATACTTTTCGCCCATTCTCCCACTAGCGTATAGCTGTGCCAAATGTGCCCATGCATCTGCCACTCCCTCATTAGCGGCTTGCTCATAGTAGTCGATGCATTCGTTTAAAGAGTTGCTATAATATTGCAAGTAGTCGTGCAGGCGAGCATACGCCAGTTTCATGTATGGGTTACCCTCATCGGCATCTGCTTTGATCGCATCTATGTCTTCATCCAGATGAACTAAGAAGCTAATTGTGTTGACTATGCGAAGGAAGTATAGCTTACTTTCGTTATCGGTCATCACATCCTGTGCGGCTGCCCAAAATGCATCACGATACTTGAACTCTTTGATTAGTGATGGGATTTCTGGTCTCATAATAGGGTTGTTTTTAGGGTTAGTAGTTAGGTCAGGCAATAGGTGGATTTCATTTATTTCCACCTGTAATGGAAGGGGATGAATGGTGTACAGGGGTTACCTGTCACCATACATCTTGTCGTAATATTTCTCGTATTCGCCCGATGTCACATTGTCGAGCCATTCCTGGTTGTCGAGATACCAGCGCACTGTTTTCTCTATTCCCTCTTCAAATTGCAGGCTGGGCTCCCAACCCAGTTCGCGCTGCAGTTTGGTTGAGTCGATGGCATAGCGTGCATCGTGTCCCAATCGGTCGGTCACGTATGTTATGAGGTTCATATCCTCTCCCTCCTTGCGTCCGAGCAGTCGGTCAACGGTATTGATTACCACCTTGATGATATCGATATTCTTCCACTCGTTGAAGCCGCCAATGTTGTATGTCTCGGCTATCTTACCCTCGTGGAAGATGAGGTCGATGGCGCGTGCATGGTCTTCTACAAAGAGCCAGTCGCGCACGTTCTCTCCCTTGCCATACACAGGCAATGGTTTGCGGTGGCGTATATTGTTGATAAAGAGGGGAATGAGTTTCTCTGGGAACTGGTATGGACCGTAGTTGTTTGAGCAGTTGGTCACTATGGTTGGCAGTCCGTAGGTGTCGTGGAAGGCACGCACGAAATGGTCAGACCCAGCCTTTGAAGCAGAGTAGGGCGAGTGAGGGTTGTATTTAGTGGTCTCAAGGAAGAAATCCTCGCCGTAGGCCTCATGGTGTTCGGAAGACGAAGCCTTGGTGGTGAACGGTGGTTCTATACCCTCGGGGTGAGTCATCTGCAAGGCTCCATACACTTCGTCGGTAGAGATATGATAGAAGCGCTTACCCTCGTATTTCTCTGGCATGCTCTCCCAATAGAGTTTGGCAGCCTGGAGAAGCGACAGTGTGCCCATCACGTTGGTGCGTGCAAAGGTGAAGGGGTCCTTGATGCTTCGGTCTACATGACTTTCAGCAGCCAAATGGATGATACCATCTATCTGCTCGTCCTGCATCAACTGATAGAAAGCGTCAAAATCGCAGATATCCATCTTCACAAACCTGTAGTTGGGCTTGTCCTCTATATCTTTGAGGTTGGCCAGGTTGCCGGCGTATGTCAGTTTGTCGAGGTTGATGATGCGATATTCTGGATATTTGTTAACGAAAAGTCGGACAACATGTGAACCGATAAAACCAGCTCCACCAGTAATCACTATTCTATGTTTATAATTGCTCATAATAGATATATGTTATGTTATTATTACTTTTAAATATGTTTATTTATACAGATAACGCTTGATGCTCTTCTTTGGTGTTTTTTCAAACTCCTCCTTATGAATCTCTATGGCTGTGATCTTGCAGTAGGCGGGCAACACCTGATTGAGTTCCACCTTGTTTTGCTCCATCTGTGCCTCTATGCCGGCACTGTTGAGACCCTGTGCTCCAGCCTCGTCATAGTCAGGATAAACGAGAGCTACAAGTTTTTCGCCCCTCTGAACCACTATGTTCTCCACAACCAATGGCATTGAGTTTATCTTGTCTTCTATCTCCTCGGGATAAATATTCTGTCCGTTGCTGCCCAGCAACATATTCTTTGAACGACCCTTTATATATACATTGCCTTTGCTGTCGATGGTTCCCAGGTCGCCTGTGTGATACCATCCTTCGGCATCCAATACCTGTCGTGTGGCCTCTTCATTCTTGAAATAGCCCAGCATCACGTTCATGCCGCGTGCCAGTATCTCGCCTGGAATGTTTTGTGGGTCTGGACTGTCAATCTTCACCTCCATGTGAACCACGGCACGACCGCAACTGCCAGGAGCAAACGATTTATAGTCGCTATAGCAGATAATGGGAGCACACTCCGTGGCACCATATCCCACGGTATACGGGAAATCAATTTTCTTCAGGAATTGTTCGATCTCATGATTGAAAGCAGCGCCACCGATGATAATTTCATAAAACCTACCTCCGAATGCCATTTTTACTTGCTCGCATATCTTATGCATCACCTTTTTGTTTATCACAGGCATGTTGAGCAGAAGTCGCATGGCGTTGTTCTGAAGTCTGGGTAGCACCTTCTTTCTGATGATCTTCTCAATCACGAGCGGCACAGCAATGATGATGCTTGGCTTCACATCGCTGAAGGCCTGAGCTATGATTGCTGGCGATGGCACACGTGTAAGGTAGTAGACGTGGCATCCGTGCAGGAATTCGAATATAAACTCAAAGGCCATGCCATACATGTGAGCCATGGGCAGTATGCTTATCACCCTGTCGCCATGCTTTACAACATTGCCTAATACCGACTCGGCAAAATCATAGTTGCCCCACAGTGCGCGGTAGGGAATCATCACACCCTTTGAGAATCCTGTTGTGCCGCTGGTGTAATTGATGAGTGCCATTTCGTCGGGTCGGCTTTCCTTTACATAGTTCACATGCTCGCGGCGGAAATACTTGGGATATTTCTTGCCAAACATCTCGTTGAGATGCTCACGTGCGTAGGTCAGTTTATCTGTTCTCGAGAGTATGAGCGAATAGTCGGGAATATTGATAATACCCTCCAGGTCTTCCATTTTGGTCGCATCCACTTGTGTGACCACTATGTCGCCCACAAAGAGCATTTTTGCTTCGCTGTGGTTTACGATATGATGGATTTGGTCGGGAGTGAATTCATGCAGTATTGGCACTGCCACAGCCCCATAGGTGAGTGTGGCGAGGAAAGCCACTGCCCAGTTGGCGCAGTTGCGCCCGCATAGGGCTATACGGTCACCCTTGACCACACCGCTGTTTTCAAACAAGATGTGCAGTTTTTCTATTTTTCTTGCCACATCATGATATTGAAGGGTTATGCCCTTATAGTCGGTCAGCGCATCGAGGTCCCAGTTGTCTTTGATGCTCTTCTCTATACAGCTGATGAAACTATCTTCGATTATCATATTACAGTCTTTTCACTATTTATATAGATATCTTTTGATGCTCTTTTTGGGAGTTTTTGCAAACTCCTCTTCGTGCAGTTGGATGCTTGAGAGTTGGCTGTATGCAGGCAACAGGGAATTCAGTTCCTGTCTATTTTGCTCCATTATGTTCTCTAAGTCTTCCTGTGTGAATCCCATATTGTGTGCCTCTTCGATGTCTGGATATACAAGCGCAACAAATTTATTTTCCCTTTGAATGACAATGCTTTCGTTAACCATTGCCATGGAGTTGAGTTTGTCTTCAATTTCTTCTGGATAGACGTTTTGTCCATTGCTGCCCAGTAGCATGTTTTTGATGCGTCCTCTTATAAACACATGCCCGTCGGCACTCATCGTGGCCAGGTCGCCAGTGTGATACCATCCCTCTTCGTCTAAAGCCTGTCGTGTGGCTTCTTCGTTCTTGTAGTACCCAAGCATGGTGTTGGTGCCTCGTGCCACGATCTCTCCTGCTATATTCTGAGGATCGCTACTCAGAATTTTTACTTCCATGTGGTCAACGGGAGTACCGCAACTGCCCGGCACGAAGTCGGTATGATCGCTGAACGTGATGAGCGGTGCGCATTCGGTGGCACCATATCCCACTGTGATGGGGAAGCCGATGCTGTAGAGGAAATGCTCTATCTCCTGGTTGAGGGCGGCACCTCCCACCACCACCTCGTAAGCATTGCCGCCAAAGGCGTTGTGCACCTCCTGGCAGATGCGCTCTTTTACCTTTTTGTTAATTACGGGCATGTTGAGCAGGAGTTTCACCATATTGTTTTGTATCTTGGGGAACACACCCTTGCGGATAATCTTGTCTACCACGAGAGGCACAGAGATAACAATAGCAGGCTTAACCTGCGCCATCGCTTCTTTGATAATTGCCGGCGATGGCAGACGTGTTAGGAAGAATAGGTGGCATCCGTGGCAGAAGGGGAACATGAATTCCACAGCCATACCATACATGTGTGCCATGGGTAGAATGCTCAGAATGTTGCTTCCCTTGGCAATTTTTGAACCAATAGCCTTGATACAGAAGTCGAGGTTACCCCAGATGGCACGGTATGGTAGCATTACACCCTTTGAAAATCCTGTTGTACCGCTGGTATAGTTGAGCAGTGCCAGTTCTTCGGGTTGGTCTTTATGATATGACACGTGCTGTGCTCTGAAGGCATTGGGGTAGCGATGTCCGAAGAGTTCATTTAGATGCTCTCGTGCGTATGTTAGTTTCTCTGAACGAGAGATCATGAGCGAATAGTCAGGTATATTGATAATGCCTTCCAGGTCGGGCATGCTCTCTGGATCTATGGTTTGGGCAATCACGTCGCCCACAAAGAGTATCTTAGCGCCGCTATGGTTTACGATATTGTGTATCTGCTCGGCATTAAACTCATGCAGTATGGGTACTGCCACTGCCCCGTAGGTTAGTATTGAGAAGAAGGCTGCTGCCCATGGTGCACTATTGCGCCCACAGATGGCTATCTTGTCTCCTTTCACCACACCGCTGTTTTCAAACAATATATGAAGTTTCTCTATCTTGCGTGCCACATCGTGATATTGCAGCGTGGCACCTTTATAGTCTGTCAGGGCATCGCGATCCCAGTTCTCCTTAATGCTTTTCTCTATATAAGAATTAAAACTCTCAACTGTATTCATTGCACAATTATAAAAATTTTGTGCAAAGATAATGGTTTTCTTGCACACTTCCAAATAAAATGAGTAATATTTTGGTTTGTGTGCAATACTTTTTGTTATGCAAAAGTTTTATTTACCATATTACCTATTCGTATCTCATTGATTTGGCTGGGTGGATATGCGAAACGAGATAACTTGGTCCCACCAGCACAACCATGCTTGTGAACAGTGTTATGGCGTTGATGGCAAGGCATGCCAGCCAGTTTATTTCCATGGGCACTTCGCTCACATAATAGGTGCTGGCATCCAGTGATATAAATCCCGTGGCTTGTTGCAGCGCTATTAGTGAAAATGCAATGATGTTGCCCCACAGCAGTCCGCGACCAATTATAAATGCGGCAAACCATAGGAAGGTGTGTCTGATCATGCCGTTGGATGCGCCCAGAGCCTTGAGTATTCCTATCATCTGTGTGCGCTCAAGGATGATGATGAGCAGTCCTGAAATCATGGTAAATCCCGCCACGCATATCATCAGTATAAGTATCACCATCACGTTGAGGTCGAGCAAGTCGAGCCATGCGAAGATGTTGGGGTATGACTCTTGGATTGTTTCCGACATTAGAGCGTCGCCCTGTCCGCCAGGTGTGCTGTCGGGCATGCGGTCAACCTTGTTGCCCACGCGTTGTGCTATGATGTCGAGATTATCGAAGTCGCTCACTGCCACTTCTATTCCCGAGCACATGTTCTCTTCCCATCCGTTGAGTTTCACTGACGTAGCGAGGTTGAAGAAGCATAGGTTATTGTCGAATTGTGACATGTGTGTCTGAAATACTCCCGCTACGGTATATTTCCTCATCCTCACATTATCATTACTGAAGAAATAGGCGTACAGTTTGTCGCCAGCCTTTGTTTTGAGTGCGTCGGCGGTGGCTTGCGATATGAGTATGCTATTGCGTCCCTCAACGGTATTCATGTTGGGAATGGCGCCTGCCGTGAGGTGTTGTTTTATAAACGAGAAATCATAATCTTGGTCAACGCCCTTGAAGGATATACCTATGAAGTCATCATCGGTCTTGAGCAGTCCCTGAGTGTATGCATATTTCTGTGCGTGGCTCACTCCAGGTATGGCTTTCACCACTTTCATCAGCGAGTCATCTACGCAGGTGGGATACATCTCAGTACCAGATAGTGTCATATAATTGGCTATGCGCACATGCCCGCCAAATCCTATCACCTTGTCTCTGATGGTATGCTTGAAGCCCAGCACTATGCTCACTGTTATGATCATAACGGCCAGACCTATAGCCACACCAGCAGTGGCAATGATGATGGCGGGTTTGCTCACCTTTCGCTTGTCGTCATTATTGCCGTAGATATGTCGTGCTATGAAAAGTGGCAGGTTCATATTGTGTCGCCCTCCACTCTGCCGGGATATGCCTCAAGGGCTTTCCTTAGCACCACCAATGCCCTGGTGAGGTCTTCCTTTTTGAGCACGTATGCTATTCTGACCTGGTTGATGCCAGCTCCGGGAGTGGTATAGAATCCGGCTGCTGGAGCCATCATGACCGTTTCGCCCTCATATTCAAATTCGGCCAGACACCATCGGCAGAACTTCTCACTGTCGTCAACGGGTAACTTGGCTACGGTATAGAAGGCTCCCATAGGTATGGGCGAATAGACGCCAGGAATGCGGTTGAGTCCGTCTATGAGGCATTTGCGCCTCTCCACATATTCGTCATACACGTCACGGTAGTATTCTTCTGGTGCATCCAGCGAGGCCTCTGCCACTATCTGTCCGATGAGGGGAGGGGAGAGGCGTGCCTGACAGAATTTCATCACAGCTCTTCTCACCTCTTCATTTTTGGTTATGAGTGCTCCAATCCTGATGCCGCACTCCGAATAGCGCTTGGATACTGAGTCGATAAGTATCACGTTTTGTTCAATGCCGTCGAGGTGGCAGGCGCTGATATATGGAGATCCTGTGTAGATATATTCGCGATACACCTCGTCGGAGAAGAGATAAAGGTCGTATTTCTTCACAAGGTCGCGAATCTGGTTCATCTCGCGTCGTGTATAGAGATATCCTGTTGGGTTGTTGGGGTTGCAGATCATGATGGCCCTGGTGCGGTCGTTGATGAGTTCCTCAAATTTCTCCACCTTGGGCAGCGAGAATCCCTCTTCTATAGTGGTGGCTATGGTTCTGATGCGTGCACCTGCCGATATTGCAAATGCCATATAGTTGGCGTATGCTGGTTCAGGCACAATGATCTCATCGCCGGGGTTCAGACACGAGAGGAATGCAAACAATACCGCCTCGCTGCCTCCCGATGTGATGATGATATCATCGGCGGTCACGTTGATATTGTATTTGGCGTAATAGTCCACCAGTTTCTCCCTGTAGCTTAGGTATCCCTGCGAGGGTGAGTATTCGAGAATGCTTCTGTCTATATGTTTAAGTGCGTCCAGTCCCACCTGCGGTGTAGGCAGGTCAGGCTGACCGATATTGAGATGATAGACTTTTGTTCCTCTCTTTTTTGCTGCTGCTGCCAGAGGAGCCAGTTTTCTGATTGGCGACTCGGGCATTTCCAGTCCGCGTACTGATATGTCGGGCATAATCGTTCTTTTGTTTTTGTTTTATGCTTTGTTTCCTTTGCGAAAAGCGTCGCAAAGTTACACATTTTCATTCAAACTACAAATAAAATAACCAAAAATGACATATTTTATTGTTGTATTATAATTGAATAATGCATAATTAGTCATCAATGGTGAGCAATAGCCAAGGTTTAACTTTTTTTAGTTGCCTATATGTGTAATGGTTAAAGAAAATGAAGTACCTTTGCCAAACAAACACCATTTTGAATAGAGTATGAATCCGGAAGAAAAAATAAAGGGACAGAGTCTGGCTGACGTGGTGGCCGAAAATCTCTATAAAGGTGAAGATTTTGTGTTGGGCACCTTCATCAGGCGCCGCAAGGACACGGGCTTTTCCAATCATGTGGTCATCAGTGACGACCTCCGAAGCCTGCCTCTCTTTGACCAATGCCTCAACAATGCCATTGAGGGTGATGCCAAAATCCACCAAAAATGGCAACTGCACTGCGTACGTGGTGCAGAGGGAGAACTCGACATGGAGCCAGGCGTGATAAACACTATGCAACACATTGCAAGCGACAATCCTGCCGCACTGGCAGACAGCAGGATAACCAATGATATCGTCGAATCGATGTTTGACGCACTCGAAACCCTGCATGATAATGATATTCTCCAACTCTGCATGTGCCCCTCGGCTGTGATGATGCGTAAGGGCAGTTCGCAGGTGCTGCTGCCCATGCATGGCTCCTATTTCATTCCTATGGGCGACATTAAACAGCTCTTTAAGGGAAATGAGGATTATGTGGCTCCCGAGGTGCTGGCAGGACAGACTCCCGATGAGCGCAGCGATGTGTATGCAGCAGGCAAATTCATTGATTTCATTTTCTCGATAGCCGGACCACCATACCAATACCGCAAGGCAATAGCAAAGGCAACACAAGAGGATGCCGATAGCAGATACCAGACAGTGGCGGACATGAGAAAAGCCATCAAGCGCATGGCTGCATCGAGACGCACGCTCATAGACTTGGCCATTGCATTCGTCATAGCCCTGTTCTTAGTAGGTGGTTATTTCTCTATTGTGCCAGACACCAATGATGTGGAATTTATCAAACTTAGACCCGACACATACGTGGATCCCGACAAGAAACTGGCCGACTCGTTGCTCGACGCCATGCAAAGGGGCGATACAGCTATTATCACACCGGCACAACAGAGGGAAATGGCTGAATATCACAAGAAAAACCTCGATATCTTCAGAAAAAGGTATAAGGATAGGGCACAGCCTATTCTCGAAAAAATATACAAAAAAGAAAACCTCAACGCTCCTGCAAAACGACTCATACAGGGTAGCAGCCAGAGCGTGGGCAAACTCATAGACCTGCAAAATGAACTCATGGGAGAAACGGGACTGTCAAAGCAGGAAGCTGACATGATTGCCACCGAGGTGATACTCGAACTAAGTGAAAAAATGGAATACCAATAGCATTATGAAACCAATAAAGAATATTTGCAAAATGCTGAGCAGATGCATGAGCTCAGGATTTGTTGTCATGGCGCTAACCATTGCAACTTCCGCATCGGCCGTAAAAATGCAGCCAGGATGGCACAACGTTACACTATCTGACGGACAGACACTCACGCTGAGGGCCTTTGGTGACCAAGACCTCGCATGGTTTGAAACCACCGATGGAGTGCTGCTCTGCCAGCAGGGCACCGACTTCTTTGTGGCCACTGTAGATGATAGAGGAGTGCTGCATGCCTCGCAGGTGCTCGCCCACAATTCCAATAATCGCTCCGACATCGAAATGGAGATGATAGCAAATCAAAACCGCAAGGCTTTCTTTGACCATTGCCAGACTGCCAAGGCAGACAATAGGATGAGGCGCGAACCATTACCTTATTCTTCCACACTATTGCCGGCACAGGGGGAGGTGAAAGTGCCTGTCATACTCGTGCAGTTCACTGATACCGTTTTTTCATTCGATGATCCGCGTTCGGTATTCACCGAATATCTCAATGGCGAAACACGACACGGCGAGGATGAATCGCTCACCATAGGCAACAACTACAGCAGCGTCAAGAACTATTTCTCTGACATGAGCTTCGGTAAGTTCGTGCCCGATTTCCACCTTTATGGACCCATAACGCTGCCACAACCACTGGCTTACTATGGTAAGGGGTCTGCCTCGTCTGAAAACATGCGCGCACTGCTACAGGATGCCGTGAGTGCAGTAGATAGCGAGGTTGACTTCTCGCAATATGACTCTAACGGCGATGGAAACATTGACCTTATTTATATTATATATGCAGGATACTCGCAGAGCATAGTGGGCAACTCCACCGACTGTATTCATCCCAAATCGGGAACAGTGGGCGGAGGCATCACAGCAGATGGAGTCACCGTGTGCCGATATGGAGTAAACAACGAACTTAACCTCACTCCTGCCCATACAGCGCAATATGGCCCACTGGTAAATGGTATCGGACTCTTCTGCCATGAGTTTTCTCACTGCATCGGACTCTCCGACCTCTATGCTCTGCATGGCTCTAAGGCCGAGAGGGCTGTAAACCAAACTATGGAGTATTATGATCTCATGGATGCTGGAGAGTATACATTCAACGGATATCGTCCCACGGCATACACGGCATGGGAGCGCGAGAGGTTTGGATGGATGACCATAGACACACTCTCTTCACCACAGGATGTGACGCTCACTCCCCTTGACAATGGCGGAAAGGCATACCGTATACTCAACGATGCCGACTCTACAGGGCACGAGTATTTCATATTGGAGAACATACAGAAGAAAGGATGGAACAAGTCCGTATTCGGACATGGGCTTATGGTCACTCACGTTGATTATGACGACAATAATTTCGACCTCTATGGGTGTAAGGTAAACAGCACATTGGCGCATCCAAGAATGACCCTCGTGCCCGCAGACGGACTACTGATGCCTGAATATTTCATCAGCGCAACCATAGCAATAGATGCCGACAATGGAGTGGCAGAATGGAATACTCCTCTCTACGACCGCTATCTCGGACAGACCATCACCAGC
>SAMEA3663092__coassemble_37_pt1 | contig 58064 bp, 46 predicted proteins | sample SAMEA3663092__metabat2_high_PE_017 | metagenome-assembled genome bin SAMEA3663092 (sample SAMEA3663092) | pig gut metagenome | biome: pig gut; feature: pig-associated habitat; material: faeces | place: France | collected 2012 | reverse complement strand
GGAGAGTAGGAGGCCGCCTTCTTTTAACTTAAGCCCTTCGAGTCCAATGACACGAGGGGCTTTTTATTATAATAATATTATTTTTTATATAAACCATTTATGATTTAACATTTTAGATTATGACAATTAATTATGCTACAATTAAATTCTTGTGTCTATTATCATTACTCATATTATATGGTAATAAATCGTATTCGCAAGAAGAGTCTAATTTGGTGAAGCATGTAAGCTCACTTGTTTATCACGAAGCGGCTGATGGGTTTGCTACAGCAGATGATGAGGTTAAATGGACAATCACTTCTGATGCTGGAGAACTCACACAGTATTATGATTCCATTCGTGGTATCCACTATGGAAGTAGTAGTGAAGAAATTCAGTATTTAACCTTCAAAACCAGTGATTTCCCTAATACTTATTTGATTGAAAGGATAGTCGTTAATGCTTCAAGTGCAGAAGGAGCAAAAGCAAACATTGCTATTCAGGTTGGAAATAATAATCCTATTTATCAAGATGGAACTGTTTCCTCCAAGTCAGCTGATTATTCCTTTGATATCAATCAATACGGAGCTATCACTGTTAAGCTCCGGCATCCCCAAAAGACCAAAAAGGCTCTTTACCTAAAGAGCATAAAGGTATATTATTCTGCCCCTCCATGTGCGGATATCGTTTTGTCTGACTCTGTTATGGTTTTGAAACATTCAGATGTTTCGTTTGACATAAAGAAGCTCATCAGGAGCAGCAACTATACCGGCACTTTGAAATACTCAATAGTCTGTGGTTCTGATGTTGCTTCTATATCTGATGCTGGTGTCGTAACACCACTTAAAGAGGGATTGGCAAAAGTGAAAATAATGGCACCTGCCATTGAAGGTAATTTCGCAAAGACTGTGAAAGTGGTTTCTTTATTTGTTGATGAAAGCAATTATGAAAACAATATCAAATCAATAAGATATGATTTCACTAATCCTTCCTCTTTTGGATATCAAACAGGAAAAAAATCTATTATCAGATTAAATAATTATTTCAATAAGGGCATGACACGTATTTTGCTTGTTAATCAACCAGGAGACAATACCACTTTTGTTAACACATCCGATAAAAAATATCTCGCACTCTCTCCTCATGGACAACTGAAGATAGATGTGCCTGATGGGTATATAATCAGGAAGGTAGTAGTGTACACTACCAATAATAACCAAACATACCACCTCTATGACCATGAATTTTCAGGGGGTTATTATGGAGGAAGAAAGAATCTTATTGTTCAGTCGCTATTACTTAGGGCTATCACAAGCACTTTAATTAAATATATCGACATTGATTACCGACCATGTCTGACATTGTCTGATGATGAGGATAATACAACCACAATAGCCGGATTGCAAAACGTGACAAATAACGTGTTGGTTAAAAGGTCGTTGAGCAAAGAGTATTGGAATACGTTTTGTCTTCCCTTTTCGGTAACTAAAGATAGTGTGACGGCAGTGATGGGAGAGGTGGAGATAAAAGAGTATTCATCGCTTGAAAATATGAATATGATTTTCACTACAGTGGATGCCATTGAAGCAGGTAAACCTTATCTTATAAAACCTCAAAATGATATCCCCTATCTGCTCTTTAACCAGGTGAAAATAGAAAAGGAAGAACCAGTTGAAGTGTCATATGACAATGAGGGCTGCAGGGTTTCGTTTGTTGGCACATACGGATTGACAGAAATGAAAACAGATGGAACAGAGTTTTATGTTTCCAAATCGGGAGATATCAAGAAACCATCTGCTACTACCGACAATGGCAACATCATGAAAGGCATGAGAGCAATAATCAGACTTTCATCGCCAGAAGTTTATAAGATGCTTCAACTTAATATGAATAACGACAATACAAACATAATGCCCCTTGAAGGGCAGAATGAGCAGTTGACAGGCAAACCTGTGTATAACCTCAACGGACAGAGACTTTATAACGCATATACTAGTGATATGACACTGAACAAGGGTGTGTATATCATTGGCGGACGAAAAATGATAATAAAATAATAAAACAAGATGATAACGATGAAGAAATATGAAAAACCCTCAGTGTGGGTCGTAAGAGTCAATACCTCTTGCATTTTGACAGGATCTATAAATAAATTAGATGTGACACAAGATAGAAGTATGATAAGATTGGCTCCAGATTGTATGGAAGAAAGCAGTGCCTATGATGATGCAGCAGCCAAAAGTTGTGACCCTTCATTTGATTGGGATGAATAAAAGGTGGGTTCTATATAATCCCACCTAAAAGGTGCGGCAAAGAGCCGCACCTCATGAGAGATGCCAGATATAGATGGTATCATGCTCTCTACCTTGTATGATTTTATCCTATTATTGTACAGTTCCTCCTTTTAGCCCCTTTAGCATTTTATTTTTCTTCTCCTTTCTTTGCTTTCTCGAAAATAATTACTAATATTGCACCATAAAACCTAAAAATATGAAGAGACTATCATTATTCATTGCTGCCGTGCTGGCTGCTTCGTCTGTATTCGCACAGAAAAAACCTATGAAAGAGTTTGTAAACGAGTTGATGGCCAAGATGACTCTCGAAGAGAAGATTGGACAACTCAACCTTTTGCCTGGAGGGGACGTGACCACCGGCGCTATCATGGACAGCCCACTGGCACAACTCACCGCTGCCGGACAGTTAGGTGCTGTATTAAACGTGAAAGGACAAGATAAAATCCATGAACTGCAAAGAGTGGCAGTGAAGAAAAGTAGACTGGGCATCCCATTGCTCATCGGACTGGATGTTATCCATGGAAACCAAACAGTCTTTCCTATTCCATTGGCTCAGGCTTGCTCCTGGGACCTCAAAGCCATAGAGAATGGCGCACGTATAGCAGCCAAAGAGGCCACAGCACAGGGTGTGAACTGGGTGTATAGTCCTATGGTAGACATTGCCATAGACCCACGGTGGGGACGAGTGGCAGAGGGTGCTGGCGAAGACCCTTTCCTCGGTTGCCGCATTGGTGAAGCATTGGTGAAGGGATATCAGGGTAACTATGGCAAGGAGAATGCGATGGCATGCGTGAAGCATTTCGCTCTGTATGGTGCTGCAGAGGCTGGTCGCGACTATAATACTGTAGACATGAGCCGTGTGAGGATGTATAACCAGTATCTGGCCCCTTATAAGGCAGCCGCAGAGGCAGGAGCAGGCTCGTTTATGTCGTCTTTTAATGTCGTGGACGGTGTGCCTGCCACATGCAATAAGTGGTTGCTCACCGACCTGCTGCGCAAGGAATGGAAATATGATGGTTTTGTGGTGACAGACTATGGTTCTATCAACGAGGCTATCGTGCATGGCATCGGCGATCAGTCGGTGACTTCTGAACTCGCACTCAAGGCCGGCACAGATATGGACATGTGTTCAAACGCTTTTATCAAGCAGTTGGCGAATCTCGTAAAGATTGGTAGAGTATCGCAAGAGGATATAGACACCGCATGCCGAAGAGTGCTCGAAGCGAAATATAAACTTGGACTCTTTGATGACCCATACAGATTCTGCGAACCGAAAAGACTCAAAACAGACCTCTATACCGCCGAGCATAGAAAAGCTGCCAGAGATATGGCGGCAGAGACTTTCGTGCTGCTCAAGAATGATGGGGTGCTGCCACTCAAGAAGCAAGGAAAGATTGCACTGATAGGACCACTCGGCAATAACCGCTCAAACATGGTGGGATGCTGGTCTACTGCTGATACCCCCGAACTCTATTCTACTCTGAAGGAAGCTATGGAAAGGGCTGTGGGCGACAAGGCACAGGTGGTGTTTGCACAGGGATGCAATATATATGCTGATGAGAATATACAGAAGGGAGCTACCTTCGGCAGACCTATAGACCGTGTGGATGATGACAAAGCAAAGGAAGAGGCTCTGCGAGTGGCTGCCGATGCCGATATTATCGTGTGTGCCATGGGAGAGATGGCAGAAATGAGCGGAGAGAGTTCATCGCGTGCTGATATCTCATTGCCCCGCGTGCAGATGGAACTGCTCAAGGATCTTGTGGCTACAGGCAAACCTGTGGTGATGCTCAATTTCGCTGGTCGTCCTACCGTGATGGCATGGGAGGCAGAGCATGTGAATGCAATACTGAATGTGTGGTTTGGCGGTTCTGAGGCCGGCGACGCTATCTGCGATGTGCTCTTCGGCGACAAGAACCCTTCAGGACATCTAACCATGACCATGCCAAAGGCACTCGGACAGATACCTATCTATTATAACCATCTCAACACAGGAAGACCAGTGCCAGAGGGTGTGACCGAGTATCGCAAATATCAGAGCAATTATATAGATGTGAGAAATGATCCTCTCTATCCGTTCGGATATGGAATGAGCTATACGACATTTGAATATGGGAAACCCAGACTGAGTGCCACCACAATGAAGGCAGATGGCAGCATAACACTCACTGTGAACGTGAGGAATAGTGGTAATCGTGACGGCGACGAGGTGGTGCAACTCTATATCCATGACATGGTGGCAACGATAGCACGACCAGTGAAGGAACTGAAAGGCTTTGAGCGCATATCTCTGAAGGCCGGCGAGAGCAGGGATGTGACCTTCACTATCAATGCCGACATGCTCAAGTTCTATAACAGCAACCTGCAGTATGTGGCCGAACCCGGAGATTTTGAGGTGATGGTGGGAGGCAACAGCCGAGATGTGCAGAAAATAAGATTTACTCTACAATAAGCAGAAGGTGCGGCGAGCAGCCGCACCTTCTTTTATAAAACTCCCATATAGAAAAGAACGAAATAACGGAATTATGATGCAAAATAAGGATAGGAGATAATTATAATTCGATGATTTTACTTTTTTTAATATTGCATATTTTGTCTTTATGCTATTTTTGCATAACTTTGGCAAAAATTACAATATTGAACTCATTATTTAAAGTTTACTTTATGAAGAAATTATTAGTTTTTGCATTTGCTTTGTTTGCCATGACAAGCATGCACGCACAAGATCAGAAACTTTTTAATCGTTTGGCCGTAGGTGTAGGTGTTGGAACAACGGGTATCACCGTAGATGCGTCTACTTGCATCACACCGTATGTTGGTGTTAGGGCAGGTGTAAACTTCTTCCCCACTATAAAGGTAAATACCGATCTGGATATTGAAGTGGATGGACAGACAAGCCAGTACTATAATCAATTAGGTGCACTCAATGGTTTTGATAGTACTCTGCCTGAAGACTTGAGCATCAAGGTGCAGGGCAAACCAAGCATGACCACAGGACATGTGCTCTTTGACCTTTATCCTTCAAAGAAAAGCATCTACCACCTTACAGTGGGAGCTTATTTCGGCGGTTCGGAAATTATAGAGGTTTATAACAAGGAAGACGGTGTGCTGGCTGATGTGGCCAAGTACAACAAATTATTGAAAGAAGGTACCTTGGTTACCCCAACACTGCCTAACGGAAGTCAAGTGCCACTGAGTAATTTCAGTCCTATAGGCGTTGCGCTTGGCGACTATTTCCTTTCTCCAAAGGATGATGGTAGTGTGAATGCTACTCTTGAGGTGGCCAGTTTCCGTCCTTATGTAGGTATTGGTTTGGGTCGTGCAGTGCCCAAGGGTCGTCTGGGTTTCCAGTTTGATGCTGGTGTTCAGTTCTGGGGCACGCCAAAGGTTTATATCGATGGTGCCAACGGCAAGGAGCAGTTGACCGAAGAGGATACCAATGGTGATGATGGTGGTGCTATCAAGACATTGAGTAAGATAACCGTTTATCCATGCATCAGCTTCCGCCTTGTGGGCAGAATATTATAACGTTATGAAATAAAACGATGGTATCACAGCAGTGTGATACCATCGTCGTTTATGGAGATGAGTCGTTGGCGGTAGAGGTCGCCAACGGCTTTTTTATATGTTTTCTTGCTTACCTTGAAGCGGTCAACGATGAGTTCGGCTGGGCTTTTATCGCCGAGATCGCAATGACCACCATTATCTTTTAGATACTGCAACAGCTGTTCTGAGAAGTCGGTGATGTTTTGTCTGCCTGTGGGTTGCAGGGTTATATCTATTTTGCCATCCTGTCTGATATGGTCTACATACCCTTTCATGCGATTGCCCGTGGTGATGGGCTTGAATATCTGACTCTCGTATACGAGGCCCTGGAATAGGTTGTCGACGATAACCTTGAATCCAAGGTCGGTCTTCTGCCATACCAGCAGGTCTACCTCATCGCCATGCTTATAGTTGGGGCGCTCATGGCTGAGATAGCGTTCCACCTTGGCAGTGGCAATCATGCGGTAGCTATCTTCATCTATGGTTACATACACTATATAGCTGTTGCCCTTTACCATCCTCATCTTCTGCTCGCGGAATGGGCAGAAAAGGTCTTTCATCAGTCCCCAATGGAGAAAGGCACCATATTCGTTTACCCATGCCACCTCAAGGCATGCGAAGTCGCCAACCTTGGCAAGGGGGCGCAGAGTGGTGGCAATGAGTCGTTCGTCCTGGTCGAGATAAAGGAACACCTCTATGTCATCGCCAGGTCGGCAACCCTTGGGCACGTAACGTGTAGGCAGCAGGATCTCACCCTCTTCGCCGCCATCGAGATAGAGTCCGAAGTCAACTTCTTTAACCACCTTGAGCGTGTTATAGTCGCCCAGTCTTATCATACCTTCAGTCATAATATGTCCTCCCTTTCATTACTATCCTGTATGGAATTGAGCATGCCATCGGTCATCTTGATGGTGCGGTCGGTGATGGATGCGAGGGTTTCGTCATGAGTAACGATAACGAATGTTTGTCCGAACTTATCCCTAAGGTCGAAGAACAGTTTATGCAGTTCCGACTTGTTTTTGCTGTCGAGGCTTCCAGACGGTTCGTCGGCGAGTATGACCACGGGGTTGTTGACCAATGCCCTTGCCACCGCCACACGCTGCTTCTCGCCCCCAGAGAGTTCATTAGGCTTATGGTTGGCACGGTCGGCGAGCCCCATAAACTCGAGCAGTTCGGTGGCCCTGGCCTTTGCCTCTTTTTGTGACATGCCCGCTATGTATGCCGGTATCATCACGTTTTCTATGGCCGAGAACTCAGGCAGTAGTTGGTGGAACTGGAAGACGAAGCCTATGTGCTTGTTTCTGAATTCCGCCAGTTTCTTTCCTTTGAGGGTGCTGATGTCGATGCCGTTGATGCATATAGCACCCTCGTCAGCTTTGTCAAGGGTGCCCATGATTTGCAGGAGGGTAGTCTTGCCAGCACCGCTTGGTCCCACGATGCTCACCACCTCACCTTTGTTAATATGCAGGTCTATGCCTTTTAGCACCTGCAGAGGTCCGAAACTTTTCTTTATTCCTTTGATGTCTATCATATCTATTTCTTATGTTCAAATTTGCTCTTGATCCATTTGGTGAATGTAGCGTAGGCACTCTCGCTATCTTGACGCTGCGGAGCTGTAAAGGTCATCACATCCTGAGGTTGTCCGTTTTGGTCGGGATAGATGATCATGAGGCTGCAGGAGGGGAAGCTGCTGGTGAGTTCCTGAGGAAGGTGTTCGAATGCCGGTTTGTATGACACTGTGCCCTGTCGTGCTGTGATGACCACCAAGAGATGATCCTCCTTGACATTCTGTGCCAGTGTGGTGAGTTCAATCCAATGCTCCATCTGCTCATATTCCGCCCTCACCTCGGGGTGGCGATTGTGCATATATGCGTTTATCAGCGACAGAGATGTCTGCCTGCCGTGGAAGATGATGCGGCAACCGATATTGTCGGTGAGGCGCGCCAGCCGTTCTATCCATCGGTAGAAGCCCGGTTCGAATTCAACCCTTGAGGGTACTGCCACCTGTATGCACCTAAGTGTGTTGATGGGGCACATCATGCGGCATATTATTATCTGCCTGTTGATATCGCCGATGAGCCCCTGGGTGTAGGCACCCCAGAAACTATCGTTGGGACTATTGCGACGATGTAGGCCCATGATGATTTCAGAGGCATCATTCTCTTTGAAAGCGTGCTTGATGCCATTGGCGATATTGATGGCCAAGCGTGTCTGCACCTGCATTCTCACATCGGCGGCACTTGCTGTGGTGGCAGCATGGTCGAGGAGGCGAGCAGACACCTGAAGGTTGCGACTGGAGTTTATATCATCGAAGATGACATTGAGTCCGATGAGTCCGCGGTTTAGTTTCTTGTTGCGCATCATGATGGCCAGTTGTACGAGCATATCCGAATCCTCGGCATGCTGTAGAGGCAGTAAGATCTTCTCGTCGTCGCCCTCGCTGATAGGTTTTTCAGTCTGAATGTGCTCCTTGAGCAGTATGCTCTTGGATGAGTTTTCAACTATTATCGAACTGATTATGCATGTGAAGAGGATCATCATAACCACACCATTGAGCATGTTGGCATCAACGAGATAACTACCATCGGGCATCACCATGTTCATGCCGACCATGGTCATGGCAATACCGCCAGCGGCATGAGCTTCGGTGAGACCAAACATGATATGCCCCGATAGCCACGGCATTCTGTAGATGCGACAAGACAGGTATGCCGCCAAGGCCTTGCTTATGGTGGCGAAGGTAACAATGCACAGCACAACCCATAGGGTGTCGAGACCATGAAAGAGCACGCGTATGTCTATGAGCATGCCCACACCAATAAGGAAATAAGGGATGAAGAGGGCATTGCCAATAAATTCTATCCTGTTCATAAGCGGCGACACCGTGGGGATAAACCTGTTGAGAATCAAACCAGCGAGAAACGCACCAAAGATGCCCTCGAGACCGCAAGCCTCTGAGAGGGCGGCACTCATGAAAAGGATGGACATGACATAGATATAAAGCATGACAGCATCGGCATAGTGGCGGAAGAACCACCTGGTGAGTCGTGGAATTATCAATACCTCAAGGACACAGAATGCCGACACCTTAATTATAAACAACGTCCAAAAGAGGATGCTGGGGTCGCTACCATCATTTGCCGCTACTATGGCTGCCAGGATGAGCAGCGACAGGGTGAGGGCAATCATCGAGGAACCTACGCTGAGGGTGACGCTCGGATGCTTCTGCAAACCATATTTGCATACTATGGGGTAGGCGATGAGGGTGTTGGAGGCCATGATACACGCAAGCAGGAGAGAGGCCGTAGACGAATAGCCCAGCAATGACGTGCCAGCCCAGTAAGATGCACCAAAAGGAATGAAGAAGGTGAGAAGACCAAACAGCAGAAACTGGGCTTTGCGCTTGCGGATATCGCTGATGTTCATCTCAAGACCAGCCAGAAACATTATATACAAGACACCCACTTTGCCGAAAAGCTCGAATGATGAGTCGCGCTCAAGGATATTGAACCCATACTGACCTACCAGCACACCTGCCAATACCATGCCGATGATATGGGGTATTCTAAATCGGCTCATGATGATAGGGGCAAAGAGTATGATGCATAGCACCACAAAGAAAATTAGTGTGGGCTCGGCGATGGGAAGATAATGAGATATATCTGGCATAATTATTGGTCTTTTATAACTTTCAAGATGCAAAGGTGCAAAAAAAATATCAAAATAACGATATTATTACTTATTTTAAGGGTGAAATTCCACTAAAAGTTGTAATTTTGCACCCAAAACGCAATAAATGACAGTAAAAACAACTAAAAAGATAACGAAATGAAAGTAGCAATTGTTGGAGCAAGCGGAGCAGTGGGACAAGAGTTCCTCCGTGTTCTTGATGAAAGAAATTTCCCTGTGGATGACCTCGTATTGTTTGGCTCGGAGAGAAGTGCCGGCACCAAATATACTTTCAAAGGAAAGGAGTATGAGGTGAAACTCCTGAAGCATGGCGATGACTTCAAGGATGTAGACATCGCCTTTACATCTGCCGGAGCAGGCACATCAAAGGAGTTTGCAGAGGATATCACCAAGTATGGAGCAGTGATGATTGACAACTCCAGCGCCTTCCGTATGGACAATGATGTGCCCCTGGTGGTGCCAGAGTGTAATGCCGAGGACGCACTCAATAGACCAAGAGGAATAATCGCCAACCCCAACTGCACCACTATCATGATGGTGGTGGCATTGCAGCCATTGGAGAATATCAGCCATATCAAGCGCATACACATTGCAAGTTATCAGAGTGCCAGCGGTGCTGGTGCCGCCGCCATGGCAGAACTGCAGCAACAGTATAGCGAGATAATGGAAGGCAAAGAGGTGACAGTGAAGAAATTCCCACACCAGTTGGCTTATAACGTGATTCCGCAAATTGACGTGTTCCAGCCCAACGGATATACAAAGGAAGAGATGAAGATGTTTAATGAGACACGAAAAATCATGCATAGCGATGTGAAATGCTCTGCCATGTGCGTAAGAGTGTCTTCGCTCAGGGCACACTCTGAGTCGGTATGGATAGAGACCGAGAGCCCCATATCTGTGGAAGAGGCACAGAAAGCTCTGGCTGCAGCACCTGGCGTGACTCTGCAGGATGATCCCGCAAACCTCGTATACCCCATGCCTCTTGATACTGCTGGCAAGGATGACATCTTCGTGGGACGCGTGCGCCAAGACCTTTCAGACGATTGTGGCCTGACATTCTGGCTCAGTGGCGACCAGATAAGAAAAGGTGCCGCTCTGAATGCTGTGCAGATTGCCGAATACCTTATTAAGGTGGGAAATGTGAAATAATTGCACAAATATTTGCGTATGTTGCACATTTTGAGTAATTTTGTGCCGAATTTCAAATAAATAATAAAATGACTCACAATTTGTTGAAAGGAAAGCGCGGTATTATCTTTGGCGCGCTTAATGAAGAATCCATCGCGTGGAAGGTGGCTGTGAAAGCCGTAGAAGAGGGTGCAAATATTGTGCTCAGCAACACACCGATGGCTCTGCGCATGGGTACTCTTGATGAATTGAGCAAACAGCTCAATGCTCCTATTGTGGCTGCCGATGCTACAAGCGTAGAGGATCTGGAGAATGTTTTTCAGGAATCAGTCAAACTGCTCGGTGGAAAAATCGATTTCGTGCTACACTCTATCGGTATGAGCCCGAATGTGCGCAAACATCGCACTTATGATGACCTCGACTATGGTTATCTGCAGAAAACTCTCGACATCTCGGCAATCTCTTTCCATAAGATGCTGCAGGTGGCAAAGAAGCAGGATGCCATAGCTGAATATGGTTCCGTGGTGGCTCTCACGTATGTGGCTGCACAACGCACATTCTTCGGATATAATGATATGGCTGATGCCAAGAGCATGCTCGAGAGCATAGCACGCAGCTTCGGATATATCTATGGACGAGAGAAAAACGTGCGTATCAACACCATATCGCAGTCGCCTACTCCTACTACTGCCGGAAAGGGCATCAAGGATATGGACAACCTCATGGATTTCGCCAATAAGATGTCGCCACTCGGAAATGCTGATGCTGAAGAGTGCGCTAACTATTGCGTTATGATGTTCTCTGACTTCACACGCAAGGTGACCATGCAGAACCTCTATCACGACGGAGGATTCTCGTCTATGGGCATGAGCCTTAGAGCCATGAACCAGTATGCCAAGGATCTCGCTCCTTACGAGGATGAAAACGGCAAGATCATCTACGGATAATAATCGCACATATTTATATTGATACCTATTATATTATATATAAGGTGTAGAATATTTAGTGTAGAATATATAATCAAAGCGGCTGCAGACACATTACTGCAGCCGTTTTGATTTTTTTATTCTTTTCTTGTCATTATATACTACGTTTATACTCAAAATGGATATTTTTCTTCTTTTTTTATTAAATTATTTGGTTGTTTGCTAAATTATACTTAATTTTGGGCAGGAAAAAATGGTGCCGATGGCAGGACGTTACATTTAGACCTCTGCGGCTTGTGGCGGCATGACAAAAACACATTCTATTAACTAACCCTGTACTTGGAGGTCTACAGGATAAAGAAAATAATGATATGAAAAAAATTATTAGCACTATTTCAATGTGTCTTTTTGCATTAGCAATGATTTCTTGCGGAGGCAGCACAAAACAGGCTACACCAAGCGGAGTAACCAAGGGTACTAATCCTACACCAGAGGGTATGGAACTGGCTACCAACGAATGTATTGAACTGGCTGAGGCTTCTCCTGTGGTTAGAGCATGGGGTAACGCAAAGCATTATGACCTCTCAGAGGCTATCGCTTATGCAGAGGCTGACGCAAGAGCCAAGATGTCGCGCGCTATTGCTGCTAAGGTTACTTCTGCACAGAAACGAAGCGGCTTCGATATCTCCAAGTATGCCGGAACATCTACAGAAGGTGGACTGGTGACTGACGGTGGTGAGCAGAGAAACAGTCTCGTGACCTCTATTGCACAAAACATGATTGAAAATACTGTGGTCATAAAGTCAAAGAGATATATGCTGCCTAATCGTACATATAATGTATATGTGACCGTAGAATTCCAGGGTGGAGTATCTGCAATGTCAAAGGCTGTGATGGACAATGTGAAATCTAAGATCTCTGACGAGGATAAGCTCAAGATACAGTATGAGTTGAAGAAATTTGAGGATGAAGTTAATGCTGAATTGAACAAGAAATAATGATTGATTCTTATTTTTCAAGAATAATTTCTACTTTCTGCCTTGCAGGAGCAACCATGCTCCTGCAAGCGCAGACTGATGAGATAAACGCCATAAAAAACAATCCTGCTTATTATAGTTGCGAGGGATATGGCGTCACCTTGGATGAGGCCAACAAGAATGCAAAGGCAAGGCTCATAGAGAGCATTAAAACAACTATCTCATCAGAACGCGAGCGCACCGTGCAGACTACAAGTGGAGCTAATGGCACTGTGATTAATGAGCAGACCGAAACGAGCATCTCTTCTTATTCTTATATGTCGCTTAGGAATATTGAGTCGGTAATTGTTAAGGATGAACCAGATGCCGAGGTTTTCATGTGGATATCAAAGGCCGAAGTGGCCAAGATGCAACAGGAGCGTATAGACAAAATCAAGGATTATGTAAATACAGGTAAGGCAGCGGAAAAGAACCTGCAAATTGATGATGCGCTGCGCAATTACTATTGGGCATTTATGCTTACCAAAGCTGGTAAGGATAACAATATAATGTGTGAATTTGATGGAGAAGAAAGGAATTGTCTCGCTTTCCTGCCCACAAAAATCAATTCTGTGATTGCACAGATGAAGGTGGGGCTCGAAGGATGCGAGTATAGAGATAATAGATATTACGCCAAACTGCATTTCACTTACAACGGACGAGATGTGGCAAGTGTGCAGTTTAAATATAACGACGGACAGGCTCTTGAAGGCCCCGTGGCTGCCCGAGATGGTATAGCAGAGGTTGAAATGCTTTCTATGCCCGCAGACGGAAAGATAAGAATCAGATATGAGTATATATTCAGAAACGAGGCTGAAACAATGTCTGATGAAGAACTCAAGACCGTGTTTAAAGACTTGAGCACCGTGCCGATGAAGGCTATGGCCGAAATACCTGTAAAGGTAAACCCATCAAAGAGAACTATGGTGATGAAACCGGGTAATGACGCCGCTACCAATAGCGTGGCTACAAATGATATGGTAAAACCCGAATTGACCGAAGAGAAAGAAATGAAGAAAATGGAAACGGTTTCTGCTTCTGATGGGTATATGAAAACCATGGCTGCAATAGAAAACGCCATCAAAAACCGTAACCCAGAACCTGCATTCTCGCTCTTTACTCCTGAGGGATATGAGATGTTTAGAACACTTATAAAGGAGACGGGCAAGGTAAGCCTCGTGGGAGCAAAGCAGAATTATGAGTTTGTGAAAGCAAACGGATTTATTGTGGCACGCTCCTGTAAGGTCAAGATCAAATATAGCAACGGAAAAACCTTTATGGAAAACCTGGTGTTTAGATTCAATGAAAATACAGGCAAGATAGAATCGTTGGCTTATGGACTGACCAAGAAGGCAGAAACTGATATCTTCAACGCTGCATCGCAATGGCCTGACATCTCACGTTTTACCATACAGCAGTTTATGGAAGACTATCAGACTGCATATAACCTCAAAAGATATGATTATCTGGATAAAGTGTTCTCTGAAGATGCCCTCATCATATATGGTACAGTGCTCAAAAAAGCAGAGCCCACCGTGAGCGACGGAAAGCGACTCGACCTTGGCACAAAGAATGTGACCTATCAGGTGCAGACAAAGAAACAGTATCTCGACAGACTCAAAACTCTCTTCAGACCAGAGAATTTCATTCATCTGACATTCGAAGACAACAGAACAAAGGTTATTAATGCTCCTCGCATACCAAAAGCTACGGCTTTCGCTATACAGATAAAGCAAATATATTATTCACCTACTTATGCCGATACTGGATATCTGACACTGGTGCTCGACGCATCGCAGGAGCAACCAATCATACATGTGAGATTATGGCAGCCTGAAACATCGGAATTTGTAGACTTGGAAGATTTTATTAACAAATTTAAATTCTAAAGCAATATGAACAGACTATTCCTTATTATCATTACACTGCTGATGGCCACAGGTGCATACAGCCAGAATACACAGGAACCACAGTTGCAACTGCACTCTTTTAAGGAAGTGACCTCTGCCAATGGACTGCCAAACCTTATGGCTCTCTTCAACCAAAAGAAATGGCCTAAGGATGCCGATGGCAACGAGTATTGCGCACTTATTAGAGTGACTTTCGAAAATATGACCTCCACTGATGCCAAGGGTGTAGAGTTTTTGTTTGGAAATACTTCTCCTATGGTGCTCAAAGAGGACCGCATGGATCAGGACGAGCATGAGATGTGGGTGTTTGTTACTCCTTCAAAGAATACTTACATGGAGGCAAGCCTCTTAAAGTATGGCAAGAGTAACAGACTTTCAAATGTTTCTCTTAAAGCAAAAGGTGTTTACGATGTGGTGTTGCGTAACCAGAAAACAGTTACCATCAATGTGATTACCAAACCTACAGGACTGCCCGTAGCGCTCGAAACAGGCGAGAGCGGCGTGACCAATGCCACTTTCACAGACGTGTCTCTCGGTAGACACACGCTGACTATCACAAACAACGGACAGGTGGTGCGCAAGGATATAGAGGTGACAGAGTCAAATGTGTCTTTCGAATATGACCTCCGCCCAACAAAGAAAGTGAAGTTCACTACAGAACCATCTGGGGCTACCATCACCATCAACGGTGAACAGAAAGGTCGCACCCCTCTATATCTCGAACTGCCATACGACTCTTATAACGTGATGGCAAAACTGGGATATGGCGAGGAAGATGAAATGGCAATCACCGTGAATGCCACATCGGCAGATGAAATCAAACTTGAACCAATCAGAAGGAAGACTCTCGATATCTTTGCTACGTATAATGGAAAGAAAGTAGATGCAGACCTTTATATCAACGAGAAACTCGTGGGTGAGGGACAGCCTTCGTATACGCAGAAACTACCAATAGGCCATGTTTATAAAATGCGCATGAGCTATTATGGAAATGCCAAGAAACGCAAACTCAAGATTACTCCAGACATGGATGCTGAACAGGAGTTCAAAATTTCTGCACGTAACTCTATTGTATGGCCATGGCAGAGAGAATACGACCCTGCTCCATTTGGCATTAGTCTTGGATATGTGTCTAAGCAGTTGGTTGCGAAAGGAAATGGTCAAAAGTATAAATTCAGTGGCCTATGGGGAGAGTATGGCGAGAATAAGAGTCTTCATGGTATGCAGATTGGCCTTCATGCCCAGCCTTGCTTCTCTTGGGGAGGTGGCATTTATACAGGATTGTTCTATGAATTATATATGTCAACAAATGATGACTTAGGGTCAAATTATTATAATAAACTTGAGGAGCATGTACTATATATTCCTGCACATCTCTATTTCAGATTGCCTTTCTCAAAAACAGTAGCTCTATCAGTACACGGTGGTCTTGGATTCAACTATGTCGTTTATGGAGCACTTTCTGATAAGGATGATGAAAATATTGAAGAAAAGACAGACTTCTATGGTGAAGATGGGTTCTACAAACGTTTCAATATGGCTGCTGAGATAGGTGTCGGATTTAGAATCGGTGCTCTACAACTTAATGCTCAGTATTCTAAGGGTATCAATGATCATGAGGTAATAGATATTGATGGAGTAAAGACTCGTCAGAACAAGTTTTCTATTGGCCTCTCATACCTAATCTCTGCAGAATAATCAATAGTATATAATAAGGTGGAGCCAATAAAGGCTCCACCTATATAAAAGAAACATTAACTAAAACCATTCGCTTATGAAAAGGAATCTCTTGACCATAGCACTATGCTTTGCTGGCATCGCAACAGCATCGGCGCAGGAGTCGTTTGAGGAATATAAGGCGAGACTGCAGAAGGAGTATTCTACATTTGAAAGTGAGGAGACACGCAAGTTTGAAGAATTCCGCAAGAAGTGCAATGACGAATATTCGGCAATGGTAAAAAAGGCATGGGAGCAGATGAGGGCTCTCAAGGGGCTGCCTGCACCAAAGGATGACAAACCAGTGCCACCAAAGGTGTTTCCAGAAAACGACCGCAAGAAACCTATCAAAGATAATACCTTGCCTATCGTTACAGTGGTGCCAGAGGTGAAACCGCAGCCACAGCCTCAGCCTATCGTGCCAATAGAAGTACCTCCAACACCAGTGGAGCAATATACCGAGCATGAGTTCTCGTATAATGGTACGGCCATGAAGGTGCGCGTCAGTCCATCTGCCTCTTTCTCCCTAAACGGATGCTCTGAGAGTGCTGTGGCTTCGGCTTGGAAGAGCCTGTCTGCAGGCAATTTTGATGCTATGCTCAATGATTGCCTCTCCCTTCGCACAGAGCATAAGTATAGTGACTGGGCGTATCTCATGATGCTCCGTTCACTCTCTTCGTCTCTCTATGGCAGCGGCACCAACAAGGCCGTGCTTATGACTGCTTATCTCTATTGCCAGTCGGGATATAAGATGAGACTTGCTACTGCAGATAATCATCTCTTTATGCTCTATGCAAGCCATCACACTATATATGATAAGAACTATTGGACTATAGACGGCGAACGATATTATCCTCTTGATTGCAAGTATAACCAAGTGAAGATCTGTCAGGCTACATTCCCAAAGGAGAAACCATTGTCGTTGTATATCAATACACGACAGGTCTTCGACAGAAACCCATCAAATGTGCGCACTTTGCAGTCAAAACGCTATCCTAACGTCAAGGCTACGGTGAGAACAAATAAAAACCTTATCAAATTCTATGACTCTTATCCCACATCATGCATAAATGAGGATTTCGGCACGCGCTGGGCTATGTATGCCAACACACCGATGGATTCGGAATCAGAGCAAACTCTTTATCCCGCTCTTCGTGCTGCCATCAAGGGGCTGTCAGAGAAAGAGGCTGTAGAGAGGTTGCTCAATTTTGTGCAGACAGCCTTCGTTTATGAGTATGATGATAAGGTGTGGGGACAAGACAGGGCATTCTTTGCCGAGGAAACCCTCAACTATCCTTATTGCGACTGCGAGGATCGCTCTATACTCTTCTCGCGTTTAGTTAGGGATCTCGTAGGTATTGATGTGGCGCTTATCTATTATCCTGGGCATCTGGCTACAGCAGTACGCTTTACAGAGACTGTGAAGGGTGACAATGTGTATGCCAATGGCAAGCGCTATGTAATTTGTGACCCTACTTACATTGGAGCACCTGTGGGCATGACCATGCCTAATATGGACAACTCTCAGGCAAAAGTCATTCTGCTCTGATTAAAGGGTGGAAAGGCTTAGCCTCTGAAATAGATTATTATGATGAGCATAGGTGGCGGTTGCCTGAAATGCAACACCTCGCAACCCTGCCTTTCTCTTCATTATCATGCACACTCTTGGTGTGATTATGAGGTTATTACTCATTGTTAGGTGTTGCGCAAAACTTTATACTATGAACAAATTTATGAGGTGGGCAGTATTGCCAACAATGCTTTTCGGGCTTTTTGCCATTTATTCATGCTCTAGTGATGATGACGACTCTGGTCAGAAGAATGTGACAATGAAAGTGGGGGATACCTATACTATCAAGTCTGGTTCCGACTGGTCGGTTGACAATGATTATGTGGCGAAAATAACAGGAAGTACTATAAAGGCAACTCTCGTGGGTGAGGCCACAGTGTCTAATGGTACCAGTTCATTTAAACTTACAGTGGATCCCAAGACTATCCTGTGGGATGACCCATATATGAAATGGAATGCCTCAAAGGCGCAAGTCAAGTCTGCAATGAAGAAATATGAACTGCTGAATGAAAATGATGATCAGTTAATCTATAATGGCAAGAATAAAGCTGATTATTATGGATATAATTTTCAGAATGGGAAATTGTATGCCAGTATGGTCTTTACTTCTTATCTTGAGGATGAAGAATTTGTTGATTTCTTTAAAGAGAGGTACATAATGCTTGGTTCCGACGATGAGACACTGATAATCTATTTTACAGACTATTCAATGAAGTATGTAGTTATTGCAATGTTTACAGAGATTGATAACGTTGCTTATTGCATTGTAGGATATGGAGATGCAAGTGATATTAATTCTATGGCAAAGACCATGAAATCTGAATTTGTAAATCTCAAACCTTTCATTGCAGAGAGAATCAAGAATGGTGATATCAATGTGGCCAATTCTAATATCCGCGAGGTTAAGGCTAACATCATTGAGGCCATGAAGAGATAATCTTATGGTTTAGACAGATATTATTTTCCTGACAACAGATTATAATATTTATATTACTTGGGGTGTGTCTTTGTATAATGACACACCCCAAGAGTTTTATGTAGAACCTACATTCTCAGCTTCGCATCTTTGCCTGCACCTTGTCCCTTATATTTGCTCTTTACGGTATTGAAGGTGTAGCGGATATTGAGTGAGATGCGGTGCAGAGAGTAATGGCTGCGGTCTTGGCCCACAATGTCAGACTGGAAAAGGGAATAGTTGCCAAGGTCGAGGACCACATCATGACGAGCAGTGTTGAAGATGTCTGAACATGACAAACGCAGAGACAACTGACCACCATCGCCACCGAAGAGCGACTTGCATTTCCATTTCTTCTCTATGGCTGCGGTGAGGTTCCAGTAGTGCTCAAGGATGCGCACATTGCGAAAATGAGACTTGCTGTAGAACTCGGAATTGAGTTCCAGTTTCCAATTATGCCTCAAACTGAATGAGTTGACACTGTTAAAGATAAACATTGGTTTGTTGTATGTCACCTCCCTTTTGCCTGTGGATTCTCGTGGATCATCGAGATTAAACGACAACCATTGTTTCATCATGCCGAGGGTGTTGCTTGTTGACCAGCAACCAATGGTGGGAGATATATTGGCAAAGATGCCCAGTCGGTCTATGGGTTGATTGAAGTTTACCATCCCAATCATCACCACACCATTATCGTCGTATGGAGTGGTCCAGTCATAGATGGCATCCTTGATATGCACATAATTGGCTGCAAAGGTAATGAAACGCCATCGCCCCATGAGACCAAGGTCGTGGCTGATCTCGTTTTTCAGTGTTGGCTCTCCAGTTTGCAACGTATATCTGCTTACGTAGTCTACATCGCTACGGAGATGATAATAGGATGGGCGGGTGGTCTTCACACCATAACTGAGTTGCATCTGAAGCAATCCGAGACGTGTGGCAAACGACAGCGAGGGGAATAAATCATCATTGTTTCTCTTTACAGAGCGAGAGGATTCGGTAAGGTCACTGAAATCGAAAGCTACATGCTCATACCTAAGTCCCATGGTCAGCATACCTGCTTTCTTGACCAACAGACCATATTCGGCAAACAAGGCATAATTTTGCTCCTCCACTTCTGAGAGGCGGCTTGAGATATCGTCAATCCCAGAGATGGCATAGTCGTTATCCCTGTTGACGTATGTTACCTCGCCGCCTAATTTGATGTTGCCGCTCCAGAGTGCATGGTCGGCAACCAGTCTTGCCGCAACCAGATGATTGGTTGTTTCGGTGCGTGAATCAACATTGTGGAGACCCAATAATGATGTCTCGGATATATGGTCGTCCTTGGTTTCGCGCTGGGTATAATAATCAATGTTGGCATCTATGCCCCATTTGCCCATCTTGCCATTATAATATACATTAGTAAGAAAAGTGTTGGGGTTTTTGCTGTTGATATCGCTAACGGAGGTGAAATGGTCTTCTGTTTCTTTGTTTCTCAGTATATCTTCATCCATGGTTACTCCGAAATAGTTCTTGAGCCATACACCGCGTTCCATCTTGAAACCGGCAGAACTATTGTCGCTTATCTGCCAGTTGAGGCCGGCATTGAAGTATAAACGTGAGAACTTCTGATTGGTATCTATAGTTCCACGTTGGCTATGAAAGACAGTTCCGTATGTGTTTTGTTCCACATTTGAACGGTAGTTATCGAGATAATCATTGTTGATGTTGACACCTCCAAACACATCTATATTATTATGCCTGTAGTTGAGGCTGAGAGACGAGGCGAGGTTGTTGTTGCCGTTTTTGAGGGCCTGGGCATCACTTATGTCGATGCTTCCGCCGAGACCTTCGCCCTGCATACGCTTGGTTTTTATTCTTACTACGGCACTAACAGAGGCATCATAGGCGGCGCCAGGATTGCTTATCACCTCTACTTCCCTGATATCATGGCTGCGTAACCTGAGCAGTTCGTCAGCATCGTGCACCCTGCGGCCATTCACATAATAGATGGGTGTACCGCGTCCTATCACCTGCAGTTGCCCTCCCACGCGAGCCATGCCCGGCACGTAAACGAGCATGTCTTGCACCGAACCAGCAGATTCCAATGCGGTACCCTCGATGCGTGTTATCATAGTACCATTCTTCATCTTTGTCTTGGGCGCATTCGACTTGACCACCAATTCCTGTAGATTCAATGAATAGTTTACTGAGTCATTCTCCGAGATGGTCTGTGCGTTGGCGCGGAGTGCTGCTATCAAAGCAAGCGTAATTGTGAGCGTTGTTTTCATTGTTATCATATTAATAATGTTTTCTTGTGATGTGTGAGAGGATGCTGCTCCTGGCTATTGCCTGTTTCCTTTTTCACGGTGCAAAGATAGTAAGCATAAATATACGGTGCAATAGCAAGGGATATAAGTATGCCTGTTTGGGATATCATGTCAATCCATTCGTCACTCGTCACTGCATTTTGTCCCAAAAACTTGTGTATGTGGGATAAAAGGTGTAATTTTGGACTCGAAATGTCAATGAGATACAATAATATGACAAAACGATAATTATACAATAAGCTAATGGTGTCATGATAAAGAAGATACTGGATAAACAGCAAAATATAAGGTTGCTGAGGGAGAATATGATTGCGGGCGCACTCGTTTTTCTGCTGCTCCAACTCATCCTGCCATTCAATGTTGATGAGATACATGAATACAGGATGCTATATCTTGTGACCATGGGAGTGATAACCATGGTATCGGGGCTCTTTGCCGGTTTCATTGTAACCTATGTGCTCAAGATGCCCATGGATCCTAAATTGCCGCTGAAGATAGTGCACAGAAATTCTCTTATCCATTATCTTATCAATATACCATTGCTGGCAGCGGCATTGGTCACATTCTCGGCTTTTTTCTTCTTTGGTGATGTGTCTATAGCTTGGATTGAAAATGGACATTTCACTCTCGAGCACTACAGACTCTTTCTCTATTATGTCTCTTCAACTGCCGTTTTTATGTATCTGGGTACATATGTGCGCAACCGCAACTGGCACCTCAAATATAAGTATGAAGAGGTGAGTGCCATCAATGCTTTGCTCGAGAAAAGACAGCAGGAATTGCAGATGCAGGAGCAAGGAGATGGTGAGAATGTGGTTGCACCAGTATCAGTATGCACTATCAAGGGTAGCACATCGCAGTCTGTCCTTGAGGTCAACCCACAGGATATCCTTTTTGTTGAATCGATGTCTAATTATGCTGATATCTGGTATATAGAAGGTGAGCAGACTTGTCATAAAACCATGCGCATCACTTTGAAACAGATAAACGAAAGTCTGATAAATGAACGCTATCTCGTGCAATGCCACCGTGCGTTTATCGTTAATCTCAATTTCGTGATCGCTATGTCAAACCGCAATACGGGATATCAGCTACAACTATTTGGCACAGACAAGCAGATACCTGTTTCGCGCACTTATACCCCGCAGGTAAAGGAGCGACTTTTCGCTTAGTCCCAGGCATCCAGTTTGTCTGCAATGTCTGCCATCTGACTCTTGTGGAATACAGGTTCTGATATGCCCCGGCGTTTCTGAGAGAGATAATCGTCGAGCAGTCTGCGCACCTGTCCAAAGAGCAAGACTATGGCACTGAGGTTGCAGATGGTGATGAGCGCCATCATCAGGTCAATCATCGTCCAAGCCATGTCGAGAGTCATCATGGCACCCAGCATCACCATGCCCGACGACATCAGACGGTATATAAACATTGGTGCTTTCTTGCGGGTTATAAACATGATGTTGGCTTCACCATAATAATAATTGCCAATCACACTGCTGAAGGCAAACAATAATATGGCCACGGCAACAAGGGGATTGCCTATGCTGCCTATCTGGGCAGTGAGCGCATTCTGAGTCAACTGAATGCCATTGGAGGCATGGATGTCTACACCACCCATCAGAATAATAAATGCTGTGCACGAGCAGACAACAAGTGTATCGGTAAACACTCCCAAGGCTTGTATCATGCCTTGCTTCACAGGGTGGGAGGCAGAAGCAGTGGCGGCAGCATTGGGAGCAGAACCCTCACCCGCCTCATTGCTGAATAGTCCGCGCTTCACTCCCTGCATCACCGTGGCACCAAGCCCACCACCAATGGCGGAATCGAAATTGAATGCCTCGCTGATTATGAGTCCCATGACCTGTGGAAATATTGTGATATTAGTAATGATGACATATAGGGCGACGCCAAGATATGCTATGGCCATGAATGGAACTACAGCCTCACTGAACCGAGCCACTCGCTGTATGCCACCAAATACTATCACTATGGTTACAACGGTGAGTATGCCCCCCAGCAATACAGGGTCTATGCCATAGGCTTGCTGCCATGCAGCACAGATGGTGTTGCTCTGAACGGAATTGTTGGCCAAACCGAATGTGGCGGTTATGATGATGGCAAACAATACTCCCATCCAGCGCTTGCCCAGTCCGTAGAGCATATAATAAGCGGGACCTCCGATATAGGAGTCCTTGGATTTGCGCTTGTATAACTGAGCCAACGTAGACTCTACAAATGCCGTGGCAGAGCCAATAAGGGCTATGAGCCACATCCAGAATACTGCACCAGGACCGCCTACGCTGATGGCTGTGGCCACACCTGCCAGGTTGCCAGTGCCTATGCGGCTTGCCAGAGCCACCACAAATGCTTGAAAAGAAGATATATGCTTGCGCTGATGATCTTCATTGGGCGCACCATTGAGTACCTCTGCCACACTGTCGCGACTGTTGAATAGCAAACGCCACATCTCGCGAAGGTTGGTGAACTGAACAAAACGCATCTTGACAGTGAAAAGCACTCCACATCCTATCAATGCGAATATCAGAATATATCCCCACAGAAAATCACCTATGGCTGCTATCACAGACTGTATTGTCTCCATATCGTCATCACAATATCAAACAAAACATTTGAAAAACAAAGAGGCGCATGAATGCCATGCGCCTCTCATAGTATATTATTATAATTGTGCAAGTTCTACCACTTTGTCAACAGCTGCGCTGAGACCATCGGTATTCTTGCCTCCTGCTGTGGCATAATGGGGCTGGCCACCACCACCACCCTGTATCAGTTTGGCTGCCTCGCGAATCATCTGGCCTGCATTGAGACCATGGTCGCTCACCATATCATCACTGAGCATCACGCTGAGGGTTGGCTTGCCTTTCTCTATAGAACCGATCACACAGAGAAGGTTGGTAGGTATGCTCTGGCGAACCTTAAACACAAGGTCTTTGGCAGACTGGGCAGGCATGGGCAGCACAGCGGCTACCACGCTGACACCATTGATCACGCGAGCCTTGCTGATGAGGCTCTCCTTGGCGCGCTCTACTGCCTGGGCCTGGAAATGCTCTATATCCTTCTTCATGGAGTCGTGCTCCTCAATATATTTCTCTATCACGGCATGCAGATCCTTGGCATTGTTGAACAATGAGCGTATGGCCTTCATGCTGTCTTCAAAGGCATATACCAGTTCCTCGCACTCCTTGCCTGTCTTGGCTTCGATACGGCGGATGCCAGCAGCTACGCTACTCTCACCAACAATCTTGAACATGCCGATACGACCTGTGGATGAGGCATGAATACCACCACAGAACTCGCAACTAGGACCAAAGCGCACCACGCGAACCTTGTCGCCATATTTCTCGCCAAAGAGGGCAATGGCTCCCATCTTGCGTGCTTCCTCCAGTGGGGTGTCGCGGTGCTCATCCAAAGGCAGGTCTTGGCGGATCATCTCGTTAACCTTGCGCTCCACCATGCGTAGTTCCTCATCGGTAACCTTCTGGAAATGTGAGAAGTCAAATCTCAGGGTGTCGGCACTAACATACGAACCTTTCTGCTCAACATGGTCGCCTAATACCTGCTTGAGAGCATAGTCGAGCAGGTGGGTGGCTGTATGGTTGGCAGCGCTTGCATTGCGCTTGTCGGTATCTACGCATGCCATGAAATCGGCAGAGGGGTTGGCAGGCAACTCCTTGACAATATGGATGCTCTGGTTGTTTTCGCGCTTGGTGTCTATGATGTTTACTGTTTCTGTTTCGCTTACCAAAACGCCACAGTCGCCAACCTGTCCTCCCATCTCACCATAGAAAGGTGTATGGTCGAGAACAAGTTCATAATAGGTGTTTTTCTTCTGTGTCACCTTGCGGTAGCGCAGGATGTGGCACTCATATTCGGTATAGTCATATCCCACAAACTGCTGTTCGCCATGAGACAACTCCACCCAGTCGCTGCTTTCCACCTGTGCGGCATTGCGAGCACGGGCTTTCTGTTTCTCCATCTCTTCGTTAAACTGTGACTCGTCAACGGTGTATCCATGCTCGCGGCATATCAGTTCTGTCAGGTCGAGTGGGAATCCATAGGTGTCGAAAAGACGGAATGCTTTGGCACCATCGAGCTCGGTCTTGCTGTTGGCTTTCAGTTCATCCATGGCGGTGTTGAGCATGCTGATGCCCTTGTCAAGGGTGCGTAGGAATGAGTCTTCTTCTTCTTTCATCACGCGAGTAATGAGTTCGCGCTGAGCTTCCAGTTCGGGATATGCCTTGCCCATCTCATGGATAAACACTGGTAGGAGTTTGAAGATGAATGCCTCTTTCTGTCCGAGGAACGTGTAGGCATAGCGCACGGCGCGGCGCAATATTCGTCTGATCACATATCCAGCCTTGGCATTGCCGGGCAACTGACCATCGGCGATGGAGAATGAAACGGCGCGCATGTGGTCGGCAATCACTCGCATGGCCACATCGGTGTCCTCGTCCTTGCCGTATTCCTTGCCCGACAGACGGGAAATCTCCTTGATGATAGGCTGGAAGATGTCAGTATCATAATTGGAATGCTTGCCTTGCAGGGCGCGCACCAGTCGCTCAAATCCCATGCCAGTGTCAATGACATTCATAGACAGAGGTTCTAGTTTGCCATCGGCCTTGCGGTTAAACTGCATAAACACGATATTCCATATCTCTATCACCTGTGGATCGTCTTTGTTTACCAGTTCGCGCCCTGGCACCTTGGCTTTCTCATCAGCAGTGCGTGAGTCGAGATGTATTTCAGAGCAGGGACCGCAGGGACCCGTATCGCCCATTTCCCAGAAATTGTCATGCTTGTTGCCATTGATGATATGGTCGGCAGGCACGTGCTTAGCCCAATAGGATGCAGCCTCTTCGTCGCGCTTCAGACCCTCTTCTTCCGAACCTTCAAATACTGTCACGTAAAGGTCGGTGGGGTTCAGCTTGAGCACATCTACCAGATACTCCCATGCCATGTCTATGGCGCCCTCCTTGAAATAGTCGCCGAAACTCCAGTTACCGAGCATCTCAAACATGGTGTGGTGATAGGTGTCGTGCCCCACTTCCTCCAGGTCGTTGTGCTTGCCGCTGACTCTCAGACATTTCTGCGAGTCTGCTCTGCGCCGAGGCTCTGGGTCGCGTGTGCCGAGGATGATATCCTTCCATTGGTTCATACCTGCATTTGTAAACATCAGCGTGGGGTCATCCTTGATAACCATAGGGGCTGATGGTACAATAGCGTGTCCTTTTGACTCAAAAAAACTCTTGAATGAGTCGCGGATTTCGTTTGCTGTCATCATAATTATTTCGTCTTGTTGTTAATTTCCTTACAAAAGTTTTGCAAAGATACTTTGTTTTTGGTATATTTGCAAATGTTTTTGTAAGAGTTTGAATATTCAACATAAATTATATGGCATATATTGATAATAAAGAGACAAAAAAACTGTATTGGACCATCAATGAGGTGGCCAAAATGGTGGGTGTCAATGCAACAACGCTGAGATACTGGGAAGACAAGTTTCCGCGTCTGCGCCCAAAGGTTAAGGGACCGAGTCTCGTTAGGCAATACACCGAGGCAGACATCGAGTATATCAAAAAGATTTATAGTCTCGTGAAGGTGAGGGGCTTTAGAGCTGATGCTGCACGTAAGGTGCTGGAGGCCACACCAAAAGAAGTGGAGACATCGTCGGTGGTGCTCGAGAAACTCATCTCGGTGAGGGAGCAACTCGTGGCTCTCAAAAAGCAGATTGCCGGCATGGAATAGCTGAGCATGGCATGCATGCCGCTGTTGTCAACATTTGTAATCTTTAAAATTTTGTGGATATGGGAATAAAGAAGATTTTTTCATTGATTGTTATGTCTCTCTGTCTTTCTACTGTTCAGGCTCAGGACGAGAAGAAAGTGGGCAAGGTGCAGGAGAACCAGAGGGGGGCAGACTATTATTCCAGTCTCGTCGACCAGTATGAAGCCAAGGCTGCCTCTTATGCCGCCCAGGCTGAGAGCGACCTGAAAGAGGCCGCCAGTTATGCTGCCAAGAAGAACAAGGAAATGGCTGAGGTGTATAAGCGTAGGGCCAAGGAGGCTTCTGCCCAGGCTAAGGACTTTTCGAAGAAAGCTCAAAAGGCCAGAAGTAAGGTGGCTAAGTTTACAAAGAAAAAGCAGAAAATAGAGCAAAAGATGTGACCAAGGGGGCTTATTGCATGTAATGCCGCCTCTTGGCTTCATTCATCTTTTCTATTGCATAACGCAGGGTGGTGCGGTGCATTTCTTTTGCATGCTTGTCAAGATATATTTCGAGAATGTCTATATCTCGTTTGCCCACCTCGCGTAGCATCCATCCCACTGCCTTGTGTATGAGGTCGTGGGGGTGGGGCAGAAGTATAGTGGCCAGCCTAAGGGCATCGTCATACTGGTTGTAGCGTATGAGCATCCAGCATGTGACCATAGCTATGCGCTGCTCCCAGAGGTTGGTGCTCGATGCTAACTCATATAGTATTTTGCGGTTGGGCATGGTGCCATCGGCCTGTGGATACAATAGCCATTTGCCCAAGATCTTGGGGCACGACATGTCTACAAGATCCCAGTTATTGGCTCTCTTGGCATGCTGGAGATAGAAACGTGCTATCTGCTCTCTGCGTTCGGCATTGGTAGTGCTTGCTTGTCTGGCTTTAGGCAGTGCCGCTTTCATCTCTTCCACAAGAAGCAGAAATCCGCATAGTCTCGCCTCGTGCCATTCAGACTTGAGCAAGAGTTCTATTTGGTCAAAGGGCACTCTCAGTTTAGCCTCTTTAACCACAATGCGCGTGTCGGGAACGCGTATTCCCAGAAACTCATCGCCCTCACCATATTCCCCCTTGCCAGTCTTGAAAAACCGCATGAGATTTTGCCTTTGCTGCTCGTCGCCCATAGAGAGCAGGGTGGATATAATTTCTTTTGCTGTGATGTTCATAGTCTTATTTGCAAAGGTAGTGGTTTTTGTGATATTATACAAGTATTTTCATCGGTATTTGTATTATATATCTTCAGATGGATTTTTTTTCGCTCTGCCTATGTGTTTATTTGTGCTCTGCCTGTTAAACAAAATAAGGGGTGCGCCATAGAAATGACGCACCCCCATATATAGAAGGGTGATAACTGAGAGAAATCAGTTACCATTCCATGTGTCTTGTCTGCTGAAAACCTCTTCGATGGTAATCTGCTTGGCTTCTTTCTTGGTGAGTTGTTTGCTCCATGCTACTCGTGATGAGGTGTCGGAGCCCTCACCGTCGTTGTTGTATTCCATGTATCTGGCTGTGGCTTCGCGCTCTTTCTGCCAGTGGTGCCAACCGGCCTTGCAGATATGCTTGCCGTAATGACAATTCATAAACAGCGTGTAACCATAGTCTCGCCATGGGCGACCGAGGTATACCTTGGTTACCGATGGGTCGGCGGTGAGGGTACAGTTGTTGAACACATAACCGTATTTTACATCCTTGGGTGTGGAAGCGGCGGTGATATATGAATTGGACTTGCTATGGATGGTGCAACCCTCAAACCACGCGGTGGAAGGACCGAAGATGAAATCGGTGGTGCCCTCGATATAGCAGTTGCGGAACATCAGACGACTATTGGCGGTACCTGTGTACACGGTGTCTTGATTGCCCAACAGTCGGCAGTTGATAAACAGCAGGCGGTCGCCCTCGGTATGCAGAGCCACGGCTTGGCCTAACTTCTTGGCATTGTTTTCGATGGTGATATTCTTGAATGTGATATTGCTGCCCTCCACTCTCAGTGTATAGGTGCGGAAGGTGCCCATGCCGCGCTCGGTGCCCTCCATTCGTATATTGGCATGGTCGTCCCAGGTGATAATGGTGGTGTTGACATCCTCGCCCAATATTTCTATGTTGGTGAGCCACTGAGGCAGAATGATTTTTTCTTTATAGACGCCGCTCTTGACGAATATCACCTTATGATACTCCATAAACGCACGGCACACTTCTATGGCATCAGCCACATTGCGAAACTCCCCTGTGCCATCGCGGGCCACCACAATAGTGTCGGGGTTGTCATACTTACTGGCCGCAAATGATGATATTGCAGCAACCATTGCCATTGCAAGCAAAAAGAATTTTTTCATAATATGATTAGTTTGTAGTTACGTCTTGCAGCCCCTCCAGTTTCTTCAACTCGTCTATGATGGTCTGGAGGTCTTCGCGGTCATGAACGCGTAGATCGAAGGTGCCCATGAAAATGTCATCTTCGCACACAATGTTGACCTTGTGGATGTTGACATTGAGCTGGCGGGAGATAATCTGGGTCACCTCATTGAGCAGACCTATCCTATCTATACCTTGTATGCGTATGGTGGCATCAAAAAATAACCGCTTGTGCATATCCCATTTGGCATCCAGTATCCTATTGCCAAAACTGGTCTTGAGTTTTGCTGCCACGTGGCATGAGCGCTTGTGGATCTCAATCTGCTTCTTGTTGTCGATAAATCCAAGAATATCATCGCCTGGGATGGGGTGGCAACACTGCACAAACTTGTATTGCTCAATGTTGTCTTCATTGATATAGATAGGTTTTTTGCGGTTGAACTTGTCGGGCACCACAAAGAGATCCACTTTCTTTTCCTTGTCTTGCTTCTTGGGTTTGCTGGCACCGAAGAAAGGCACATACTTGCGCCAGCCGCCAGTGCTCGTTTCCTTTTTGCCATTGATGGCATCTATGTCTTTCTCGCCGAGGATAATGGTCTTCTCACCCAATGCCAGATAAAACTGCTCGCGCTTGTCTATGTCATGGAAGGCTGCCAACTGGTCTACCACTGTCATGGAGTAGGTAATGGAATTATTGCTGAGGAATGACTTGAGCAGTTCTTCGCCATGGCGCTGTATGTCTCTGCTGTCTTTGCGCAAGATGGCCTGTATCTTGGCACGTGCCTTGGCGGTGCTTACGAAATTGATCCATGAAGGTTGCACATGCTGCGACTTTGACGTGATGATCTCAATCTGGTCGCCGCTTTGTAACTTATGACTTAGGGGCACCAACTTGTGGTTTACCTTGGCTCCAATACAATGACTGCCCAGGAAGGTATGGATGGAGAATGCAAAGTCGAGGGCTGTGCATCCAGCAGGCATGGTCTTGATTTCTCCCTTGGGAGTAAACACGAATATCTCTGATGCAAAAAGGTTTAGTTTGATGGCATCAAGGAAATCCATGGCATCAGGCTGAGGGTCGTCGAGTATCTCCTTGATGGTGTGCAACCAGTCGTTGAGTTCGCCTTCATCCTCCGTAAATTCAATCTCGGCACCCTCCTTATACTTCCAGTGGGCGGCAAATCCCTGTTCTGCCACCTCATCCATGCGGTCGCTCCTTATCTGAACTTCTATCCATCGGCCCTGTTTGGACATGAGGGTTACATGCAGTGCCTGATAGCCGTTGGCCTTGGGATGGTTGAGCCAGTCTCTCAGACGGTCGGGATGGGATTTATACAATTGACTTATGGCCACATATATCTTGAAGCATTCGTTTATCTCCTCCTTGCGATCATTGGGAGTAAAGATAATCCTTACGGCCAGGATGTCGTATATCTCATCGAAGGTTACATGCTTGTTTTGCATCTTTGTCCATATGGAGTAGGGGCTCTTGACCCTCTCCTTAATATGGTATTTGATGCCCATCTTGTCGAGCTCCTCCTTGATGGGTTGGGTAAACTGGTCGAAGAGACTGTGGCGCGACTCTTGAGTAGACTTCAGCTTCTCTTGAATGCGTGTATACTCGTCGGGATGCTCATATCTGAAACTCAAGTCTTCGAGTTCGGTCTTTATCTTGTTTAGTCCAAGTCGGTTGGCCAGAGGGGCATATATATATAAGGTCTCGCCGGCTATCTTGTATTGCTTGTTGGCAGGTTGGCTGGCCAGCGTGCGCATATTATGCATTCGGTCGCATATCTTGATGAGGATAACCCTGATATCATCGCTCATGGTGAGCAGCAGTTTTTTGAAATTTTCAGCTTGTGCTGATGCCTGCTCACCGAATATGCCACCGCTGATCTTGGTCAGTCCGTCAACGATGAGTGCTATCTTGCTGCCAAAGATGTTTTCAATGTCTTCGGTAGTGAAATCAGTATCTTCAACCACATCATGGAGCAAGGCTGCGCAGATGCTCGTAGACCCGAGCCCAACTTCCTCGCATGCTATCTGAGCTACTGCTATAGGGTGCATAATATATGGTTCGCCCGACAGTCTCCTCACTCCCTTGTGGGCTTGTCGAGCAAAATTGAATGCCTTGGTGATGATGTCTACTTTCTTCCTGTGTCTTGACGCAACATAAGTGTCCAAAAGATGCTGGAAGGCACCGTTTATCATCTCGTCATCACGCTGCTCTTGCAATTTGTGGTCGTCATCCATAGTTCTTTTCCTCCAAAATATCTGATAATCGATTATCTCACTCTAATCTTTCTGCCTGCACGGATATTGGTACCCTTGATACCATTGAGTTGCTGAAGTTTCTTGACTGTGGTGCCATTTTGTGCTGCAATATGAGAGAGTGTCATACCCTTGCGCACTGTAACTGTCTTGCTGCCGCGTCTGCTCTTGCTCGACTTGCTGCGCTTGGATGACCTCTTGCTGCTTTGATAGGTTGGGGTATCGTCGTTTACCGACACTTCTGTACGCTTGTTGAGATAAAGGTCAGCGCGGTAGTTATAGACGGAATCCTGCAGGTCAATAAATTTGCCCATCTCGGTGATTGGCAATCTCAAGCACGACAACTCGCTACTGCCTGGCACTATATCCTTGCGATAACTGGGATTCAGGGTGCGCAATTGCTCAATATCTATTCCGCATACCGATGCCACCTGCTGCAGATGTATGTTGCGGTTTACCATCACAGTGTCTGTCTTGGCGGGCAGACGTGAGGTCATCGGACAGATGTTATGGTCGCAATAATAGGTCATAATATAGTTGGCAGCTATAAAGGCAGGCACATATCCTCTCGTTTCCTTGGGCAGGTAGGGATAGATGCGCCAGTAGTCGCGTTCGCCTCCAGAGCGACGTATGGCTTTGTTGATATTCTCAGGGCCGCAGTTGTATGCGGCTATCACCAGGTTCCAGTCGCCGAAAATCTTATAGAGGTCGCTGAGGAAATGGGCTGCGGCGTATGATGATTTAACAGGGTCGCGGCGCTCGTCAACGAGTGAGTTGACCTGCAAACCATACATCTTGCCAGTGGCAAGCATAAACTGCCACAATCCTGTGGCGCCCACTCTCGATACTGCTTTGGGATTGAGAGCCGACTCTATGACTGGCAGGTATTTGAGTTCCAATGGCAGACCATATGTCTCAAGGGCTTCTTCGAATATGGGCATATAGAAATTGGATGCCGCCAGCATATAACTTATGGAGCGGCGCAGGCGACCACTGTATCGGTCGATAAATTTCTGCACTACATCATTATATGATAGTTCCATGACTGATGGGATGCGGCTCAGACGATCTATGTATACCTCCTTGTCGAAGGTGGGGTTTACATCGGTCATGTTACATTCATCGTCGCCGAGATAGGTGCGGGACAAGTAAAGATTCATTAGACTATCGAGATTATAACTCATAGCCTCGGGAAACTCTATCACCTCCTCATTGCCGTCGTTGTCTGTAACTGTTATCTCATCCTCGTCATCGGTCTGAGCCTTCATACTGCAGTTCAAACCTGCCATCATTGCCAGTGCTATCAGTAATGCTTTTGTCTTCATTTAATATAGATTCCTTTCGTATATTTGCTTTGTTATTATTAGATTCTACAATTCTCGAATTCTCTATTATTAGAGTTTTTCTCTTTTCAGAGATTGCTTCTTAAACCATGGCTGTTCGGTATATCATGCCCGGTGATATCAGAAGTTGAGGCTGCACTGCAATCCTACAGCCTGACTGCCTCCTGCGAAGGAGCTGTAATGATTGGTGCCGCCTGTGCCGATCACTGCTGGCTCTACCCTCAGACTCAGGTCCTTAGATATATCAAATTCAGAGAGCTCGGCATCTACGTAAGCATCAATAACCGATAGAGCATAGACACCCAAGAGGCAGAAGAAACTCATGTCGCGCCATCGGCGATAGCGGTCTTTGCGACTCTTGAAAATCTTTTTGTATCTCTCTTCATTGCTACTGTCTATCTGCTTGCCAAGATGCAGAAACTTGTTGTAACTCTGAGTGGTAGGGTCACTATCCATGATGTCCAAATAGGCCTGAGAGTAGTCCTTATACATCATGTTGTTCCAGTTCATGGCATACAGACAACCCATCATGCCGCCATATACCAATGGTAGTTTCCAGTATTTGCGGTTGTATATCTGTCCGCCGCCTGGGAAGACCAATGCCAGCCATAGTGCGCGCTGGGGATTGGGCCTCCATTGCATGGGCACCTCTTCGGCTTTTTCGTTTCTGCTGTTGAGTATTGCTGTCGTGTCAGACATAATTACATCTATGGTCCTGTCCATGATGCTGTCTGCATTGTCAGCAGGGGCTTCAGGTGCGGTAATCTCTGTTTGGGCATGAGCAAACATGCCACATGTCATGCACACGACAGCCAGCACCAATATCCTTTGGGCCTTATTGAATATTGTGGATGTCAATATCTGCCACATATCGGTGTCAATGATCGTTGGCTCTGTCGAGGGCATTCATTATTCGCTCCAGTTCCTCCTCGTTGGCAAAAGGTATGCTGATCTTTCCCTTGCCCTTGGGAGAGCAGGTCATAGACACCTTGGCATCGAAGAACTGAGACAGACGCTCTTTTAATATATCAAACTCCTTGGGTAACTTGGCTGATGAAGAGATGGGCTTGCGCCCTGTGGGAACGCTTTCGCCATTCTTGAGCATCTGAACCAACTCCTCCACCTTCCTCACGGAATAGCCGTTCTTTTGTATTTCCTTAAAGAGTTTTATCTGGGTGCTCGGACTGTCTAATGATAGCAATGCCCGGGCATGCCCCATGTCTATATCCTTGTTTTTAAGAGCCATCTGAACCTGTGCCGGCAACTTGAGCAGTCTCATATAGTTGGTTACGGCAGCTCGGCTCTTGCCCACACGCTCTGCAATCTTCTCCTGGGTCATGCCCGTGGTTTCAGATAGATGCTCATAGGCCAGAGCTATCTCAATGGCATTGAGATCCTCACGCTGAATATTCTCAACCAATGCCAGTTCCATCACACTCTCGTCTTCTACCGTGCGGATATAGGCGGGAATAGTGGCAAGACCTGCTATCTGCGATGCACGCCAACGGCGCTCACCTGCTATGATCTGGTATTTGGCGTCGGGCATCTGCCTAAGTGTGATAGGCTGGATGATGCCTATCTCCTTGATACTGTTGGCCAGTTCACTGAGGGCTGTCTGGTCAAATTCGCGTCTTGGCTGGTTGGGGTTGGGCTCTATGTCGCTGATGCTTATCTCGCTGAGATTAGATGAGCCCTGAGTTTTCACATCCCCTGTGTCGATGAGCGCATCCAAACCGCGTCCGTTGCCCAAATCGTCGAGCCCGCGTCCTAAAACACTCTTAGAAAACTTCTTATGTGCTGCCATTTAATTGTCTGTTGAATTATGAATGGATGGTTGATGAATTCAGCCGTTGCCTCCAATGAAAAATGTTGGACTACAGGCTGTTTTTGTTTATTATCTCCTTGGCCAGGGCAAGGTGATTCTTTGAACCCGTGGAGTCTGCATCGTATAGGATTACAGGCAGACCATGGCTCGGACTCTCGCTCAATTTCACATTGCGCTGGATGACGGTCTTGAATACCAACTCCTGGAAATGACGCTTAACCTCATAGTAAATCTGGTTGGCCAGCTTAAGGCGAGAGTCATACATGGTAAGCAAAAAGCCTTCTATCTCCAGTCGGGTGTTGAGTTTGCTCTTGATAATCTTGATGGTGTTGAGCAGTTTGCTTATTCCTTCAAGAGCAAAATACTCGCATTGCACGGGAATGATAACCGAGTCGGCAGCCGTCAGGGCATTCACGGTGATGAGTCCGAGCGACGGGCTGCAGTCTATGAGTATATAGTCATAATCACTCTTTATCGGCGACAGAATGCGTTTGATGGCTTCCTCCCTGTGGGGAAGGTTGAGCATTTCTATCTCTGCGCCAACCAAGTCGATATGACTGGGTATGATGTCAAGACCGTCAATGTCGGTAGTGTAGATAGCCTCCTTGACATCAGTATTGTTGATGATGCATTCATATAGAGAACAGTCAACATCTTTGATGTCAACGCCTAAACCGCTTGAAGCATTTGCTTGTGGATCGGCATCCACCACAAGTACCGTCTTTTCCAATGTGGCCAACGAGGCGGCTAGATTTATTGATGTGGTAGTCTTGCCCACACCGCCTTTCTGATTGGCAATAGCTATTATTTTTCCCATGTTTTGTGTTTTAAAAACAGTTGTTCTGTTTCTTTTGGTTGCAAAGATACATATTTTTATGCGAAATAAGATAAACTATAAAGCTTTTTTCGTAATTTTGCACCGCAAACAACATATTTTTATGAAAAATAGCAAACCTTTTATACTTATTTCCAATGATGACGGCTATCAAGCCAAGGGAATTCGATCACTTGTAGATATGCTTAGTCCCATTGCTGATATCCTGGTATGTGCTCCTGATTCGGCAAGAAGTGGATTCTCATGCGCTTTCTCTGCCAACAACCCTTTAAGGCTTGAATTGAAGAGCAAAACAGATAATGTGCAGGTATGGTCGTGCAATGGTACTCCCGTTGACTGTGTCAAAATAGCATTGTCTGAACTGTGCAATGGGCGCACCCCTGACTTGGTGCTCGGTGGTATCAACCATGGTGATAATGCTTCTGTAAACTCTCATTATTCTGGCACTATGGGAGTGGCTATGGAGGGATGTATGAAGTATATACCATCCATGGCTCTCAGTCTCTGTGACCATCGAGAGGATGCCGACTTCTCGCCAATGGCTCCTATCATCAAACGCCTTGTTGCGATTATTCTTGACAAAGGATTACCGCGTGGGGTGTGTCTGAATGTTAATGCTCCTGCCGTGCCTGAGTATAAAGGTATAAAGGTGTGTCGAATGGCCTATGGACGTTGGAAAAATGAGATCGTTCGCTGCCATCATCAAAGGGGATTTGATTATTATTGGATGGTAGGCGCATACGAAACTGATGAACATGATGCAGAAGATACTGACCACTGGGCTGTGGAGCACGGGTATGTGGCTATTACACCCACTTCTATGGATGTTTCTTCTTATGAAATGATTGAACAAATGAAAGACTGGAACCTATAAATGGTAATACTATTATGAAATATTATCTTATAGCAGGCGAGGCTAGTGGCGACCTACATGCCTCACATCTCATGGCTGCCATCAAAACTAATGATCCAAATGCTCAATTCCGTTTTTTCGGTGGTGATATGATGAAGAATGTGGGTGGTACCATGGTGCGCCACTACCGCCAACTGGCCTATATGGGGTTTATTCCGGTGCTGATGCACCTGCCTACAATACTCAAGAATATGAGATTGTGTAAACAGGATATCATGCAGTGGCAACCTGATGCACTCATTCTTATTGATTATCCGGGATTTAATCTAAAAATCGCGAAGTATGTTAAAAGCCACAGCAATATCCCCATCTATTACTATATTTCACCCAAGATATGGGCATGGAAAGAGTATCGCATCAAGAATATCAAACGGGATATTGATGCTTTGTTTTCTATTCTTCCCTTCGAAATACCTTTTTTCGAGCAGAAGCATCATTATCCTATTTACTATGTAGGTAATCCTACTGTGGCTGAGGTGCAAGCCTTCAAAAAGGATTATGATGGAGGATTTCCTGATTTCGGGAAACCTATTGTGGCGCTGCTTGCTGGTTCAAGACAGCAGGAGATCAAGGATAATCTGCCAACTATGATAGAGGCCACGGCACCTCTTGCAGACAGATATCAGATGGTGATAGCAGGTGCTCCAGGTATCAATCCTGATTTTTATGAAAAATATCTTACTGATTCAAGAGTGAAAGTGGTGTTTGGACAGACTTATGCGTTGCTCTCACACTCGGTAGCTGCCTTGGTGACCAGCGGAACTGCCACTCTTGAGACAGCTTTGTTTGAAGTGCCGCAAGTGGTGTGCTATAGGACCGTATTACCTAAGCTTGTATCAGTCCTTCGCAGCCTTGTACTCAAAATAAAGTATATCTCATTAGTCAATCTTATTGGGAATAAGGAAATAGTGCCTGAATTGGTGGCAGATTCCTTCTCTTGTGCTAATATCCAACGTCATCTCATGGCTATACTACCAGGTGGAAATGAGAGGCAAAGAATGATTGACGATTATCATACAATCAGACTGATATTAGGTGATAAAAACGCACCCTTTGAGGCTGCTTTGAAGATATGTAAGATGGTAATGAAATAACTATTTTAACAAAATTAAAACACGTATTAGATAATTTTATTTTGTGTTCTCTTCAAATAATCATTTTTTTCTATTACCTTTGCATCTTGTATGAAAGATGAGAGTATTTCCGTAACGCTACTCAAAGTGTTGCTTCCTATGGCTTTGGGAGGAGCAATATTGTATTGGATGTATCGGGGTTTTGACTTTGATACTGTTGCTCATGTGCTTACCGATGAGATGGATTGGACATGGATGCTGCTATCTTTCCCTTTTGGCATAACGGCACAACTATTCAGAGGGTGGAGATGGAAACAGTCGCTCGATCCTATTGATGAGCATCCACGCATTTCTTCTTGTATAAACGCTGTTTTCTTGTCGTATGCGGCCAGCCTTGTTATCCCGCGAATAGGCGAGTTTACACGATGTGGCGTGTTGAAGAAATGGGATGGCGTGTCTTTTGCAAAAGCTCTTGGTACGGTGGTAACTGAGCGTGCCGTTGACTCCCTGATAATCTTGGCAATAACTGGCATCACGCTACTTTATCAGTTGCGCGTATTCTCTGTGTTCTTCGACAAGACGGGCACAAGTTTTAGCTCAATACTTGGTAACTTCTCTTTTGCTGGATATTTGGTTACGATCATTTGTGGAATTGCCGTACTCCTCCTCCTTCATCTGCTACTTAAACGCCTTTCTATATACGATAAGGTGAAAACTACCCTCCATGGTATATGGCAGGGAGTGATATCTCTGAGCAAGGTGAAAAACCTGCCCCTTTATATCGTGCTGTCTGTAGGTATATGGGTGAGCTATTTCCTACATTATTATCTCACTTTCTTCTGTTTTGAGTTTACGGAAAATCTTGGAGTTATGTGCGCCCTCGTTACCTTTGTTGTCGGCAGCATTGCTGTGCTTGTGCCTACGCCCAATGGTGCAGGACCATGGCATTTCGCAGTGAAAACAATGCTTATACTTTATGGAGTGGTCGATCAGCATGCACTCTATTTCGTACTTGTGGTTCATTCCGTTCAGACGATGCTTGTGGTATTGCTTGGTGTGTGGGCATGGGCTCATCTGGCGTTTACAAGGAAAGTATCTGGAATGCAATTAAAGAATCAATAATCATTAACTAATAAATACTACTATGAGTGAAATCCGCAATCTGACCCCCGAGTGTATTTGGCGCAATTTCGATGCCCTTACACAAGTGCCCCGTCCATCTGGACACCTTGAGAAAGTACAGCAATTCCTGCTCGACTTCGCTGCTAAAGCTGGCGTGGAGGCTTTCAAGGATTCTGCTGGAAATATCGTTATGAGGAAATCGGCTAGTGCAGGCATGGAGAACCGCAAGGGGGTAATCCTGCAGGCACACATGGATATGGTGCCACAGAAATCAAAAGACAGCACACATGATTTTGTGAATGACCCAATAGAAACTTATATCGATGGAGACTGGGTTAAGGCCAAGAATACTACTCTCGGTGCTGATGATGGCATCGGAGTGGCTGCCATCATGGCAGTCATGGAGGATAAATCCCTTGTGCACGGTCCTGTTGAAGCACTCATTACCGCTGACGAGGAAACGGGTATGTATGGTGCCAATGACCTGCCAGAGGGTGAACTCAATGGTGATATCCTGCTCAATCTCGATTCTGAGACTTGGGGAAAATTTGTTATCGGTAGTGCAGGCGGTATTGATATCACTGCTTGCCTTGGATATAAGGAAGTGGAAACAGATCCAGCCGATAAGGCACTCAAGATTTCTCTAAAAGGTCTCAAGGGTGGTCATTCAGGACTCGAAATCCATGAGGGTAGAGGTAATGCCAATAAGTTGATGGCCCGTTTTGTCAAAGATGCCATAGAAGAGTGTGACGCCCGTCTTGCCACATGGCATGGCGGCAACATGCGCAATGCTATTCCGTTTGAATGTGAGTCGGTAATTACCGTACCTGAAGAGAATGTGGAGGCTGTAAAGGAAATGGTAGCTGAATACAAGGCTATATTCGAGAATGAATACAAGGGTATAGAGAGTGGCATCATCTTCAATGCTGAGGATGTGGAATTGCCAGTAAACGAGGTGCCTGAGGAAATACAGGATAACCTCATTAACGCTATATATGGTTGTCACAATGGCGTTCTGCGCATGATTCCTGCCATCCCGTCAGTGGTAGAGACTTCTTCTAATCTCGCTATCATCTCAATTGAAGGTGGCGAGGCTTCAATCAAAATCCTAGCGCGCTCATCTAGCGAAACAATGAAGGAATATATCTCCAATACACTGCAGAGCTGTTTTAGCATGGCTGGAATGAAGGTTACTATGAGCGGAAGCTACGGTGGATGGGATCCCAATACCGATAGCGAGATTCTCAAACTGCTCGAGAAAGAATATCGTGAACTCTTCTCTGCTGAAGCCGTTGAGCAAGTAGACCATGCCGGACTAGAGTGCAGCATCATACTGGGCAAATATCCACATCTTGACGTGGTGTCGCTCGGACCAACTCTTCGCTCGCCACATACTACCTCAGAGAGATGCTTCATTCCTACTGTTGAACCATTCTGGAAATTGCTCAAGCAGACACTCGCTGATATCCCTATCAAGTAATGGTAATAGAGTTACCTTCAAAAGGTATTATTTTTGATAATATATTCAAGCCCTGCCCATAACCAGTGAGGTAGGGCTTGTTTTTTCACTCTTTTTAACTTCGTGTAGGATATAATAAAGCCAAAAAAAGACTACCTTTGCAGCGCAAAACAACTTAATAACAAATTATGGACGATTATTATCCGGAGAATAGTAACAAACTGTAAGGACAGAGAAGCAAATTCATTTGCTGATCTGCCCGCTAATCTTTTATCTATAAGGAGATACAGCAAATGAGAACGTATTGGAGAACAAACGGAACATTGTGCACCATTCAGGAATGGGAGCCCAATTGCTGGATACAGGTTACCTGTCCCACAGAAGAGGATCAGCAAATCCTCGAAGAGCAGTTTAATATGCCCGACTACTTCTTTCCCGACATCAGCGATACTGATGAGCGAGCACGTTATGAATATGATGACGGATGGATGCTCATAATTCTTCGTATACCTTATGTGAAGGAAATAAGGTCGAGAACTCCATATACCACTGTGCCAATAGGTATCATCCATAAACGCGACGTGACCATCACCGTTTGCTATTATGAAACCAATATGATGATTGATTTCGTCAGTTTCCACCAGAAACGTGGCGAAGGATTTACTGATTATGTGGATATGACATTCAGACTCTTTCTGTCATCTGCCGTATGGTATCTGAAGAGACTAAAGCAAATCAATAGTCTCATCGAAAAGGCCAAGCGCAATCTCGACCGTGAGGTGAACAACGAATCGCTTATCGGACTGAGCAGATTGCAGGATTCGCTCACATATTTCATTACCTCCATCAGGGGCAATGAAACATTGTTGTCTAAACTCAAATTCAAACTCCAAATAGACGAGTTGGATGCCGACCTAATCGAAGATGTAAATATCGAGATGTCGCAGGCAAGGGAAACAACGAATATTTATTCTAACATCCTCGAGTCAACCATGGACACATATTCGAGCATTATCAACAACAATATGAACACTGTGATGCGTACTCTAACATCCGTGTCTATCATACTCATGTTTCCAACGCTCATAGCAAGCCTCTTTGGTATGAACCTCATAAATGGCATGGAAGACAATAAGTATGGCTTTATTATCGCAATGGTGCTCTCCGCGGCTATTTCTGGGCTCTTTTGGTGGATTTTCCGCCATAAACGACTCATATAATCGCTCTTTTGTGGTATAAAAGATAAAAAACAACAAAAAATATTAGGATTATTCGCATTTTTTTAATAAGTTTGCGCTGAATTATTGAAAACGACTAAATATCATTAACTAAAAAGTTTAAATGATGGACTCTCAAGAATTGAATCAGGTTGCCAATATAGATGCAACCGTTGTGAATGACGAACAGACAGAAGTTTCTGCTGAAGTGGCTCCACGCAAGGTTTATACATCTAAGCAGGAATTGCTTGACAGAGTAAAAGAACTGGCTCACGGAGAAGAAAACCCCGAAAAAGATGAGGTTGACTATCTCAAGACTGCATTCTACAAATTGATGAATAGCGAGCGTGAGGCTAACCTCAGAGATTATCTCAACAATGGTGGCAACCCAGATGAATACCAGTTGGTGCCTGATGAGATAGAAGAGGAATTTAAAGCCGAAATGTCTTTGGTCAGAGAGAGACGTGCCAAGCTCTTTAGGGAGATGGAAGCAGAAAAAGAAGAAAACCTGCAGAAAAAACTCGATATCATTGAAAAAATCAAGGCTATGGTCACATCACCTGAAGAGGCTAATAAGTCTTATCAGGAGTTCAAGAACCTGCAGCAGGAGTGGAAGGAAATAAAGAATATCCCTGCAGCAAAGGCCAATGAGGTGTGGCGCAATTACCAACTCTATGTAGAGCAGTTCTATGACCTGCTGAAACTAAACAGCGAGGCACGCGAATATGATTTCAAAAAGAACCTTGAGGCTAAAACCAAACTCTGCGAGGCTGTGGAGAAACTGGCTGAAACAGATGATGTCATCAGTGCTTTCCATCAGTTGCAGAAATTGCATCAGGAATATCGCGAAACCGGTCCTGTGGCAAAGGAACTGCGCGAGGAAATATGGGCACGATTCAAGGCTGCATCTACTGTAATCAACAAAAAGCATCAGCAGCATTTTGAACAAATCAGAGCAAAAGAGGAGGAAAACCTGGCTCTCAAGACTGCTCTCTGCGAAAAAGTGGAGGCCGTGGTTGCTGAAGAGAATAAAGTATCGTCTGATTGGGATAGGCATACCAAGACAATCATTGAACTGCAGGCTGAATGGAAAACTATAGGATTCGCTCCGCAGAAAATGAACGTGAAAATCTTTGAACGCTTCAGAGCAGCTTGCGATGATTTCTTTACTCGAAAGACTGCTTACTTCAAGGTGCTCAAAGAACAGTATAAGGCTAATGCCGAAAAGAAACGTGCTCTGATTGAACAGGCTAACGAACTCAAAGATAGCACAGACTGGAAAGCTACTGCCGACAAGTTTATCGCTCTGCAGAAAGAGTGGAAAACAATAGGTGTGCTGCCAAAGAAAATTGGCGATCAACTCTGGGAGGAATTCCTTGCTGCTTGCAACCATTTCTTTGAGGCTCGCAATGCTGCCGGAGTCGGACAGCGCAGCGAGGAGCATAACAACCTGGAACGCAAATTGGACGTGATAGCACGTATCAATGCCCTGCTCGAAAACCCAGCTGATGATATGCAGGCCAAACTGCAAACTCTTACTGAAGAGTATAACTCTATCGGACACGTGCCATATAAAGAGAAAGATCGTGTATATGGCGAGTATCATGCTGCCCTCGACCGCATTCATAAGGAATTGAATGTCAGTGTGGCACGCAAGAAGATGAACTCCTTTAAGGCACGCATCAAAAACGCTGCTGAACAGGGCGGAAATGCTCTCGATACAGAAAGGGCACGATTGGTTAGACAGTATGAAAACATCAAGAGCGAAGTGCAGACTTACGAGAATAACCTCGGGTTCCTTAATGCTTCAAGCAAAAAAGGAAACAGCTTGATTGAAGAAATGAACCGCAAGGTGCAGAGACTCAAGGATGAACTGGAACTGATAAAGCAGAAAATCAAAGAAATAGACCGCCAGAACTGATTCCTTTGTGTAGCCTCCAATACGCACTAACTTCGCATTTATGAATGAAAAGAATAACGATATTAAATGGAGCGATAACGTAATCATCGCCGATGCTGACTTCGTTGATAAGGTGGCTTTCGACTTGATTGTCAACTTTGAACGCATGATTGGACGACGCATACCCAAAGCCGATATGGCTAGATGGTTAGTATGCGTGGCTCTTGACGGTGGCATACGTAATGAGAATAATGATGTTCAAGTGTTGCTAATCCATGATGCGTCAAAAGGTGTGCTGGAGAATTTCAATCCAGGAAACATGGCTGAGGAACTCAACGGAATGGCCTTTAAAGACCGTCTTGGAGAATTCAGCATCCTTACACCTTCCACGGCGGAGATGGTGACCAAACAGGAACTCATCTGCGATGTGCTCACCATCGCATGCAGTCATAATGAGGTGAAGCGTATCATGGTGATTCCCGACGACAAAGAGGGATATGCACAGGTCAGACAGACATTGGCAAAAATTGATGATGATAACAAACGGATTACCCTTTTTGCCATGCAACCAATGCCTGGGGGCAACTTCCGACAGGAAATCTTGGGATATTCGCTCATGAGTGCTCTTGGAATCAAAGCGGACGAGATAAAAGAATAATAATAATCACTAACTAATAACGACAAATTTCTGAAAATGGGAAAAGTCCTTATGATTGGCGCAGGTGGTGTGGCTACGGTGGCTGCATTCAAGATAGCGCAAAATGCTGACGTGTTTACAGAGTTTATGATAGCAAGTCGCAGAAAAGAAAAATGTGATGCCATCGTAGATGCCATTCATAAGTCTGGCATCAACATGGATATCAAAACAGCTCAGGTAGATGCTGACGACGTAGAGCAACTCAAAACATTGTTTAATGAATTCCGTCCAGAACTGGTCGTCAATCTCGCATTGCCATATCAGGACCTGACCATCATGGACGCCTGTCTGGCTTGCGGATGCAGTTATCTTGACACCGCCAACTATGAGCCTAAGGATGAGGCTCACTTTGAATATTCATGGCAGTGGGCTTACAAGGAGAGATTTGAACAGGCTGGACTTACTGCTATCCTCGGATGCGGATTTGACCCGGGAGTGACAAGCATCTTTACTGCTTATGCGGCAAAACATCATTTCGACGAAATACATACTCTCGATATTGTTGACTGCAATGCTGGCAACCATCATAAGGCTTTCGCCACCAATTTCAATCCAGAAATCAATATCCGTGAGATAACACAAAAGGGACTCTACTGGCTGGATGGCAAATGGGTGGAAACAGAACCATTGGAGTTTCATCAACCTCTCAATTATCCGAATATCGGACAGAGAGAGAGTTATCTGCTTCATCATGAGGAAATAGAGAGCCTGGTAAAGAATTATCCTACTATCCGCAAAGCTCGTTTCTGGATGACCTTCGGACAGCAGTATCTTACCTATCTCGATGTAATCCAGAATATTGGTATGTCTCGCATCGACGAGATTACATATGAGGCTCCTTTGGCCGACGGTAGCGGTAATAATGTTAAGGTAAAGATTGTGCCCTTGCAGTTCCTCAAGGCTGTTTTACCTAACCCACAGGAATTGGGAGAAAACTATGACGGAGAGACTAGCATAGGATGTCGCATTAGAGGTGTTAAGAATGGAGAAGAGCATACATATTATGTGTATAACAACTGCAAACATCAAGATGCTTACAAGGAGACTGGTATGCAGGGCGTTAGTTATACAACTGGAGTGCCAGCCATGATTGGCGCCATGATGTTCTTCAAGGGATTATGGAAAAAACCAGGAGTGTTTAATGTTGAGGAGTTTGATCCAGATCCATTCATGGAGCAACTCAACAAACAGGGGTTGCCTTGGCACGAACTCTTTGATGTGGATCTCGAACTCGACTAACACCTTATTAAATTATTACCATATTTATAAATATATACTATTATGGCTAAGGAAAAAGAAGATATGGCGCAGAATGCTAAACTACAGGCCCTGCAGGCAGCCATGTCACGCATCGAAAAAGACTTCGGCAAGGGTTCGATAATGAAACTTGGCGATACAAATATTGAAAATGTGGAAGTAATCCCTTCAGGCAGTATCTCACTGAATGCAGCCCTCGGTGTAGGAGGATATCCCAAAGGAAGAATTATTGAAATCTATGGTCCGGAAAGTAGTGGTAAGACTACTCTTGCCATACATGCCATAGCAGAAGCACAGAAAGCCGGTGGCATAGCAGCCTTTATAGATGCTGAGCATGCCTTCGACAGATTCTATGCTCAGAAACTGGGTGTCAACATAGATAATCTCTGGATCTCTCAACCAGATAATGGTGAACAGGCTCTCGAGATTGCAGACCAACTGATTCGTTCAGCTGCTGTTGACATCATAGTCATCGACTCTGTGGCTGCCCTCACTCCCAAAAAGGAGATTGAAGGTGACATGGGAGATAATGTGGTGGGACTTCATGCACGCCTCATGAGTCAGGCTCTGCGCAAGATGACCAGCAATATCAGCCGCACCAATACCACCTGTATCTTCATCAACCAGTTGAGAGAGAAGATTGGAGTGATGTTTGGAAATCCAGAAACCACCACTGGTGGCAATGCCTTGAAGTTCTATGCCAGCGTGCGTCTCGACATCCGTCGTGTTACAAGCATCAAAGATGGCGATGAGGTAATAGGAAATCAGGTAAGGGTTAAAGTGGTTAAAAACAAGGTTGCTCCTCCTTTCCGTAAGGCCGAATTTGAGATTACCTTCGGCGAAGGCATATCCAAGGTGGGAGAAATCCTCGACCTGGGTGTTGAGCATGGAATCATACAGAAGAGTGGCAGTTGGTTCTCATATAATGGTTCCAAACTCTCTCAAGGACGCGATGCTGTCAAAGCTTTGCTCAAAGACAATCCAGAATTATGTGAAGAGATAGAAGCGCAGATCATGGCTGCAATATCTGATAAACAGTAACAGACTATGGTATTAATGACCATTTACAGATTGCAATATATAGACAGGGGAGCAGAGTAAAACCTTTTGCTCCCCTGTCTTTTATTATGCCAATGTCAGTCATTTCTGCACAAAAGTCATATATAAAACACCTTTTTTCATGACAAAATGTCGCTTATGGCAGTTTTTTCAAAAAAATGTCAGTAGTTTGGCATATACTTTGCTCAAAATCTATCAGCCGGCGCAATAGTGCTCCGGATAACAAAACAAAGATAATAATAAAAAAAACATATTACTATGGGAAAGATTATTGGAATTGACTTAGGAACAACTAACTCATGTGTTGCCGTATTCGAAGGCAACGAACCAGTTGTAATCGCCAACAGTGAGGGCAAGCGCACCACACCTTCTGTTGTAGCTTTCGTAGATGGTGGCGAACGTAAGATTGGAGACCCTGCCAAGCGTCAGGCTATCACAAACCCACGCAAGACTGTATACAGCATCAAGCGTTTCATGGGTGAAACCTGGGAGCAGACCTCCAAGGAAGTAAACAGAGTTCCTTTCTCTGTTGTCAACGAGGGTGGCTATCCACGTGTAGATATCGATGGACGCAAGTATACTCCACAGGAGATTTCTGCCATGGTGCTCCAGAAGATGAAGAAGACTGCGGAGGATTATCTCGGACAAGAAGTGACAGACGCCGTGATTACCGTGCCTGCCTATTTCTCAGACTCTCAACGCCAGGCCACCAAAGAGGCTGGACAGATTGCAGGCCTCAACGTGCGCCGTATTGTCAATGAGCCTACTGCCGCTGCTCTCGCCTATGGTGTAGACAAGTCAAACAAAGATATGAAGATAGCTGTCTTTGACCTCGGCGGCGGTACCTTCGATATATCAATTCTTGAGTTTGGTGGTGGTGTGTTTGAGGTTCTCTCTACCAATGGCGACACACACCTCGGTGGTGATGATTTCGACCAGGTTATCATCGATTGGCTCGTTCAGGAGTTCAAGAATGATGAGGGTGCCGACCTCAGCCAGGATCCAATGGCCATGCAGCGACTCAAGGAAGCAGCAGAAAAAGCCAAAATCGAACTGTCAAGTTCTACATCTACAGAGATAAACCTGCCATATATCATGCCAGTAGGTGGAGTGCCCAAGCATCTCGTGAAGACTCTTACTCGTGCCAAGTTCGAACAACTTGCTCATGAACTTATTCAGGCATGTCTCGTGCCATGTCAGAATGCCATGCGTGATGCCAAACTCAGTACCTCTGATATCGATGAGGTAATCCTCGTAGGTGGTTCAAGCCGTATTCCTGCCGTTCAGACATTGGTAAAGAACTATTTTGGCAAAGAGCCTTCTAAGGGTGTAAACCCTGACGAGGTGGTTGCAGTTGGTGCATCCATACAGGGTGCCATCCTCAATAAGGAGGGTGGAGTAGGAGATATCGTACTCCTCGATGTTACCCCTCTTACCCTCGGTATCGAGACCATGGGTGGCGTGATGACAAAACTTATCGAAGCCAACACCACTATCCCTTGTAAGAAGAGCGAGGTGTTCTCAACAGCTGCCGACAATCAGACAGAGGTAACCATCCATGTGCTTCAGGGTGAGCGCCCAATGGCAGCACAAAACAAGTCTATTGGTCAGTTCAATCTTACAGGCATCGCTCCTGCACGCCGCGGAGTACCACAGATAGAGGTAACCTTCGATATTGATGCCAATGGTATCCTCAAGGTTTCTGCTAAAGACAAGGCAACAGGCAAAGAGCAGGCCATCCGCATTGAGGCTTCTTCTGGATTGAGCAAGGAAGAGATTGATCGTATGAAGGCAGAGGCAGAGCAGAATGCCGCAGCCGACAAGGCAGAGCGTGAGCGCATAGACAAACTCAACCATGCAGACTCGCTCATCTTCACCACCGAGAACTTCCTCAAGGATAATGGTGACAAGATTCCTGCAGATCAAAAGGCTCCCATAGAGTCTGCTCTCCAGCAACTCAAGGATGCTCACAAAGCACAAGACATTGCCGCTATTGACAATGCCATGAACAACCTTAACCAGATTATGCAGGCTGCCAGTGCCCAGATGTATCAGCAGGCAGGCGCTCAGGCTGGTCCTCAGCCAGGTGCTGACTCACAGCAGTCAAATGCCGGTTCATCAAATGCTGATGACAACGTGCAGGATGCAGATTTTGAGGAGGTCAAATGAGACTCATAAGTAAAGACATAACAAAACACTATCAAATGGCGTGTAACTCTGGTGAGTTACACGCCATTTGCTTTTTATGGGCCCGACAATCCCTAAGTTAGGAGTGGCAAGGTTAACTCTGTAAATATGGGAAAACGGCTCATCCGGATCAATCGTAAAGTTCTGGAATCAATCTTACCTACCAGAAAGGAGATTCGGAAGGAAAAAGAGAAACCAATGCCCAAACTCTATAGTCTGTACCAAAGTGCTGTTTTGCGGAAGATACTTAAAGAGTTCATCCAACCCTTTAATCTTATGTCTAAGTGAAGAAACAATCATACCAAAACTATATGTTTACAACTTCAAGTCGATATACAGTCTGGACTGCATATTCGTCACCAGTTTCCTCATAATAGCGTTCATACAGAAGTTCATTGACAATGCTTTGGGCATCATCCTCTGTATAGTTACAGGTGTTCTCGAAGTACTCCATCATACCTTCGATGGCCTTCTGCTCAGTTTTATACACACCTTGTACATCGACGTCTAATCCGCTGTCGTCAAATGCACAAACAAAGATGTAAATTTTCACGTTCTTAGTCCTTTGGAAAATATTCATAGTAAATATCAGCTATTGTATCTGCAAAGCCCCAACCGCATGGCGAAGCCCATTCTACGCACATCTGCAGACGAGGTTTGAAGTGATTCAACAGATTGTTCTTGGCAATAAACGCCATAGTTTTATCAAAGTTATTCTCTACAGAAGTGTAGTATTGCTCCCACATATCTCCGTAATCGTAGGTGAATCGGCAAGCATTCTCAACATAATAGAGCATCAAATCCGCCAATTTGTCAGGTGAGGGCTTCAGCTTCTTATAGTCAGAGACAGCCTTCCGGCAAACCGAGAACCGGGTCTTTGGCTCCTGTCTTCCCCTTGATGGATAGAACTCTTCTGTAATAATCTTCTTATACTCTTCCAACTTAGCATCCTCGTCAGGATTAGCATAGAACTCCAGATATTCTTTTGCTTCTTTGCGAGCATCATACATTTCCATAACCATGACAATGATTTCTTCCTTGGGCATGGACATGAGTATTTTCTTTACTGTTGCTTTTGACATGTTATTACGAGATTAAACATTTATGTATCCTTCCTGATCATAACATCTATGATAATTGTTTATTGTATCAATAAGATGTTGAAGATAGGGAATGTTTGTTCTTATGTTCTTGAACTTGGGATATTGTGCATTGTACCTTTCTAAGGAGCCATTTGGTAATCTCTGTTCGATATCTGATGGAATAAAGAATGAGCTACGCTCTCCTAAATAGGCATGAAATTCCGTAAGAAAAATGCTTATACCAGCAAGATCGAAATCACCGAAATGCACATATCGGTTTGGAATGGTTTGCAACCAAGAACGAAGGTCAGAGGATTGTGGATAACGGGAAACAAACAGAAAATGGACAGAACCTATCGTTCGCTCAAACAATGCTCGCTGCTGGCGAATCATACGAAAATTCTCCATATTCTCTATTCCTACGACTACGACATCTTGGGGAATAGAGAACAACTGCCAATCCGAAATAAACATGAAGCTTCCTTCCTGAGGATTTACTATCATTTCACGGCCATTCAACAAACATGCAATCGGTTCGTATGCGTTTATGGGAAACCCCGGGCATGAACGAACAGCGATGAGTTTAGAATTGCCTGTAGCTGATGCTTGCAAAGAACGGGATGTTTCACCTGTTTGCAATGTGTCTCGCATCAAATCCAAATCAGATAATCTTTCGTCAAAGGCAGACAAAGCTTGCAGAAATGCTTCTGACTGAGGGACAAAGAGGACGCGACGGCTACCATGAGAGATGCTGACTATCACGCCATCACTCTCAAGTTCACTAACCCACTCGCCGCGAAGTTGGCTGGCAGGTATACTTTCTCCATTTCGAAGATGGATGAGTTTGTCGATGAGAGATGCTGTTATCTTCATTTCTGCGAGATTAACGGGTGAACGATAGTCTTTGACTTGCCATCCTTCTGCAAGAGATAGGTATAACGATAGTCAGAGACGTTATAGGTCGTGGGAGATGAATTGATGAGCAGGATGTTGCGAGCGTTGGCGAAGTCGAGTATTCCCTTAACATTCTGAGGATGCAGCTTGCCTATCTCATCCATCATGCAATGGATATAAAAGTCACCAAACTTCCGGCTCACTTTCTCCTTGAACACATTGATGAGCATAATGTTGATTATCGCTTTGACCAGTGTGTCGGTACCCTCGCTGCCCACGTGCGAAAGTTTGTCTGCCCACCCTGTATCGTTGTCGTTTTCGATGATGCGGAACTGCAACTGGAATAGGTCGGAGAGAGACAGATACTGACGTGATGGGTTATCTGTCAGCGATTTCATGAAGTCGAGCAAATGACTGACAACCTTCTGGTTTAATTCATCCCGGTTGATGGTCGAGAACAAGTTTATCTCACCCATGGCAAACTGGTTCTCGTCGTTGAACTCCTTGATGCGCTTCATCAGCTGCACCATTTTGTCGGTCGAAGGAACGGACTGCAAGGCGATGAGTTTGATAACGCCGACAAAGTTGCGCTCCTTGAAGTCTCTGTTGATGTCGTGAATAATTTTATCAACGTCCGACTCATGGCGCGTCAGTTCACCCATTTCCTTTGATACGCGTGCCAGAATGTCCACATATCGTTCACTGGTACGACGGCGATACTCTTCCAGTTTGTTGTTGATAAGGAAATCATCGAGGTTGTTGGCGAAATCGAGGTAGTCCTCGTCGATTGTCAGTTCTGTCCTGAACCTGAATGTATTCTTCCCAGAGAAATTGCCTTTGAAAACATTGACACTTTGCTTGAACTGATTATGACGTGTCTGATGCTGCACGATGATTCCAGTTAGATCGTCAACAGCCTGTCCCGGAGTACGCAATGTCTGTTTCTCTTTTGCCTCGGTAAACATGGGTGGACAAAGGTTTTCATCATGTGCAAAACGGTCAGCCTTTTGTAGTTCTTCATCCATATGTTTCCGCTCGTCACTGCGCTCCGTCAATTCCTTACCTACGGCAGTTAACAGCTGGTCGTACTTCTGTTTTCGCTGCTGATACTTCTCATTCAGTTGCATCAGCTTTTCTGAGAGTGTTTTCTTCTGACTCTTCAGGTTATCCTCCTGGTCAAAGAGTTCTTCTTTGTCTCGCAAATAGTCGTACACCAGTTTGCGATGCTCGTCAATAAAGCGAAGTTCATCTTCTGTAACTTTTATCTTCGCCTTGCAATCCTCCACAAGCGTTGTATCCGCGCCACGGCCTTTCAGCTCATCCATCTCTTGTTGCTTCAACTTCAGCAGTTCAGTATCGGCATTTTTCTCGCCCACCTTGGTCTCGATATTGATGGCGGCTACACGCTCAGCATGCATCTTCACATTCCCAGCCTTTGCATCATTATATTTCTTCTCAGCACCATTCAATTGCTTTTGCTTCTCGGCATTCATCTTCTCAAGAGCAGATTGTGCGGATGATAATCTGTGTGCCAGCTCCTGCTGACGGGAAGTAAGTTCTTGCTGCCGTTGCTCGATAATTTGCTTGGCTTTAGCTTCATAGTCTTCAATCCTCACAGCAATAGCTTTGCGCTGTTGAGGAATCATACGGAACTCCGTTTCTGCCAGCGATTTCTGCTGGCGAAACTCCTTCATCTGAGGAGCGAATTGGCGCTTCAACTCTTCGATAGCCTTTTCTTGTTGTTGCTGAATCTGTTGCCATTCTTCCTTAGCCTGCTTCAGTTCTTTCTCCAAATTTGCATTCTCTTCCTGAAGCTGTTTCGGCTTCCTAACATTAAGCGGAAGGTCGGTCAAGTCAAGTTTCACGCCATATAAAGAAGCACCTTCAGTCTTCTGTGGATGTAGGCCTGTCTGATAAAGCACTTTCTCTTCGTTGATGACTTTTCCGATATTCTGTTCCCAATCGGCCTTGTTCTCTTCAAGCCATTCATAAAGCGAACCCTTTGTGCGTTCAAGCAATCTGGCAACAGAAGCAATATGTTCTGTATATTTCTCAATCTCTGCTTGTTTTTCTTCTGACTTTCGCTGGTGTTCAGCAGTTGTTTCAGTCTCTTTCTTGTCATATTCTGCCTGAACTCGATTGATGTCAGAAGCCAGTGAACTGATCTTGCCTGTCAGTTCCTTCTCATTGAGTTGCAGCTCATTCAGTTGTTGATTCAGCGACTCCTTTTCTTCTTTGAACGGTACGATATACTTCAATTTCAGAAGTTCCTTTTCGCAATCGTTCTGTTCAGACTTAACAGAATCTATCACATTCGAAGCCTCAGCAATTTTCTCAGCAAAAGACAGTTCAATCTCTGTTCTCGTTTTATTATATGCTTCCAGCAATCGATCGTCTGTCTTTCGCCTTTCTTGTTCTTCTAAGAAGATGCGCTGCTGCTGAGTCTGTCGGAATGATTCCAGCTGATGAGTGATGTTCTGACGCAAAGCTTTGTATTTCGTGGTGATGTCTTTGAAGCGTGCAGTCAAGTCGGCCAGATTTTCTTTAAGACTATCAAGTCCTGCCTTCACTCCCTGCTCTTTCGCACAACGGCTCATCACAGTTTCTATCTGTTGTGCGGAATAGTATTCCTTCCGCTCCTTCAAACGCTTCAGTTTGTCATTCAATACGCCTTGTTCCTGATTCAATGTTGTTTTCTCTGCATCATGCTTTTGCTGGATTTCCGAGACAAGGCGCTTCAGTCGGTCTTGCTCTTGCATCACCTCCGCAATCTTGGTCTCAACCAGGGGGTGTCTTTCTCGCGCAACACGTTCGGCGTATTTCAATTCGCAGCACAAATCTTCAATCTGCTGCTTCATATAAAGCAGTTCGTGGTAGGACTTCACCACAGTGTCGGCCTGTTTTCTTACTAATGATTCGCCCTTTTGATTCAACTTATACCAACAGGAAATATCCTTGTACTCCTGTTCAAAGTCTGCCACCTGCCTGCGGAAATAGCCCAGGTTGATATTCGCCTCCTCATCACTCATCGAACGGATAATGATATCCTTGATGAAATTGGCATCCAAACGCGAGTTGAGAAAAACGTTTTGTATGCTTCGAGGGATATTCTGGTAACTGCTGGTTTCCAACAACCGGAAGCGGGCAAACTCCTTTCCCATGGTCTGCTTGTTGCCATAGAGAATGTCGCGATACTGCTCATAGCGGTCGATGATCTTACTCATATAGGCACCGCCAAGTCGCTCGCGTATTACCTTCCATTCTGCCGTCACCTCTCCATGTTCATCTACTAGCCATTCTTTCTTGTAGGCAACATCTACAAACCTGTAACATGCCCTGCCCGACGAACGGAACACAAGGATACAGAACGGCCCGTGCTCGTGCTCAACCTCATAGACCATATATGAATTGGCATGAGGCAAATAGAATTCGTCGAACGACTTCATCTCCTTAGGTATGCCCAAGTGAAGTTTGTCTGCATTATAGAAAAACAGAATGGCTCTGAGCAAAGTACTCTTACCTACACCCTGCGTGCCTATGAAATGGACATTGCCATCTAACTTCACTTCTGCATAGCGGATGTTGGCACTATTGATAAAAATTATTTTGCGTAATGCTCTCATGACTCTTCAGTTTCAATAATCGTAAGACAATCTATCAGTTCTTCGATGTAATGGAAAGCAGCGGTCACCTTGTAGGTGCCGTCAAGCTCATTCTCCAGTTCTACGAATCCCATTCGTTCCAAATCGCCTACCAGCTTATCTATCTTCTCTTCGTTTGTCTTGACATCCGTATAGAGGTTGCGTGCCTTTTCCTTGAGTTCGATGTCGCTGGAGAACTTTTCGAGGATGTTTGATTTACGGAAGGTAAAACCCGGCGCAAAGGTATTGTTGAAGGTCTTGAGAAAATCCACACGGTCAATCCACAATGCCAGGCGTTGCACCTTATCTGTTAGTTCCAACCTGTTCTCGGTTCTTGAAAAATAGTAGTATCCATTGCCGCCCTCCAACAAGAAGCCTATGCCGCTGAAGTACTCCTGATAGTCGTTGAAGTCATCCTCAATGGCATCGTACAAGTGGGAACGGTGCTGCGAGATCGAGTTCTGGGAGATAAAACCGCCCTTGCTCAGTATGTCGAATATTTCTTTTGTATAACGCATCATAATTGTTTACATCATCTTTGTTTGTGGATAGATAACGGGATATTCGATGGCTCCATATTGCTTGTATTCATCATCGATATGCAGTTCGTCTAGATATTGTGAGGCTATCTGACAGAAGAGAACAAGCTTTGCTTCATCATCCATCTTGATTCTGTAGCCGGAATAGTTCATGACGAAGTGAAACAGATGGTCACCTGATGCCATGAAAGCATTCTTCACCTCGTTCACATCAACCATCTGCAGCACCTCCTGCTGTTCAGCCAATTCACCCTCCGTCAGTGGGCCTGCCAGATTACCTTTCCGCAGACGATTATTGCCCTTTCCTTTGGCGATATTCTGCAGCACCCAGAGTCCTTCTTCCGAATTGCGAAGCATGGAGAGCGATACCTTCAGCGCATATCGCGGACGGGGTTCCATCCATACTGGATTCCTCGTCTGCAGCTTTGCCTGTATATCAGTATTTGTGTCGAGCAACATCTGGTCGCGCAGATACTTCAGCTTCTGTACCTTCTGAAACAGACGGCTTTGGTATTCTATGAGATTCAGGTAATTGATAATCTGACGATCCAATTCCAATAGGTTATGATATACCTCACGCAGTTGCAATTTCACATCCGTCACGATGTCTTTTAACTGTACGTCCATCGCCACCATGAAGAAAGTGGTCTGTTTCTCGTCTATCACCCTTTCGCATTCGTTGATCAGGGCTGCAATGTCCTGACGTTTCTCATCCAGATGCACTAGTTTCTTTTTCTTTATGGCGAAGGTTGGTTCATTCTTGTAAGTGTTGTCAATGTTGCGCTTCAGGTCGATGACATTCCGCAGCGTGGTGAGCGCAATGTTACGCAGTATCCGTTTCACGTCGCGCAAATAGCCGTACTTACGGCTGGGATTATTCTCGCTGAGATAGTAGTCGATGGCATTGTTCAAGCTGCCGATGCTCTCCTTGACGCTAGCCACATTGATTTCCTCGTTCACTTCCAGCACATCCTCGAAGAATTTCAGATATACATCCTCTAGTTCCACAAAGTCGGCATTTTCGCGGATGATACCATATCGCTTCAAGAACTCAATGCTTTCATCTCTCTTACTTGCCAATTCACGTGCCAGGTCATACCTAAACGACAGTTTCTTCCTGCCTTGGAATAGCGCATGAAGCAATCTGCGCTCCCTGTCTAAGGCACGTATCAATTCGTCTAACGAACGGAAATGTGAAAGGTTGTCCATATCTTTAGTCTCCTTTATCTCCAAACAATAGTTTCAATTGATTGTCAAAGTCGCTCATAATCTCGCGATCTTGAATGACACGGAACTTGTCATATTCTGTGAGTGCCTTTTCTACCGCTTGTTCGTGAGTCACACGCCCTGCATCTGGAAGTAACGGACGGTTGTTCAAATCCATATAGCGCTGTAGTAGAGCCGACCAGTCTGCCATTGTCATCAAGATATGATCTTCTGCACGTTGCTCTGCAATGTCGATGAAGGCATTGCTCAATCTGTTCAGCGAATCAACTTCCTTTTCGCTGAGATAGTTCTTGGCCACAGTAACATCCGACTTGATGACTCTTCCGTCTGGCGCATTCTTCCAAGTTGTCAATCCCATGTGAGGGCGTTCGGCATCTGCACGGTCATAGATAATCTCTGCAGCTGTCTGTTTCGTTACGGCATAGTGCATCATGTTCTGCACAGTTTTGAAGAACAGCTGTGTTTCCTCAGAATCCTTATCATAGTCGGAACTACACTCACTGTATATGTCTGTAATCTTCTGGTAATAACGTCGTTCGCTGATACGTATCTCCCGAATGCGGTCAAGCAAATCATCGAAGTAGTCTGCTCCAAATACATTCTTCCCCTTCAAGCGCTCATCATCCAACACAAAGCCTTTGGTAAGATATTCTTTCAGAACTTGTGTTGCCCATATACGGAACTGAGTAGCCTCATAGCTATTCACACGATAACCCACGGCAATGACCACATCAAGGTTATACATCATCACCTCGCCAGACCATTTGTCCGAAGGTAACAAATTTTTTTTGTAAGCATCGGACAAATGGAGTTCACCGCTTTCTTCTATCTGTGACAGATGATAGCTAATGTTTTGTTGGGTCACTCCAAACAACTCTGCCATCCTTTGCTGAGAAAGCCAAAAAGTATTAGTATCAAAGACTACTTGCACTTGTACTTTCCCACGTCCGCCTTTATACATCAAAATGGAGGACTCCATGCTCCTCACCGCCACATCAGGAGTCATGGTTGCGCTGAAATACTGCTGTGCAGCCTTCACCATCTCTTTCTTTTGGTCTGCATTCATAGCCACAGCCACACAAGCCGCACGAGACAGGCGGATGCTTATTACTTCTCTAATCGCGCCATTGCCCAACTCAGCCATCTCTGTTATCTCCACAAAATGCTCACCCAGATGATAGCCCTTCTGTGAAGTCCATGCCTGTGCCTTAGCAATGACACGCTCAAAGTTCCAGTATTTGCCATAGCCCATCACTCGCGCCAATTTGCGTGAGTTCCACCATTCCTTGCCATCAGTATCAACCTCTCTTAACTGCTCGAAAGGAGATTGAAGTTCTGGGATAATGTTTGTATCTTGTATATTACTCATTTTTGTCTATATTACTTCTTTGTTGAATAGAATCTTCGACGATTTCCCAATAGCCATTTCTTTTACCATTCACTCTACGTAGAATGTTCTTCTCTTGTAACGCTATGGTAATTGATTTGACTGTTCGCTCAGATTTTCCAATTTCAGCAGCAATCTCTTTTTGGGTAGCAGATGGATTCTTTTGCACTATGCGGAGTAGAGCGACTTCTTCCAAAGTGCAATTTTTGCACTTTGGGGGTAATTCTTCGCCAGCTTTTGCACTTTGAACTTCATGATTTGCACTTTGGGATATGGTTTCGTTCTCAACAACCTTTCGTCCAGATGCAGACTTGTAGTATGAGTCGATAAGTTGTTTTGCTTCATTGATACTGATGTCCCCCTCGATATGCCGTTTGGCAGTATCAAACAGATATTCAGAAGTCTGAAGTCTATCAACCTGTTGAAGCCCAATAGCGACCCTCCAAGCTTCGCTACGCTCACGCTTCTGTGGTTCGCCTTGGCGAATGTATTCATCTAGGCCCTGAATGGTATATTTCTGTTCGTCGCTCATATTCATTGATTTATTTTACTTCACTTGACATTTATGCCAATTAGTTGTTCAACTACAATTTTGTCAGCAGGTAGCCATTTCACGCTGTCCAGTTCATTGCCTTTCAGCCAACGAGCATCTTCATGTTCATTCAATTGCAACGCTTCTGTCAACAATGAACATATATAACAATGCATAGTCAGATGGAATTTGGGATAGTCATACTCTACTGTACAAAGAAATTCTTCTATACAAATATCAGTTGACAATTCTTCGCGAATCTCCCGTTTCAAAGCATCCTCAGACGATTCACCTGCTTCCATTTTTCCACCAGGAAACTCCCACCAGTCTTTCCACTCGCCGTATCCTCGCTGTGTGGCGAATATCTTATCATCTTTGCGAATAATCGCAGCTACGACTTCTATCTGTTTCATAATTATGCCATTTCT